>OGQU01001276.1_pt1 | contig 21590 bp, 20 predicted proteins | sample 1553341 | NCBI WGS metagenome assembly OGQU01 (sample SAMEA2579920, study PRJEB22360) | human gut metagenome | biome: human gut; feature: human-associated habitat; material: faeces | place: Denmark | collected 2008/2010 | reverse complement strand
GCTATGTCATCGAGTAGGCGCGGACGCACCTGGCTCATCTGGCAGGCCTTGTCCCTAAAATCGTGAATTTTGAGCCAATTAACCGCAAGGCAACAATCGTTCAGGCGCACCATTTATACTTTGACCTATCGTTGAAACACTAAGACGGAGGATTTCATGGGCGGCTTTTTCGGAGCGGTTTCCAAGCGCGACGTGGTGATGGATGTTTTCTTCGGCGTCGATTACCACTCGCATCTCGGCACGCGTCGAGCGGGCATGATCGTGCTTGACCACGAGGATGGCTACCAGCGTCAGATTCACTCTATCGAGAACACGCCGTTCCGCACGAAATTCGAGGACGACATCGTGCGCTTCCACGGCACGAGCGCCATCGGATGCATCTCGGACGCCGACCCGCAGCCGCTGCTCGTGCGCTCGCATTTGGGCACCTTCGCTATCACGACCATCGGTGCCATCAACAATGCCGAGGCCTTGGTGGAAGAGTATTTCGAGGATCACGATGCGCAGTTTATGGCGCTCAGCTCTGGCGCGGTGAACTCAACCGAGCTGGTGGCGGCGCTCATCAACCAGAAGGATGACCTGGTCGCCGGCATCCAGTATGCCCAATCGAAGATTGACGGTTCGCTCACGCTGCTCATTATGACCGAGGACGGCGACATCATTGCGGCCCGCGACTTCATGGGTCGCTTGCCGGTGCTTGTGGGCGCCGACGATGACGGCCACTGCGTTGCCTTCGAGAGCTTTGCCTATCACAAGCTGGGCTATCACGACGAGTACGAGCTGGGCCCGGCGGAGATCGTGCGGCTTACGCCCGATGCCATTGAGGTGCTCTCGCCGGCGCGCGACGAGATGAAGATGTGCGCGTTCATGTGGGTGTACTACGGATACCCGAACTCCAACTACGAGGGCATGAACGTGGAAGTGATGCGCTACCGCAACGGTGCCATCATGGCTCGCGACGAGGCAGCGCGCGGCGCGTGCCCCGAGGTGGACTTTGTGGCCGGCGTGCCCGATTCCGGCATTCCCCATGCCATCGGCTACTCGACCGAGAGCAAGATGCCCTTCGGTCGTCCGTTTATCAAGTACACACCCACCTGGCCGCGGTCGTTCATGCCGGCGAACCAGGATCTGCGCAACAAGATCGCCAACATGAAGCAGGTGCCGGTGCCCGAGCTTATCCGCGACAAGAAGCTCTTGTTCGTGGATGACTCCATTGTGCGCGGCACCCAGCTGCGCGAGACGGTGAACTTCCTGTACGATTCCGGTGCCGCCGAGGTGCACATGCGCAGCGCGTGCCCGCCCATCATGTACAGCTGCAAGTACCTGAGCTTCTCGTCCAGCAAGTCGGATATGGACCTCATCGCGCGGCGCGTAGTGGATCAGCTAGAAGGTGAGGAGGGCGTGGCCCATCTGGACGAGTACGCCGACGCCCGCACCGAGCGCGGCCAGTGCCTGCTGAAGACCATCTGCGAGGACATGGGTTTCGATTCGCTGAGCTACCAGAGCCTCCAGGGCATGATAGAGGCCATCGGCATCGATCCGGAGAAAATCTGCACCTACTGCTGGGACGGCCGCGAGTAACTAGCGCATGAACGCGTCGGCCTCTTCGAGGTCGGTTGGTTGGGTTTCGGCCCGTTTGCAATCGAGGACGGCCGTTTCGGCGGCCGTTTTTGCCTTCTGGGCCGCGATCTTTTCGGCTCGCAGGGGTAAGTACTCGCTGACGACGATGCCGACGAAGATAAGGGCAAATCCCAGGTAGGTGGAAATCGCCGGCGCCTCGCCCAAAAGCAGGATGGAGAACGTCACGCCGAACACCGATTCGGTGGCAAGAAATAGCGCCGCCTGGGCCGGATCAACGCGGGCCACGGCGGCGTTTTGCAATCCTAGGGCCACACAAGAGGCAAACACGGTGATGTAGATGAGGCTCATCCAAGTGTCGGCGCCCAACTGGCTGAAGTTGGGTACAGGCTCGGTGATAAGCCCGGTGATGAGTCCCAGCAGGCCCGCCACGATGAACTGAATGACCGTGAGCAGCATCATGGAGCGTCCCGGCGCGTACTTCGCCGTGTACAGCACGTGGAAGCTCAGCCAGAGAGCCGAGGCCAGCGTGATGAAGTCGCCGAAGCGCAGCGAGAACTCGCCGATGCCGGCATAGGCCACGCAACCCACGCCGGTGACGCACAGGATAGCCGCCGCAATGTTGTAGCGGGTCGGTCGCTTCCGAATGATGATCCATCCGAGGAAGGGGATGATCACGCAGTACAGCGTGGTGAGAAACGAGCTGTTGGAGGCGGTGGTGTCGGTGAGTCCCGTGGAGTTGAACCAGTAGGAGAGGAATAGAAAGACGCCCAGCACCGCGCCGTCGCGCAGATGTCCGCGCTTGTTGCGGGCGAAGGCGCGGGAGATGCGCGGCGCCGTGGCAATGCCGAGGGTGATGCCGGCAAAGGTGAAGCGCACGCCCACGATCCAAGCGGGCGGGAATTCGTCGACGGTGGACTTGATGACCACCGTGCCCATGCCCCAAATGGCGGCCGCCAAAAGCAGCGCCGCCTTGTAGGCCCACGAGGGCAGTCCGTTTTGTCTGATCTGGGAAAGCATAGGCGGCATCATAGCACGGAGTAGGGTGGTCGTCCGTGTACGATGCGACAAATCGTGTTGGAGGCTATTGGGACGGCGAACATGTGCAGGAATTGTGCCGAATGAGGTGAAGTGTGATAGAAGACTTGCAATTCGCGCTCAGGCGAGTAATATATATCCTCGCCCTTTGAGGTAACCCATTGCGGGGTGGAGCAGTCTGGTCAGCTCGTCGGGCTCATAACCCGAAGGTCGGTGGTTCAAATCCGCCCCCCGCGACCAAGAATTGTCAGCCGCTGAGTTCGCTCGGCGGCTTTTTTGTTTAGCATGAGAAGTGCGATGGGCTTGGGGAAGACGTTCTTGGGGATGCCTTTTTGGACGCGATAAGTCGACGATCTCTCGGCACATCCAAAATGTTTTCGATGAGGGAGAACTCGAAGAATGCTCAACTGTTGCAAATTTTGCAACAGTTCAAGTCGAGGGAGGGCGCGAGGTTGAGCGTCTGGTCGAGCACTACAACCTCGATGTCATCATCTCTGTAGGTTATCGCGTGAAGTCCCAGCAGGGCGTTCGTTTTCGGCAATGGGCTACGTGCGTTCTCAAGGAGTACGCTGTCAAAGGTTTCGCGCTCGATGATCGCCGGCTCAAGGACGGTCGCAGCCGCTATTTCCGCGAGCTGCTGCAGCGGGTTCGCGATATTCGTTCTAGCGAACGCAACCTCTATCAGCAGGTAACGGACATTTATGCGACGGCCATCGACTATGATCCGAAATCCTCTATGATGCGCACGTTCTTCGCTACCGTGCAGAACAAACTTCATTACGCTGTTCACGAGCGCACGGCGGCTGAGGTCATCTACGACCGCGTCGACCGCGACAAGCCGCTTGTGGGTATGACGACGTTCGATGGCGACTACCTCACTAAAGCTGACGTATGCATTGCGAAAAACTATCTCACCGAAAAAGAGTTGCAAACGCTCAATCTGCTGGTCGCTCGTTTTCTCGATTATGCCGAATTGCAGGCTCTAGAAGAGCGAGCGATGACCATGGCCGAATGGGTTGAAGAGCTTGATCGGGAAATCGTCAACTCACGTCGAGCGCTGCTCGAAGGGCATAGAGCCATCTCCCACAAGCAGGCTATCGAGAAAGCCGAGAAGGAGTTCGAAGCTTACCAACGCTGTCGGTTCAGATGATGTATGACATGCTCCGCGATAAAGGTGCCCGCAAGTCTGGCGCTATAAGTGCTGTTGATGTCGATCGTTTTATAACGCGCATGCGCCCTGAGGAAAGGGTTGCGCGCGCTGAGAGCTTTGCGCAACGATGGGAGATCGAGAGGTAGTAGGCTCTTTGTCGCCGTAGCCATGGTTCCTCCCGTGCAGCTTGGGTGGCGGATGGACCCTGAACGAACTGCGCAAGGAGACGTTCTTCTCAGGGCTTGCTTGGCGTGTAGTAGACACGATTAGTGGTTGAGCCTTCAGCGACGAGCAACCTGCCATCAGCAAATTGAGGGATCAAGTGTCGTGGTGTCCGTTCACTGATTTCAAACTCTGCGGCGACCTCAAGGATTGCCCGTTCTCGTGCGTTACGGCCGGTAGCCGCCTGTTGGAATTTGAGCAAGAGGTTGGACAGTGCCAGCGAAGAGAGTTCCACTGAATCTTGGTAGATGGCGTGACGCTCATAGTGGTGCCTACTGGATGGATGGAAGGCGGGTGCGTTCTTCCGATTTTTCCGTTGTTCGTATCGACTGAATATGGGAAAATATTCAGTGTAAACGGACAATGAGAAGGTGGTGGGAGTGCAAGCTATCGTTGACTTGGCGGAATCGAGCGGCGGCCTGGTGACGACGGCGCAGGTTGTGGGCGCTGGGATTCCCCGTGCGCGAATCTCGGACATGGTGAAGGCGGGCAAGCTTGAGCGTGTGCAGCGTGGCGTCTACCGCATGGCGGACGCATGGGAGGACGAATTCCTTGCCGCACAGCTCCGCTTCCCCAAGGGCATTCTCTCGGATGGAACTGCTCTCTACCTCCATGGCTACGCTGACCGCGTGCCGTTTCAGCTTACGATGACCTTCCCGCGCTCGTACGGAGCTACCAAGGTGCGTGAGGCGGGCATCGAGGTGCGCACGTGCGCGGATGAGGTGCTCGGCCTGGGGCTTACGACGGTCAGAACCCCGTACGGCAACGAAGTGAGCGCCTATGACCTGGAGCGCACGCTCTGCGACATCGTCCGGGGGCATCGCGCCGTTGACGTGCAGGTGGTCAACCCGGCGATGAAGCAGTACGTCCGCAGCCGCGAGAAGGACGTCCAGAAGCTGCTGGGCTACGCGCGGGCGCTTGGTGTGGAGAAAAAGATACGCAACTATCTGGAGGTGCTGCTGTGAGAACAAAAAATGCGATGCAGCTCAAGGCCATTATCAGCAATCGCGCCAAGGAAGGAGGGGTGCCCCCGCAGCTCGTGATGCAGAGTTACCTGCTCGAACGGTTGCTCGAGCGGATATCCCTCTCGCCCTGGCGTGAGAGCGTTGTCGTCAAGGGAGGCGTGCTCATCAGCTCGCTGATGGGCGTTGACAGGCGGAGCACCAAGGACCTCGACGCGACGGTTCGCGGCTTCCCGCTTACCCACGAGAATGCAGAGAGGGCGTTCCGCGAGATCGCGGCCGTGGAGGCCGATGACGACTTCTCGTTCGAGTTCGTCCGCACGGAGGACATACGCGAGACAGATGACTACCCGGGCATACGCGTGCACCTGTTGGCCAGCTATGAGAAGATGCGCTCGCCTGTCACCGTCGATGTGACCACGGGCGACAAGATCACGCCCGACGCTGTCGAGTACAGCTATCCTCTCATGTTCGACAACCGCTCACTCTCGCTAATGGCTTACCCGCTCCCCACCACGCTGGCGGAAAAGTTGGAGACGGTCGTGAGCCGCGGCATCGCGAACACACGCCCGCGCGACTACTACGACCTGCGCATGCTCTGGCTCACAAGGAGGGCGGAGGTGGAGCCAGACGTGCTCCGGGACGCCCTTGCGGCTACATCTGGGAAGCGCGGCACGCTTGCCGCGATGGGCAGCTACCGCGCGGTGATGGCCGAGGTGGCCTCCGACGCCGTCATGCGGGATCGATGGGCGGCGTACGCCCGCAAGTATCCGTACGTGGGCGACATGACCCTCGCCGGGACATGCGAGACGGTTGTAGCGATCATGGAGGCCATTGACTGGCAGGCGTGCCTTGCTGAGTAGCTACTGCGCAATACTGAGTAATCAATCATTACGCAATATGTAACACTGTTGTGGGTCGCGAGAGCTTTGACCCCCTCCATCCAACAACCCGTCACGGCAGAGTTTTTGAAGGGTGGCGAAAGCGGTTTTGCAGGTAACGCCCGCGGTGTCAACGAGAGCCTTCGTCGTCCTACTTTCCTTGCGACCATAAAAGAGCCGCCGAGCTCATTCGATCGGCGGCTTTTTCGCTGTGTTTTAGCGTCGGCAGCAGCCGTGGTTGTGATGGTGGCCGGGTTTGCGGTCGCGACAGCCCTTGACGGCGATGGTGCGGTAATCGACGCCCATGGCCTTGCAGTTATCGATCACCTTTCCGGTCAGCTTCAGCAGGCACTCGCGCTCCTTGTCGGTGAGGCCCTCCAGCACCTCGTCGGCCGCGCGGTCCTCGGCGGCCAGGCGCTTCTCGACGACCATGGTGCCCTTGTCGGTCAGCGCTACGGACAGCTTGCCCTTCTTGCTGGTGGCAAAGCGCACGTAGCCGTTCTCCTGGGCCTTCTCGGCCACGCGAACGACCTCGTGGCCGTCCCAGCCGAGACGCTCCTCCAGCTTCTTCAGCGACAGTTTCCCGTCGCCGAACTTGTAGAGCACCTTACACATGGCGCCCTGCCCGCTTTTGAAGCTGCGCGGGCCGCACTTGTGCATGGCCAGCTTGCTGTAGTTGGTCGCCACTTTCAGTTGATGCAGAACCTGAGTCGATTCAATCATGATGAGCCTTCTTTCGTCGATGGACGCCCGCAGGCGCAGGCGCGACCTCCATCTTAGAAGCCTCAGGCGTCGCCGCGCCAGAAGCAGCCGTCAACCATTACCGACTCGTTGCTGCTTCACCATGGCGCTATTGCGCGAGAAAGTGCCGCTACTTCACCACGGCCAAGTTCACGCTGGCCAGCAGGCTGGGAATGCTGCGCACGGCCGAGCGGTTCCACTCCTTGGCGCGGTCGGGCGGCTCCTCCCACGGCACCATGTAGGGGCTGCGCCGCCGCTCCACGTCCTTGGCGGTGCCGTAGCGCCAGCCGGCCTTCTGCCGCTCGCGCAGCCAACGGCGGTGCTCCAGAATGGCCAGGCATTCCACCTCGCTCGCGGTAAAGGCGGCCACGCAGCGCTCGGGATAGCAGCTGCCTGCGGGCAGCACCTCGTAGCCGAGTGTTTCCAGCTTGCTGTGAATGCTGCTGATGTAGGCGATGGAGGAGTCGCGCAAATCGGGCGGCAGGCTCGCGAAGGAGGCGTACTCCTGATCGGTCTGCGACGCGATGCGATCGGTGGTGTAGCGCAGAAACGACGTCTGGGCCAGCTCGGTGATGACGTCGGTCTTTCCGGCGTACCCCTGGCTGGCCAGCAAGTCGGGCGAATCAACCAACAGCGGCCGCGCGCTCGCCGGGCCGTAAAGGGCGCAGACCCAGATGTTCCAGACGAGCTGCTCTTTGCTGATGAGCCATGCGGGCAGGTTGCTGCCGTACCCGTCGGTTTCGAAGCTGGGCTGGCGCTCGCGCTCTTCGCGGATGACGGCGATCAGCTCCGGAACGGAGAGCTCGCTCCAGGCACAGGGCTCGCTGGAAAGGTCGCGGTGGTAGGCGTCCAGCGCCTCGTAGCACGATTCACGGAAGTACTCGCAGACCGCTCCTCCGAAGTCGAGCTCGACGAAACGGGCATGCAGCGTGTCGATGATGGTGCTCATGACGGCGCAGTCGTCCCACCACGGGCCGCTGACCAGCTCGATGCGGTTCTGCAGGCACCAGGCGGGCAGGATATCGAACAGGGCGGTGAGGGAGCTTTCGGCCCCCAGGGCTTCGTAGGCGACGGCCTCGTCCTCCATGGTGTCTAGCAGAACGCGCAGCGCCTCGAGGGAGGCTTCGGACTCGCTTCCGCTTGCGGCAATCTGGCCGATGGAGCGCTTGAAATCGGGAAGGGGGCCTTTCCCTGCGCGATCTCTGTCTTGGGATCCCCGCCGCCGGTTCAGGGCGAAGGGTGGGCAGAAGCGCTCAAAGGTGGCCACGGCCTCGGTGGGCGACAGCGTGTTCAACTTGAGGGTGTGCGCCGTCCAAACCGAAAGGGCTTGCAGGCACAGCTGGGCATTTTCTGGCTGGGTACAGGCGTCGAAAACGCGCGATTCATAGGCGGCGCGCCAATAGTTCGCGTTGAAGAGCAGCCGGTCGACCGCTGCCTGGGTTCCTCGGCGAAGGGCGGCGCTGTCGGTTGACTCGCGGGGCGTCTTGCCTCCCGTCGCGCTCGCGTCGTCCTCGTTGAACGTGAACGCAAGGTAGGCGGACAGGGCCACTTTCAAAAGCTCGATGGGCTTGATGTCCTCGCGCTTTTGGCGCTCCCGCTCAAGCGCGAGCTTGACGGCGTCGACGGGAAGGGACGCGCGCTGTCTGACTTTCGTCATCGGTTGGCCAATCCCTCCCTTCTTTCCGCGTGTGCCATGGCACATTCCATATGATAACGTGCTTATCATACCTGCCGCGAGCGCCGACATTGGGCAATGAGGAGTCGCGCGCTACAATTGGCCGACGGCCTGGCGCGCATAGGCCAGAAGCTCGTCAAGGGTGAGCTCTTCGACCACGGTATCGTCGTAGAAGGGGCGGAGCAGGTAGCAGTAGATGCGGTTCGGCCGGTCAGCAGTGTATAGGTAAGCTACAGGATTGCCGTAATTGTCTGCACCCAGCCATGCGCCATTGAGGGCAAACGGAACCGCGGTCGTGCTGGAGTCGGTGCTGGCCGTGGCATCGAACAGCGGACTGATCACGTTGAGCGTGCCATCGCTAAGGGCCAGCGAGATGGCATAGCGCCCTTCCTCGACGAAGCAGGGTTGGGCTGCGACGATGGAGGCGGAGAACTCCTGTTCATAGACGACCTCGCCTGTTGCAAGGCTGAAGATATAGAGTTTCTTCCCGGCTGAGGCGAGCACCAGGTCTTCTTCGCAGTGAAGGACATCGATTATTTTCGGGATGTTGGCGAAAGGCTCCAGAGCGTCCGCTTTGGCGCTGACGGTGACGGCGAAGGTGTCCTCGTAGGTCCAAAGGGTCTCGAAGCCGTCGCCTGTGTTTCTAGCGACGGTGGTGGAGAAGGGGTGGTTGTTGGTGCCATTGCTGCTGTTTTCGATGTTTGCCGCTGTGAAGGCAACGAGGTCGTCTTTGCAGCGCACCGATTGGATCGTGGCGTCGGAAACCGTGTCTTGGCGCGAGGTGCCGTCGGCAAGATCGAAGGTGACGAGTGCCGTGTTGAGGGCGCAATAGGCCCTGGCAGGCTTTTCCTGGATGCAAAAGGTGTCGAAGTTCGCTGAACGTGGGAACTGGTCGACGGGCATTTCGGATCCTGCGAGGAGCTCCCCTGACGATTCACCGATGAGGGAGGCTGCGATGGAATGCGTGCCATACGCAAGTAACCCGAAGTTTTGGGAATCGGCATCCTTATCAGGGGGCGCTGCTGCAAGTGGATAAACGCTATGCATCTTCCAAAGGCTTTTACCCGTCAGAGGGTTGACGCCCATGACGCCGCCTTGCCCTGTACGATTGCCCATTATGAGGCACGACGGAGACATCCCCTCGATGAACCAGTCGGTCGCCGGAACCGTATCACTTTCAAGCACGAAGATGTCAGGAGTGGCGGTGCCCGAGGATGCTCCGCTGTTGGCATCATGAAGGGATACGGCTCCCGCGGCATCAAGCGTGGCGATCCAGGCGCCTTCCTGGCTGTAGGCGACGTCTACGATTTCTTCGTCAGATTCGAATAGATAGAACGGCGTCCAGGGCTGATCGGGATCGGGGTTGAGCGCCAGAACTTTTTCAAGAGCAGCTTGGGCTTCGGGAACGAGTGGCCGGCTGGTGTCGCTCTCGGAAGAGGGGAGGGCTTGAAGCGCGGTCTCGATGGCTTGCAAGTGCTCGCCGTTAGCGTACTGGTCGAGCGCTTGGGCTGCGAGGCTCTTCGATTCCGCGATGAGCGCCGCCTCGCTGGTTTGGTGAAATTGGAAGGCGAAGACGCCGACGGCGGCGATGGTGAGGGCCGCTGCCACGGACGCGAGGGCAATGCGCTTGCGCTTGCGGGCTCGCTCGCGTTGGCGGAGATCGTCGTAGCTGCAGCCGGCGACGGCGGCGATGATGCGCAGCAGTTCGGCCTTGCGCTTGGCCTTAGCCTCCGGACGCAGATCGGCGGCGAGGGGCTCGGCCGGCATTTCCCGCAAAACGCCGCTGGCGTCGGGTATCAGGCGCGTCTTCAGAATGGGCGGAATGCTTTCCTCGGGGCTGCCTGCGGCCAGCACGCAAATGATGCGCTCGCGCCCGTGGATCTGCTCGAACATCTCGATTTCCCGTCGCACCCAGGGGCTTTCCTGCGTCTCCGGCGAGCAAATGACAATCAGTGTGCGTGAAGCCGTCAATGCCTCCCGGATGCTGTCAGGCAGCGAGTGCGAAGCCGCCAGCTCGTCCTCGTCGCGAAAGCATTTGCCCAAAATGCGCTTGTTTTTGCGATGTGCGGTTGAGCGCGATGGATCGTCGAGGGCTATGTTGTGTGGCAGTCGATGGGCCTCGATAGCTTTTTGTACCTGTTGGGCAATCTCTGCATCCCGAGAAAGGTGTCGATAGCTGATAAATGCTGCGTAGGAGAAAGCTGCTTGTTTGTTTTGGTCGGAAAATGTCAGCCCGCATTGAAAGCAGCGTGCGGCATCGTCAGGAAGTGAATTATGGCAATGGGGGCAATTCATAGGGCGATTATACCGTGGTGCTGGTTAGTGTGTCGACGAAGTTGGTGGTGCTTCTCATTGGGCAATGGCAAATGTGCCTGTTCGTACAATGGCAAATGTGCCTGTTCGTACAATGGTCAACATGTCACCAGGAAGCACGCGCGCGTCAATGCGTGTGCAAAGAGAGAGAAACATGAAAGCGAAGTTATGAAGGTCTGGGCCAGCATCAGAGAGGTCGTGAGCCGTTTCCGCGTGTGGCGAAAACGGCGTTGGATGCAGCGCCAAGAGCGGAGGGCGCGTCAATTTCCAAGGGCTTTTCCCAGTGATACCTATGTGGCGGATCTCGACCGAGCGGCAAAGACGAAAAAGATGTGGACGAAGTGGCTCTTTGCCATCGTGGTAGGCTCTGCCTTCGTCGACTTCTATCTTCTCCAGGACGCCTTTGCGTGGATGCTCGGAACAGCGAGTTTTAGCGACCTGCTGAAAGGAAATGATGCGGGCTTGATCGCTGTCTTTACCGCGCTGACATGTTTCGCGCTCGTGGTGCTTTATTTGACGTTTGGCGACATAGCGGGCAAAAAGATTGCGGAGTTCAAAGCCTTCAGAGGGCGAGGATCTCTTGCGGCTTGTATTGCCTTGCTTATCGTGATGTTCGTCGTTCTCGTGTTTATAGCTTTTGTGCGGTACTGCAGCATTTTGGATGGACTTACTAGTAGCTCTTCGGCTGGGGAAATGTTCAAAGGTGGGTTCGGCGGCGACACTTCTGGCGGAGGATTTGGCGGTTTTGGTGGGTCAGTTGGCGCAGCCAACGATGCTCTATCAATTGACCTTCAGTTTTCCTCGGAAGCACTTACCCAAACACTCGGACTTTTAGCGGTAATGTTTCTGGGGGCGCTGTTGGAAGTCGTGCACGCCTACTACTCTATGGATCCTTATGCGGCAGAGAAAAAGCGGCTTGCGGAGAGCTATATTCCGGAAGATCGCTGCCTTTACGAAAGCACTTACGCTTCGTGCGCAATTGAGCCTATCAAAAATATGGAGCGCGAAGAACGAGAGCGGATTCTTGATAAGCAGACGGTGGACGCGGCTTTTCGTATTTGCGAACTATCGACGCAACTCAACGGCATCGTTGATCCTGCAGATGCTTACGACTTCTGCAATATCAGCAGGATAGTGCGCGAAAGGCGTGTTGAAAATCGAGCTCAGGGAGAATTCAATGACTAAGGAAATGCTGTCCAGATTGACTTTGGGGATGGTTGTTCTAGCTATAGCCTTATTCGCGGCAGGCTGTGCTTCCGGAGATCCGGATGAGTTTGAGACGGTTCAAGAGACGGTTCCTGTTCGGGATGTTGCCATCATCTACTCAGATCGGGCAAATTCGTCTGGCGATCTTTCCGTCGTCGAACCTTATATAAAGATGGCTGCCGAGAACGAGTGTTATTTTGTCGGCGTAAGTTCTGATGGGAATCCCCAGTCGTTTGCGGGAACATTTGAGCTAAAGGAAGAGAACGGTCGTAGGCGAGAAGCAGAGCTTCAAAGCAATATTGAAGCTATTGAGAAGATGAACTGGACGGCGCAAAGCGCAGAATCAAACTTATTTGCCGCCATTTGCAAGGCTAACGATCAGTTGAGTGTGGGCGGTAGTCCAGATGTTCCGAATCTGCTCGTTATTGTTGACTCCGGTGTGTCAACGACGGGTCCTGTTAATTTCACCGAAGAAGCTTCGCGCCACGCTCTTTTAGATCCTGAAGGGTTTGTCGCTGCTTTGCGAGAGAGCGGAGATCTTGCCAAGTTCGAGAATATCGACGAGGTAGTGTGGTTCGGCTTGGGAGAGACGAGCGATCCTCAGGGAGAGCTGAACGAGGGCACTAGGGTCGCTATGCGTGATCTTTATCGAGCGCTTTTTGAAGCTGCTGGCGTGAGCTTGTCCGAAAATGACGGTGAAGTATTTAAGGCGGGATCGGGAGTTGCGCCTGTAGGGGATTTGCCTGGGGTGACTCCGGTAAGCATGCCACGTGTTTCTCTCGACGAGGACGGAAATCTTGTGCGTCTTGGTGACAATGTCGAGTTTGATGAAACGACAAACGATGGGGCTCTCACATTTGCGTTCGATTCGAGTGAATTCAATAGTGCTGATGCTGCGCGTGAGGCCCTGCAGGACTACATCAATCAGTTGCTCGATTTCCCAGAGCTGCAGATTGTTATCAGCGGGTATACCGATACGAATGGTGACGAGAATTACAATCAGGAGCTTTCTCGAAAACGAGCGGACGCGGTCAAGGCTTTGTTTGTTGATGCCGGGGTATCCGAAGGGCAGATCACCGCTGTTGGCATGGGCGAGAGCAGCGACTATGACGATGATGCCCAGAATCGGCGTGTAGAAATCGCCTTTGGCGACTAGTGTGGTGAGGGACGTGCGTCGACGGGAAAACGAAATCTCCGGAGAACTTTTGTCGGAGAGTCGCGAACGGAGATACGATCTCTTTTTCCCGCGAAGCCTCGGCGCGTTCACGCGCATTCGATTGTGGCTACGAGGATATTTTGACGCTGCGCGAGGAAAGGTGTGGATTGCACACGCAGGGCATATTGACTCCGCCTATTGCATGTCGCTTGCTGATCAGGCTAATTTACGCATCAATGCCGAGTGGCAGGAGGCCAATGGACTCATGTTCGAGCTTCGGCCAACGCTGGAGGCGGCTGTGCTTGAGCGCAACGAGATTATCAGACGCATTGATAATCTGCCAAATTTAAGAGCAGTCAAAGACGAGGCCGCGATCATCGGCTACGAAGGTGACGAGAAGGTAAGTGCTCATCTTGTCGAGAAGCGGCAAAAGCGGCGATCGGGTCTTGTCGCGTGGGAGTTTGCAGCGCGAGAGGAAGCATTGCGAGAGGAACTTAATGATGTGTCGGCTAGAACAGGAATAACTCTTTCCCAGTATCAAGATGTCCTGGATGCCTCTATGACTCACGAGCGACTCGTACGGCTTGATTTCATCGCGCGTCTCTCTTGCTATGCGCGGGGGGCATCTCGGAAGGTGTCATTTGAACCGCATTTCGTCAATGACAAGGCGCTCACCACGCTTCCGCGTGAGGAAAACGAGAAGTTCTTTGCGGGATGCTTGAAAGGGATGAAGAACGCCCCGAAAGCAGATGCTTCTAACGAGAACGATGAGGCGACAGCGCCCGATGAGGTTTTTTCTAGCTGGAAGAGGGCCAACGGAAATGCAGATCACGGAGAGTGAGGACTTTCGAAATGTGGCCTAAATTAAAAAGAAGAAAAACTACGAAGATGAATAGCTCGTCTGCTCAGGCGCCGACAGCGGCTTATTATTCATCCGATAGCGTTCGCATCGATAATTTGGATTTCGATCGTCCAAATCAAGCAAGTAGAGTTTCTCGCGTTCAGCGTATCGACGTAGGGGATCTAGTGGGTGCTTCGGTATTCGAGAGTGCAGTTTGTTCTTCGGCTCATGTGGAGGCCCTTGTTTTTGAGGAGCTAGCCGAAAGCATGCAGGTCATCGAGCGGAAGTTTCACGGGGGGCAATATGATGCGCAGGCTATGCCCCTGGTAGAAGCGTTTCTCAGTGAGCTGCGCACGCTGGCTCATATCCAGATGGAGCGCAATGGCATTGTTGATCAACGTATAGCGGATATGAAGCAGGCCAATATCGCTGCATACCAGGCAGTTTGCGAGGCTCGTGCTCGGCGCGAAGAGGGTATTGACAAGGCGCGTTTATATGACCTGCGTCTAACGGCGCTTAGATATGATCGTCGCGAGGCCAAGATAAAACGGAGATATGCCAAAAAGGCGAAAGAAGACGACCTGGCATTTCAGCAAGAGGAGATTCGTAAAGCTCGTCGCGAGGAGAAAAGCAGGGCGCGAAAGGCGCGCATGCAACATCGACATGAGCGCCGAATGCGCCAAGAACAAGTGCGCGCCGAACAAGAGGAGAGAAAATGGCAAATGAAGCAGGAGCGCTCTGAGCTCGACCTTGAGAAATTGCGCGGAGAAAAAGCTATCAAGCAAGCTGAGCGCATGACACAACAGGCAATGTTTGAAGCCGATGCAGAGGTTGCACGTGCGAATAAGCATATGGCTCAGATGCGGGAAGAGCAGGCTCGCAAGGAATTGGAGAGAATAGCTGCTGTCGAAGCGATTACTCGCGAAGAAGAGATGATTGAAGACGACTCTATGCGGGAATCTGCGGTGCCGAAAACACAGAAGCGTAAAAGCGAAGAAGACTGCTCAATTAGCGATGTGGCGATAGCAATCGAGGTGGAAGAAGAGTCGGCTCCGAAAGAGTTGTCGGTTGAGATCGGCGATGAAGCTGCCGCTTTGATGGAAAAGGGGCAGGAAGAATCTCGGCAAAAGGAGCAGGGATCCAAAGAGGAGCCGTCCTCTTTGAAAGGGCGCTCCTCATTAAAGCAGCGACTCAAAGATTTGATTGCCCTGGCATCATCTGAGCGGCAGGATAGCTAGCCAGTTGCCATGGACGAAGCCCGAGAGATCGTAACAGAATTGCAAGGGAAAACCGGAAGACTCTATCGTCTTCCGGCTGGGGCGATCTCTGATCGCTCAACACTATGGAGATGTATTCCCTTACAGGACAGCGAAGAGCTTGCTTTTGTGGCATTCCCACATCGGCTTTTGAATTCGAGGGGGGAGAGGCTCGCCAAGGAGCAACTTGTGTTCGGCGATGCTCGATTTAACGGGCTGAAGAAGCAGGTGTCGTGTCCAGTTGATGTTGCTTATCGCGATAATGAGTTCGCCGGCCTGATCGTCTCCTATATGCATGGGGGTATCGGCCTCGAACAATATCTAGACCTTAAGAAAAATGACAGGTGCGCACGTCGACGTACTGCTCATAACTTATGCGTACTTGTGCAGATTGCATCGCGGTTGGGCTGTTTTCTGGGACGCATGTCGCCCGAGCGCATTCTCGTCAGTCCATCCACTTGCCGAGTGTTTCTCGCTGTTGATTATGCTGCTCTGGTTCAAAGAACGCATGGATTGAAAGGCTCGCTGTTTTTCCGCCTGCCATGGCAGGGCGAGGTAGATCTCGCGTTGCATGTGTACTGTCTTTTGAACAAGAGATCTACTGCCGATCTTGAGAGGCGTTTGTGGAACACTGGAGACTGCTCAGGGCTTGATGGCCCTTCGGCTGAGGAGGTGAGGTCGGCGGTATTTGGGGCAGCACCTTGCTCTGTTCTCATAAGTGCTCTTTCGAATACTCTTTCGCTAGTTGATCAGAATAAAAGATTATGGGGCACCCCTCGCCAATTCAGAAGGATTTTAGAGAGCGTCTTTCGTTGTGCTAGGAGCGGTGATGCGCAGAGATTGTCGATGGAGCTATGCGCAATTTTCGAGCTAGGCGAAACGACTTATCGCGGTTGGTTTTCGCTGATGAAAGATAAGCTGAAGCAGCTTATGTTCGGCGCTCGCGTGCCGGCAGAACGCGTGCGGAAGCTTGAGCAGCGTCCATGGGGCTTGCGCGGATATGGTAGCGCAGGGGTGTTTTGGGCTACGACGATGTGGATGTCGGCTGCCATCGGTGCTTGCTCAGCAATGAATGGATTTGCGCCGTTTGACATGATGGTGGCCGTGTTGTTGGGGACGCCCCCTTATCAGTTTGGCATTGAGCCGTCGTGGCTCTATATTGTGATAGTGGTAGCTGGCTCTGCACTTTACAACTTGTTTGTAGCGCAACGGCACCCTTTATTGGGCTATGAGAGGCGCCAATACTGTTTTTCTCTGATTGCGGGAACTGTTCTGATGACTTTGGTTGGTATCGTGCGCTATGCTCTGCTAGGCGGTGCGCTATGAGGTTTGTCCAGCGTGATAGGCGCGGTAATCCGATCGAGGCGCTGTGCCCAGTGATAGTGTGCGGTCTCGTTATTGATGCCGATATGGTTAAGACGGACTCTGCTCGGGCTCATGTAAGTAAAGCGCTCAGTGCGTTCGTGTCGGTTTTGAAACATGATCGCGATGCGGCGAAGATAGTCAGGTTTGTGGCTCAACATGATCTCGCGAATGCGTCAAAAGTTCCTTCGGGCTTCTCCTCTGTTCATGCGTTGCGTCTTGGGCTGTGCAGCAAAGATGCTTCTCCTCTAACCTCAGCGGACGCTGATTGTGCTTGCTTGCAGATGGAGCAGACCGTTGACTTCTACACTTCAAAAGGGACGGAAGTGCGTGGGGCAGTCCTTGTGATCTTGACGCAGAATTGCACGATAGAGACGAGTGTGCGCGGACGAGTAAAGGTGCTTTCGCTTTCTTCTGATGATGAAGGAGCATCAGTGCCTTTCTTCGAGCGCAGCGCCCAATATATTTTGTCTTGCATGGGGGAGGGGCTTCTTTCGTGATTCAGCTGCGCAAAATATTCGAGCAAGTTGTACGCTTTGGGGCTAGTCTCGTAGCGTGTTGCATCGTCCAATTTGGTGCAGGTAGTCGTGATGTTGGGATTGGTTGGGCGAGCGGCCTATCGCAGTCGCTGCTGTTTTCTTCTGGGGTGCAAAACTGTTTTTGCGCTCTAAGCGTCTTTCTGATCGTATGGATAGGAATTGGCTCTCTTCTGAAAAGTCGAAAGAGGGTTGCTGGCAAGCTAATTGCTGGTGGCGTTCTCTTTGTGGGTGGAGCTTGGGCTCTCTCCCCCTTAAGTGCGGCGTTTCCGCCCTTTTCGGCGTTTCTTTGCTGGCTCGCGTGCCCCGAGTCGTTTTACTTTCCTCGTTGTTACGCTGCTCCGAAGGGCGGCTCCATCGTGTGCATTTTGCTTGAGGTGATTGTGGCTTTCGGGTCTTTGATAGCGCTTGCGCTTGCTATGGCTTGTGCGACGCTACAGCTTGAGGCCGAGCGCCATGTACTGCTGCTTTTTTGGAGCGGTGTCGTAGCCTTGGTTAGCATTGCTGCTTACGTGCTGCGTATAAGAGGCCGGCGCGAAGCCCCGCCGTTGTCCGTTCAGATTACGTCGATGCTGTACCACAGCCTAGAGATTTGGGTTTGGTCTTCATTCGGCGTGATGGTTTGGTGTTGGTTAGCTTAGCTGCAATGGGAGATAGGAAGATGGCAAATCAGGGGGATCGTTATCGCAGAAGAAATCGCTTTAGCCGCCGTCGAAATAACCGTGCGTGGCGTTGGGTTGCTTTGCTGCTAGTTGTGCTGCTTGCTTTTCTGTGGCTGTTTCCGCTTCCGAATATCCAGAAAGATGGGATGACGCAGAACTTTTCGAGTGCCGGCTATGAGCAGACTGCCGAGAACGGTTTAGAAGGCGGTGATGCGCGAACGGGCGAACGGGCAAGCGCGGAGAATGCTGCTTCGATGGCAGCTGTGCCTCAGGGTTCTGCAGCGCCAGAAGTTGTGGTCATCAACTCTTCGATAAATAGTGTAAATACCTATGCAGGAGACAGTGTTTCGGTAGCTGCTGGTGAGGTGATCGATAGCGGTTCTGCTGGTCAAGGTGCGGCACGGTATGACGGGGACGCTTTAAGAGATGCTTCGGGAAATGAGTTGCATGAGGCAACTTCGTCAGCCGAAGAATTCGATTTCAGCCGATGGGGGTATGCAAGTTACGACGCCTATGCGGCGGATCATCCCTTTTGGGCGCGATTTAACTACGCGCGTCTTTGGACGGGACGTGCACTCGAAATGATTCAGCTTGCGGGATGCAGTTCCTGTGCTCGGCAGGAAAATGAATCCGAAGTAATGGTTGAGGAGCGTTCTGCCATCAACCCACGTCCTATTACGGGTCAGATATTTCAAACAAATGGTCAAGGACGCTTGCCGCAATTAACAATAGTAGCTCCGTTGGAGTCGGATGCTTTTATCAAGTTACGAAATATCGATTCGGGGGAAACTGTGCTTGCATTTTATGTGCGGTCGGGCACAACGGTCGAGGCATGTGTTCCGGCCGCGACGTGCGAGTTTTACTATGCAATGGGTTCCGATTGGCTTGGTCCCGATGAGGCATTTGGGGAAGAAGGGGTTTACGCGAAAAGCGACTGCGCTCTCGATTTCGTCGATCCTACTCGTGAGTATACGTATACATTTGGTAGCGATGGGGGCAATGTTGATCCTGTTCCGATTCCTCGGACTGAGTTTATTTAATAAAGATCTATTGGGCGCTCATGCAGCGGTGCTTGAGCACTTAGACGTGTAGTCAGCGCATGCTAGCGCGCTCGTCATTCCACCCCAGTCCACCAAGTATATTCGCAGCCGTTATCGCTGTTCATTTGGAGGGAGCCTTCGTAGACGTCTAGATAGCTGCTAACTGAAAGCCACGCACCTCCGTGGTCTACCGCGTTGAGCATCTCTGCAAAGTCGTCGTAGTGCTCTGCCCAGATGACCAAGGTGACGCGATTGTCGCTGGGGTAGGCTGAGCCTATGTCCACGAAAATGGGCATTCCATTCGCGTCTTTTGCTTGGTACACGTTAACGACGGGCCCAGCAACTGTGCATGCTTCGCCAATATGGTTGCCGGCGTTGTACCAAAGATGTGATTGCGGAATGCCCAGACGTTCGGCAATGGCTTCAGGGGCCGACTCCTCGAGCCGTTCCATTTCCTCTTCGTAGGCTTTCTGCTCTCGCTCAAGCTCCTGCTGCCGTTGTGCCCAGGACTGCACCTCGCTCTGAGGGCTCAAGGTTTCCTGTTGCTTGGGCCTTGAGGAGTCCGAGCTTGATGAGTGGTAACAGCCGTATAGTGAGCAGACAACAAAAGCTGCCAGGAGCATGACGAGAAGATTCTTCAAAAGCAGCCGCCTTTGCTTGAAGGTGCTATTCCACATAGCTCGCATATCGGTCTCCTTGCTGCTGTAGGTGAGTTGCAGTTCAGCATGTTTGCGCATGCAATTCTTGCCGTTAAAGGATACTCCCTACGATGGTTTACCGATAGCCCAATAGAGGGCATTACTTGCACGATGGTAGCTCCGCGCGCCCCTTTTTGATGGGTAAAACGAAAGCCCCGGAAGTGGTGATTCCTCACCGTTCGGGGCTTCGCAGCTAAGGATAGTGTCGTCGGCTTATGGTGTCAATGGATCTCTTCTGCATTGGCATGGAGGAGGCGTTCGGCCTGAGGGTCAATCCCCCGTCATTTTAAATCACAGATTGTGATTTCAAGACCCCCGTTTTTGGCCAATTAAATGAAGGGGCCATCGAGGGGTTCTTTATGCTATAGTGTACAACGTACAACAAGTGGAAGCTAGGAGCAGGTTATGGGTAATGCGGAGGCTATGGTTACGGCTCGGATGGGGGTTGGGAAGAAGGAGGAGGGCAATCGGGTTCTGGCCTCTTTGGGAACCAACGCGTCGAAGGCGGTCAACCAGCTTTACGACTACGTGATCGAGAGAGGCGCTCTTCCCTTCGACGCTCGTGCGGAGGAGAGGCGGCCGCACGGTCGGGCCGAGGTTGAGGCCGCAATGGGCTTGGTGGACAGTTTGGTGGCTCCGGTGGCCGAGCCCTATCGGAGCATGTCGACGAAAGACGCGCGACTGGCCCGGCTGGGCGTTTCTGGCGCTGCGGGGGAGGGTCGCCGATGAAGCTGCTGCTCGATACCAACATCTTGCTGGACTGCATGATGGGCCGGCAGCCCTTCGCCGCCGATGCCCGCAAGCTGCTCATCTTAGGCGCGCTCGGCGAGGTCGATCTGTGGATGAGCCCGTCGCAGTTCACTGATGCGTTCTACTTGCTGACGGAGGGGGGCAAGCCGCGCCTTGCAGAGTCGGTGAAGCTTCGCTTGCTGAAAGTGAAGCGGCTGGCGCGTATCTGCACGCTGGGGGAGTACGACATCGAGAACGCGCTGGAATCGTCGTGGCCCGACTTCGAGGATGCCTGCCTCTACCAGTGCGCCAAGAAGCTGCACGTCGAGGCCATAATCACACGCAACCAGGCCGACTTCGAGCGCTCGACCATCCCCGTCTGCGACTGTGCCGAGTTCTTCGCCCACCTCAAGGACGCCCACGGCCTCGTGTACGAGGAGATTGATTGGTAGGATGTTGATGGCTGGGCTTCCGAGTAAAAAGTTTTTTACCATAATGTCAAAAGAATTTTCCTTTTTCGATTGACCCGCTTAGGTCGGAATTGGTAAAGTTCAGTCAGTGGTTATGGCGGAAGCTCTTACGGGGGCCCCGCCCACAGCGAAGCGGTTGCCTCGATGGTGACCGCTTCCTGTTTTTTTAGGAGAGGTATGGAAAAGCCGTTCAAGAGTATTGAAGAGCAGATCAATCTCATGCACAAGCGTGGGCTCTCGACTGATGCTGACACGCCTGGTATTCTCATGCGGGAAGGGTATTACTCCATCGTGAATGGATACAAGGACCCGTTTCTCGATTCGGACGCAACGAGGGCGGCCGGCGACGATCGTTTCGCGGAGGGGACGAGCTTCAACGACGTATATAACCTCTTCTGCTTCGATCGCGACCTCAGAGAGGTGACGTTCAAGCATCTCATGCAGGTTGAGGCTGTGGTGCGAACGGTGTGCTCATACACTTTCGCCGAGCACCATCCCGAGCCGTCGTCATACCTCATTCAGGGCAACTTCTGCACGGAATCAGAGTTTGAAGAGTTCGGGCTGAAGAACTACATCGACAACCTCCTGAAGCTGCAGAGTACCCTTTATTCCTGCGTGTCCCGTCCGAGGAGCGAACCTGTGCGCCACTACAAGGAGCGGCACGGGCACGTGCCCCTCTGGGTTCTCGCGAACTCGCTCACCTTTGGCAGCGTCGAGCACTTCTTCCATCTGATGAAGCCGGCCGAGCGGCGTCTCGTTTGCAAGAGGATCGCCGAGGCGACCGGTCGGCTCGGCGGGGACAACCCGTACTTCGACCCGAAGGACGCCCGCCTCTCGCTCGGCCCGATCGTCAAGTTCAGGAATATCTGCGCTCACGATGACAGGCTCTACTGCGCGAAGATCGGCAAGCGTAGCCCGATCGTGGACTACGCTGCTATGATCGACCTCGCTGAGCCGTACCTGTGCGCCGAGGACTACGAGAAGCTTCTGGCCGATGTGCTGCTCACGATAATGGCCTATGATAAGAGGGGGAGCGTCGCCAGGCACGTGCTCGAGGCCTCGGGTATCGGCAGG
>OGQU01001272.1_pt1 | contig 21640 bp, 14 predicted proteins | sample 1553341 | NCBI WGS metagenome assembly OGQU01 (sample SAMEA2579920, study PRJEB22360) | human gut metagenome | biome: human gut; feature: human-associated habitat; material: faeces | place: Denmark | collected 2008/2010 | reverse complement strand
CCAGCCGTCGTCTTCGTCGCGCACATAGCTGAAACGGTCGCTGTCGCGGATGACGTTTTCTTCCGTCTGCCGGCTGCGGTTGTACCAGTTGGAAGAGCTTCTGTGCTGTTCCGCCCAGCTGCCGCCGTAGTTGCCGGCGGCGCCGAAATAAGCCGCGGCCATATTGCAGATTTCGATATTGGCCGGCGGCAGTTCGTTGATGAAGCGCGAGGGCAGGTTGTTCTGCCATTGGCCGTAGATGCGGCGGTTGAGCGCGGTTAAAATGTACAGTTTCTGTTTGGCGCGGGTCATGGCCACGTATGCCAGCCGCCGTTCTTCTTCCAAAGCGCTGCCGCCGCCTTCGTCCAGCGCCCGCTGGTGCGGAAACAGGCCTTCTTCCCAGCCGGGCAGGAATACGGCGTCAAATTCCAGCCCCTTGGCTGAGTGCAGGGTGATCAGCATTACCTTGTCGGTATCAATGTTGTTGTCGTTGTCCATTACCAGACTGACATGCTCCATAAAGTCGCTTAAGGTCGGGTACTGCTCGGTGTCGCTCATGACGTTGATCAGTTCTTTCAGGTTTTCGATCCTGCCTTCGGCTTCTGCCGATTTGTCCATTTTCAGCATTTCCATGTAGCCGGAATCTTCCAGCACCTGGGCGGCCAGGTCGTCGGGCGAAACCGCGTTCATGGTCTGCCGCCACTGATAGAAGTTGTTAATCAGTTCGGAAACGTTGGTTTTGACCTTGCCGCTTAAGGCACCTTCTTTCAGCATTTTTTCGATTGCCATGAACATCGAGATGTGGTTGACGCGCGTTTCGTTTTCAAATTTTTCGATGGTTTTGGCGCCGATGCCGCGGGCCGGTTTGTTGATGATGCGCTCCAGAGCCAGGTCGTCGGCCGGCTGCAAAACCACCCGAAGGTAAGCGAGGGCGTCGCGAATTTCCGCCCGTTCGTAAAATTTCGGTCCGCCGATAACCTGATAGGGGATGGCTTCGGCAATGAATTTTTCTTCAAATTCCCGGGTTTGCGCAGCGGTGCGGACAAGAACGGCCATCTGGCTGTAGCCGGTGCCGTTGCGGTGCAGGTTTTCGATTTCGTCGGCGACATAGGCCGCTTCTTCCGAACCGCTGTAGGTGCTGACGACTTTGATTTTGCTGTTGTCGCCGCGGGCGGCGGGCGAATTTTCCGCCACTTTTAAGGTTTTGCCCAGGCGGTCCCGGTTATGGCGGATAAGCGCCGAGGCGGCGGCCAGAATGTTGGCGGTGGAGCGATAATTGCGCTCCAGCCGGATTACTTTGGCGTCGGGAAAATCTTTTTCAAAGCGCAGAATGTTTTCGATTTCCGCTCCGCGCCAGGAATAGATCGACTGGTCGTCGTCGCCGACGCAGCACAGGTTGCGGTATTTCTGGCAGATCAAACGGAGAAACAGGTACTGGGTGACGTTGGTGTCCTGATACTCGTCGACCATGATGTATTTGAAGCGCGTCTGGTAGTCGTCCAGTACGCCGGTGTCGGACATCAGAATGTTTAACGTGTAAAGCAGCAGGTCGCCGAAGTCGACGCAGTTGAGTTCCAAAAGCCGGGCCTGATATTTCTTGTAAACTTCGGTGACGACGTTGGCGCGGAAGCTGTCGTCGATTTTGTCTGCCGTCAGCCCTTTGTCTTTCCACAGCTGAATCTTGTCGAGAATCGACTGCGGCGGATACTTTTTGTCGTCGATGCCGTCGGCTTCGAGAAGCTGTTTGATCAGCCGGCGCTGGTCGTCTTCGCCCAAGATGGTGAAATTGCTTTTGAGGCCGACCAGTTCGGCGTGGCGGCGGAGGATTTTGACGGCAATGCCGTGGAACGTGCCCATCCAGACGGAATCGGCGACGTTGCCGATGAGATTGCGGGCGCGGTTCTGCATTTCGCGCGCGGCACGGTTGGTAAAGGTAACGACCAGACAATTCCACGGGTTGGCTTTCATGTTGGCAAGGATATAAGCCAGCCGGGCGGTCAACACTTTGGTTTTGCCGGTGCCGGCGCCGGAAAGCACCAGCAACGGGCCTTCGGTGGTGGTGACGGCCTGTTTTTGTTCGGGGTTAAGTTCGCTTAACCACGGCAGTTCCGGCATCAGCCGGGCGGTATTGTCATAGGTTGCCGCAGGCTCTTCGGCGGCCAGGTCGAATATGTCGCTCATTTTTAGGATACTTCTTGTTTTTTGGTTTGTCTTTGCCTATATTATATTATTATTTACGGAAATAAAAGCGCTTTATGAAACTATAAACAAGAGGGTAAAATGTCTGAAATACGCGATAAAATCGTTGGTTTGAAAGATTATATGGACAGCCGGATCATCGGGCAGAAGGATTTGGTGAAAAAAATGATCATCACGCTTCTGGCGGAAGGTCACGCGCTGGTCGAAGGTGCGCCGGGGCTGGCCAAAACCAAGGCGATCAAAACGCTGGCCGACTGTATTTCCGCCAGCTTTAACCGTATCCAGTTTACGCCGGATCTATTGCCGTCGGACATTACCGGCAGCGAAATTTACGTCAGCCAGAAGGGTGAGTTTGAGTTTCGCAAGGGGCCGATTTTTGCCAATCTGGTGCTGGCCGACGAAATCAACCGCGCGCCGGCCAAGGTGCAGTCCGCGCTGCTGGAAGCGATGGCCGAACGGCAGGTCAGCGCCGGCGGGCAGCGTTATCTCTTGCCGCGGCTGTTCATGGTGATGGCTACCCAGAACCCGATTGAGCACGAGGGTACTTATAATCTGCCGGAAGCCCAGCTGGACCGTTTTCTGATGTACATTAAAATCGACCAGCCCAACGCCGCCGACGAGCGCAAAATTCTGGAGCTGGTGCGCGGCGAGGGAACGCTCAGTACGCCGAATCTGAGAGCAGGTTTTGATAAGATTGAAATTGCCGACGTCGAAGCGGCGACCCGCGAGGCGCTTAACACCCATATCAGCAGGGAACTGGAAGAATATCTGGTGCAGCTGATCGTTGCCACCCGCAAGCCGGAAAAATACGACGGCGAACTGGCCGGCATGGTGATGTTCGGCGCCAGCCCGCGGGCGACGATCGTGCTTGACCGCGCGGCCAAGATCAACGCCTGGCTGGCCGGCCGCGATTTTGTTACGCCGGAAGACATTCATGCGGTAATCTACGACATTTTGCGCCATCGTATTATCTTGAGTTTTGAAGCTCAGGCGGAAGGCGTCACCAGCGACGACATCATCGGCCGGCTGCTCAATTTGGTTCCGCTGCCGTAAGTTTTTTCCGAAGGAGTGCGAAATGCAGAGATTTGCCAAACTGGCGGCCGGTTTGTTCGGCCGCCGCAGAGAAACGGCCCGCGGGTTGTCCGCATCGCTCGAGGAACTGATGGAGCAGCGGAAAAATCTGGCTTGGCTGCACCAGAAAAGCAAACTGCAACCCTCCGACATGGCGGGCGAGGTCAGGTCCGCTTTCAAAGGGCGCGGCATTGAGATGGAGGAGATCCGCGAATATACCTTCGGCGACGACGTACGCGACATCGACTGGCGGGTGACCGCGCGCAAAAAAAGCCCCTATACCAAAGTTTATGCCGAGGAAAAGGACCGCGAAATCTACGTGCTGCTTGATTTGTCGCCGAGCATGGTTTTCGGCACCAGAAAAGAGCTGAAGTCGGTGACGGCTTCCAAGGCGGCGGCCCTGATCGGCTGGATGGCGCAGGAAAACCGCGACCGATTCGGTGCGGTGATATATGACGGACGGGAAATCCGCACCTTCAAATCGCGGCAGAACCGGGCGCATCTGACCGCGGTTTTAAAAAAAATCGCGGAAACGGGGCGCAAAATTTTGTCCGCACCGGCGGATGAGGAGGAAGGCGGCGGGACGGCGCGCGCTTTGCAGGCGATGACCAAACTGATCAAGAGCCGGGCGGCGGTGTTTGTCATCAGCGATTTTTACGTTTTCGGCGAGGCGGAAAAAAAGGCTTTGGCGGCATTGGCCAAAAAAGGACAGGTGTTTTGCATCAACGTTTTCGACCTGCTTGAGGAACTGGCGCCGAAAAACGGCGAATACATGGTGGAACAAAACAGCCGCAGTCTGGTGTTTGACAGCCGCCCGCCGGCTTTCCGTCGGGAGTACCAAAACCATTTTGCCGCCAAAAAGACAATGCTGCGCGAATTTTGCCGCAGATTCAACTGCCGGTATATGGAAGTTCGGACCGACGTTGACATTTTCCGCCAGTTGAAATTTATTTAACGCCGTAGTTGACAAAAAAATTTTTTGGTGATAGCTTTTAATCCAAATTATTTTGTAAAAAAGAGAGATTTTAATGGTTAAGACAAATGAGAATAACGCATACCGCAGAGGTCAGGAGCTGTTGGATCAGGGTATGTACAAAGAAGCGATTGCCCAGTTCGACGAAGCAATCAAAGAACAGCCGCAGTCTTGGAAAGCCCTCAATTCCAAAGGGTTTGCCCTGCAGAAATTAAGCAAGTACACGGAAGCCGTAGAGTGTTTTGACAAGGCGCTGGAACTTAATCCGCAATCGGTCGAAGTGATCAACAACAAAGGCGTGACGCTCTCCATGCGCGGCCTTTACAAAGACGCCATAGCCCAGTTTGATCAGGCGGTGGCGAACGATCCGACCTCGCTTGAAGCCCTGAACGGCAAAGCGATCGCGTTGCAGCACATGTATCTCTATAAAGAGGCGTTGGACGTTTTGGAACAGGCGATGAAAATCGACAACAAGCATACCCAGACGCTGCTCAGCATTGCGGTAACGCTGCAAAAGCTGAAACAGTTTGAGCGGGCGATTTCGTTTTTCAAAAAGGTGTTGACGTATGACAAGTCGAACATCAAAGCCTGGAACGGCATCGGCGTTACTTATCAGCTGATGGGCGACAACAATTCCGCGCTGAAATGCTTTACTAAAATCCTGAATATCAACAGCCGCGAAATTCAGGCCTGGATCAGCATCGGTTTTGTTTACCAGAAAATGATGAAGTTCAACGATGCGCTCAAATGTTACAAAAAGGCGCAGATGATCAACGACAACCGTTATCATCACAAACTTTACGACGGTTTGGCCAGCTGTCTGACAAAGTTGTCGGAGTTTGATCAGGCGATTGAGATTTACAAGCAGATTTTTCAGATCGAAGAAGGCAAAAAGAAATGGGATGCGCAGCGTTCCATCAAGTTCGTCAGCAAACTGAAACGCAAAAAAGCGACCGGTATGCTGCCGGATCTGGTTCCGGCCGACAACGACTGATCAGTTGTTCTTAATCTTAAAGCCCCCCGGAGTTTCCGGGGGGCTTTTGTGTTTTGAACGTTTGTATAAGCAGGTAGATGTAGACGTACCCATATCTTCGCGCTATAACTAAGCTATGGAACAGTCATATACAGAAAACAGAGTAATTGCGTGTATCACTGCCATTATCATATAGTGATAATGACAAAATGCCGTAAGAAGATATTCAAATGCAGGCGTATATGGATTTTTTAAGAAACGGTTAGGCGAAATTCATGAACACTACCCACAAATAGAGTTCATAGGACAAAACCGCGATAAAGATTATATACATCTTCAGGTTTCAATTTCACCCAAAATAAGTGTGGGTAGTGTTGTACGCATAATTAAATCCGATACAGCACGTGACTTGAAGAAAAGCTATCCGTTTCTTAAAAAATGTTATTTTGGTACGGAAAGTGTTTGGTCGGACGGGTATTTTGTCAGTACTGTCGGCATCAACGAGGCTGTGGTACACACTATGTTGAACACCAAGGGTGCGAAGATATGGGGCAAGCTTAGCCTGAACTAAAAAAAGTAATCCACCGGCTAAGCCGGTGGAGTTTCATGTCAAGAAAACTTCGTACCCTATGGCAGGCATGTGGCGGCGAAATTGCGCAGCTTAACGTTCCGCCTTTGCAATAAGTCGTTTTCCTTCATCCCTCCCCTTGACGGGAGAGATTTTTTTATACCGCACCCCACGGCAGGTATGTGGCGGTGAAATTGCGCAGCTTAACGTTCCGCCTTTGCAATAAGCCGTTTTCTTTCATCCTTCCCTTGACGGGAGAGATTTTTTTATACCGTCCCGCGGCAGGTGCATGTTCAGAAGAGTTTACGGCTTTTTTCGTTCACTCTTCTTGCCTTTTTTCGTTTCTCCGTCTTTTCTTGCTCTCCCTGCTTTTTTCCTCTTTTCCACTTTCCTCTTCCTTTTTCCGTTCTTCTTTTTTTCGCTCTTTTTATCTCCTCTTTTTTTCCGTGTTTTTTACATTTTGTTCTCAGTGCGTATATAAGACTCTTTTGCCGTTGTAGCAAAAACGGTCGGAAATTGCCTGACAAAGAGCAAAGGCGTTTTTTTGAGTGTGTGTACCGTTTACACATATGATGCGGACCCCGAAAATACTTTGTTTCTTCGTCCCGAAATATCGAAGACCGCTCTTTTACGGAGAAAAACGCTTGAAAACGGGGGAATGATCGGAAAATCAGCCGTCGGAAAGGCATGGTCATTACGGAAACCGGAGGTGTTCCGATCCGTAATATTCATATGTTACCGGGGTTGCCGCCCGAATATTCCGTCAATTCAATTGCGGACTGTTTCAAAGGCAAAAGAAGTTTGTCAATATATGAGCGTTGTGGAAATGCAAGGTTTCTTGATTGCAACCGGGAATTTTGGCGCCAAGGGAATTACGTTGATCTCCCGGGGGAGAATACTCAAAAGATACATTCGTAATCAATTGAAAAAAGACGCCGGGCAAAGTCTGCTCACACCGGACTTTGCTCCGTTTACGGGAGCCGGGCAGCCATCGTCCTGTAAGGGTGTCATGCCCTTAAGGTGTTTGCCGGTACAGTCGGGGCACTTCCGCATATGAAGAACCCCGCGTTTTACATGAGGTTCCTTTTTTCTGCGCCGGCAAGTCGGGGGACGACGTATGCTTTGAACGTTTGTGTGAGTTGGCAGATGCGGGCGTTTCGGCCCGGCCGCAGGACTTGCGAAGCTTGGTCGGGCGTTTGAGATCCGGAATGGCTAATGCCGCTTGCTTAAACTGGCGGAAGTTTGTTACATTCCTGACAAAAAACGTGGATTATCCGGGACGGTTTAGTGTCGGGATAACACCGCTTCGCGTCTTTAATCATGCTCAAAACATAGGGGTGTTGCTGTTTCTGGACTTCCGGCTTACCATGTCGGATCAGGAACGTTTTTGAGGACGAAGCTTTGATTGGCAGCCAAACTCTTAAAAGTTGTTTATTTTTTTGTTTTTTATTTTCAATTGAGTTCTTAAGGGGATACTATATCAAAAAAAGCTTAAGGAGATTTCATGAAGACGGCAATCTGGGAATATATCATTCCTTCCGAGCGGGAAAAGGAAAATTTATGGAACAATTGTACTTTTGTTTTTGATACGAACGTGCTGTTGAACCTTTATCGCTATACCGGCAACACGCGCCGCATTTTACTGGAGGCTTTTAAAGATTTAAAGGGGAGGATGTGGCTCCCCTATCAGGTAGCGTACGAATATGCCAGAAACCGTTGTGACGTGATTTATGAAACGGTTGAGAAATACAACAAGCTGGAAACATTGGAAAATGATTTTATAAAAAAGATTGCCGAAGAATTGAGACTGAAAAATTCCGATGCGGAAATCGGAAAATTGCAGAACATGATTGCGGGCTGGATTGGTGAACAGAAGCAGGGCAACCTGATTGTCACAAAAGTTTCCGATGATAAAATTTTAAATCAGATATTGTCTCTTTTTAACAAAAAAGTGGGCGAACCTTATTCCGAAGAGGAAATGCAAAATGTTTTGAAAGAAGGAAAAGAGCGCTATTCCAGACAATTGCCGCCGGGTTTTTGCGATGCTGGAAAAGAAGCGGAAGAAGGCGACAATAATGCCTACGGGGATTTTGTCGTCTGGAAACAGATAATGGAATATGCCGGCAGCAAAAAAAGTGATATTATCTATGTGACCCATGACCAGAAAAAAGACTGGTGGCAGATTGCAAAGGGACGAACGGTTGGTCCCCGGATTGAGCTGAGAAAAGAATTTGCCGAGAAGACGAAGCAACGGTTTTACATGTATTCGATGGAAAGCTTTTTGGAATATTATTCCAGGCACAAAGGACAGACGACGGATCCCGATGTGTTGGACGAAGTGTCCTTTATTGAAAAAAAGCAGTCGAAAAAAAGGAAGGACGTTGAAGAGTTGTATTGGGACATGATGTATCTTGAACAACAGATCGAAAATATGCGGGAACGAATAGAAAGCCGTCAGAAAGCGGTTTCCAGACTTGAGAAAAAATACGGCGGTCGGGAAATGCCCGAACATATCACAGAACAATTGAATAACATGCGGTTGAAATTGGCGCGTCTGAGAAGTCATATGGAAGGAAAAATGCAGCGGCTGCTGTCTGTTCGGGAGAAATTTTTCGTCGAATCCGAATAGGCGTGCAGTTGTGATGCCGCGTATTTTCGGGCGTGTCGGGAAAAAGCGCGTTTGAGCGCAAAAAACGATGACTGGACAAAAGTCGGCGGTCGAAAACGGGACAGTTTCCCTTTTTTACTTGTTTTTTGTTGTGTCCGCAAGCTCTAAGGCGCCGGCAAACGCCTTGAGGGCACAAGGCGGCACCGGAGCGGACGCGGCTGAGCGGTGAACATGAAACGTCCGGACGCCAAAGGGCGTAAGGCGGCCAGACAGGCCGGTTTGCCGCCGTTTAACCGTAAGCGGAAAAATCCGCTTATTTTGGTTTGCTTTGCTTTTTCCGTTGGCTTCATATGTACTCTGTCGGCTTTTGAATGTTTTCCGGGGGCAGCGGGGAACCCTCAGCGCAAAGTGCGCGGGCTTCGTTATTCCAAGGCCGGCGTTTTGCCGCTTTTTTGCATATCGGTGAACCGTTCTTTCTTTTAAGATGGTTTATGATACCTATTTTAACGTTACTTTCGGCAACATATGAACATGCCCGGATGAACTGCTGCTTCCGTCGGGTTTGTTATTTTTTTATCGGCATAATCTTCCAGATATTTTTCCTGTTTTCGGATGCGCTTTGTCCTGAAGTTTCTTTCGACGGTATTTCGGCGCGAAACATCGGGGCATTTGCAATTCCGGTGGATTTGTTGTCCGGGCTGTTTTGATCATGGCGGCAAAAGAATTTTTTGATGCAAAGGCGAAAGCTTTTTGCAACCGCGCACTAAGGGGATAAAGAAACAGCCCCGGGAAGGCCGGAGCTGCGGGAAGGTTGCCGAAACGACGGAAAATGCTACTGCCGGGCGGCGGGAGTGTGAGCGGCGGCCTGTGCTCTTTCCGCGGCGGCAGAAGCGGTGTCCGCCGTCTTTTCCGCTGCTGCCGAAGCCGTGTCGGCCGCTTTTTCCGCGCCGGCGTCAACGGCAGCTTCCGCTTTTTCCGCCGCTTCTTTGGCTTTTGCTTTGTCGGCTCGTTCGTCAATTGCCTTTTTGGTGTCGCTGACAAGCTGCTGAGTGCCGTCGGCAATGTTGCTGCCGACCTGGGCGACGGTGGTGTCTTCGGTTATTTTGCCGTCATAGATTCCTTTGGCGACCAGATAAATGACAAGGATGAGCGCAACGTAGAAAATGTATTTCAATATGGTTCCCATGGTGTTTCCTTTCTAAAAGAACATTACTGTTTTTCAAATAATCAGGCATTGCAGGTTTTCAAGACAAAAATTTAAAATATTGCGGCATGTGCGACCGGGAAGCGGCCGGAAAGCGGGAAAACGGGGCGGCGCGGACAGGGCGGAAGGAAAAGCCGGGAAAACGGGGCGGTGCGGATCAGGCGGAAGGAAAAGCCGGGAAAACGGGGCGGTGCGGATCAGGCGGAAGGAAAAGCCGGGAAAACGGGGCGCTGCGGACAGGGCGAAAGGAAAAGCCGGGAAAAGCAGGGCGCTGCGGACAGGGCGGAAGGAAAGGTTTGCCGACAGCTTTGCGGCGGCGGAGAGGACAAACAAAACCTTCGTTTTGTTGAACACGGGGAAGAGTGGAATTGACGAAAATTTGCCGTGTCGGCCGGCAGGTTAAATAACGGCCGCCGGTCGGAGGAGCGTCTGCGTCCGCAATAAAAAGCCCCCGGCAACGGGGGCGGAAAACGGTTTATTTTACTTTGGCCTTCAGGTCTTTGATCAGACCGTCTATGCCGGACGGCGAATTTTTAATGAACGCCGTGTATTCGTTGCGGGCAGTGATCGCCAGGCTGACGTTTTCAATGATGATGTCGACGATCTTGAAGCTGCTGCCGTTTTGTTTGACGCGCCAGACGACGGTGGCCGGTTTTCCCTGATCCATCGGTACTTTGGAATTGACGAAAACCTGGTTGGCGGAAGTAGAAGGAGAGGTACCTTCAAAAATAAAGTCCTTGCCTTTAAATTCGTCGAAGCGTTTGGACCAGGTTTTGACGTTGAGCTGACGATAAACTTCGATAAATTCGTTCTTCTGGCTTTGCGAGGCCTGTCGCCAATAGCGTCCGAGCACGAACTGGCCGATGAACTTGAGATCAAGCGCTTCGTTGAAAAGTTTTTCAAAGCGTTTGTCCTTTTCGCTTTGCGAAACGTTAGAATCGATGATTTCCTCAATTCCTTCCTTGGTGATTTTCTTGACAAAGCTCTCGGCTTTGCCGGCGTCGACGGCGGCGCAAACCGGGAACGACGTTAACATGAATGCGGATGCCAATACGGCAAGAATCGTTTTTTTCATAGTGTTTTCCCTTTATTCAAAATCGTCTTCGTCTTCAATTTCAAAGTCAAAATCGTAACTGGCCGTCGGATTTTGCCGTTTGCCTGCGCAAAGGTTGTTCATGGCCTGCCGGTTCTGCATATATGCCGAACGGACGGTGGTGTAGAAATCGACCGAATTGCTTTCCAGGTCGTTTAAGAGGTCAAGCGAACGTTCGCGGGCGTTGACGGCAACCACCGCAGCGTAACTGTAGGATATTTTGTCCGCGTAGTTTTTGTCCTGCAGCGGTCCCCAGTACATCGGGCTGGCGACGGCATCCGCCGTCAGGCCGACGAGCGAACGCGGCGTGGCCGGTCCCAGCAGGGGCACGACGACGAACGGGCCGTCGGGAACGCAGTATGTGGCCAGCGTGGCATCAAAGTCGGTGGAATTGCGTTTGAGCCCCCAGCCGCTGGCAACGTCGAAAGTTCCCCCCAGGCCAAGCGTGCTGTTGATCAGAAAACGTCCGACCGACACAAACGTGTCTTTGACGCTTCCCTGCAGGGTGTGGTTGACGGCGGTCACGGGTTCGCGCATGTTGTCGATGAAGGAAGTGACCCGGTTGCGGATGTCGGGGGTGGTTATCGCGCGGTAACCTTCGGCCAGCGGCTTGAGTGTGTATTTGTCAAGCTGGTAGTTGAAGTTGAACATCGAACGGTTGTAGCTTTCGAGCCAGCCGGAATCGTCTTCGGCGGCCTGAACGCCGAAAGCGGCGCCGCTTAAGAGAACGGCAAGCAGTAACGAATATTTGGGCAAGATAAATCCTTTCATAAAAGAATCGGTGATTTTTTGCCTAATATAGCAATGCCGAAGCTTAATATCAACGACAAAAGAAGCGCGGCTGGGTATAATTTTATCAGAATCCTTCCGCCTGCAAAACTGATTGTTACAATCTGGAAATTTTTTGTGTTTTGCATTCCCGTCGGTTTTGTCGTAACATCCGCTTCAGTTGAAAACTTTGATAAGGACTATGGATAATGACAAGCAAACCCAACAAACCGATTATGCTGTTTGACTGCAAAACCTCCCAGAACATCATCGGGCAGGACAAGTTTCTGAAGGCTTTTGAAAATATTCTGAACCACGGCGCCTACTGCCAGGGACCGGAAACCAAGGAACTGGACGAGAAACTGGCCGCATATTCCGGCGTCAAATATTGTTCTACCTGCGGTTCGGGAACCGATGCCCTGACTTTGGCCCTGATGGCCTGGGGCGTAAAGGAAGGCGACGCTGTCTTCGTTTCCTCCTTTACTTTCGTCGCTTCGGCCGAAGCGCCGGTTTTGCTGGGCGCAACCCCGATTTTCGTGGATTCCGATCCCGACACTTACAATATGGATCCGAAAGACCTGCAGCGCGCGATCGACCAGGTTAAGAAAGAAGGAAAACTGAATTTGAAGGCGGTGATCCCGGTTGATATTTTCGGTTCTCCCTGCAATTATGACGAGATCATCAAAATCGCTCACGAGAACGGCATGAAAGTGCTGGCGGATTCCTGCCAGTCTTACGGTTCCGTATACAAAGGCAAAAAGGCCGGTTCGATCGCCGACATGACGGCCACTTCCTTCTATCCGACCAAACCGCTCGGCGGTTACGGTGACGGCGGCGCGGTATTTTCCAATACCGACGAGGAAAACGAACTGGTCAAGTCCTGCCGCGTTCACGGTATGAGCCCGGAAGACCATTATGACAACGTCCGTCTGGGCATGACCGGCCGCATGAACTCTTTCCAGGGCGCCGTTCTTTTACAGAAGCTGACGGTTTTCGACAAGGAACTGGAAGAGCGCTGCCGGGTTGCCAAACGCTATGACAGCGAATTGAGCGAATATTTCGGCAAGCAGAAGATTCTGGAAGGCTGCCGTTCGGCTTATGCCCTTTATACCGTTCACTGCGAAGACCGTGACGAGCTGATGTCCTATCTGAAAGAAAACGGCATTCCCTGCGGCGCTTACTATCCGCGTCCGGTCAATACCCAGACCGCCTATGCCAAGTGGAACACCCGTTCCCTGCCGGTTTGCGAACGTTTGTCGAAGACCGCGCTTTCGATCCCGATGACTCCGTATCTGGACAACGAGGACCTGGATTACGTGATCGCCAGGATGAACGAATTCGCTGCCAGAAAAATGAGCAGGGCCGCCTGACGCGAAGTTCTGTCAACCCTTTGGAAATCCCCGGCTTTTGTCCGGGGATTTGCTTATATAACCAGTTATGCAGATGCGCGGATAATCGGTGTTGCATTTATTGTTTTTATGCATTACTATTCGACATATTCTGTCTGTCGGAAAAACTGTAAGAGAAAAAGAATGTCTGAACTACCCGCCGTATCGGTGATTATTCCGGTCTACAACGTCGAAAAATATCTGCCGAAATGTCTGGACAGCCTCCTCGGCCAGACGATGGCAAACATTGAGGTCGTTTGTGTCGATGATGCGTCGACTGACCGTTCGGGGAAAATTCTGGAACAGTATGCGGCGCGCGACGGCCGGGTGAAGTTTTTTTCTTCGGACGGCAACGCCGGACCGGGCAGGGCGCGGAATCTGGGGCTGGAAAAAGCGGCGGGGGAATACGTTATGTTCTGCGATCCCGACGACTGGTTTGAACCCGACGCGGTGGAAACCGCATACCGGCGTATTGCCGAAAACGGTAACGACTTTGCCTATTTCAACACTTATATTTATATGGAAGACAGCGGGCGGCAAAACGCGGACGCCCATCGGCTGGCGCCTTTTGCCGAAGTCTTCGGCAAGCCGGCTCTCCGTCTGCATGAGCTGACACCGCCTTTCATTCGCACTTCGGAAAGCTGGTATAAAATTTATCGGAAGAAGTTTTTGGATGAAAACGGCATTCGTTTTGCCGGGCTGAGGTTGTGCGAGGATATTCCGTTTTTTATGAAAGCGGTGGTTTCAGCCGATACGGTGTCGGTTGAAAAGCGGCCGCTTTACTATCACCTGATGCGTTCAAATTCGCTGATTTCGGATTATTCCAACTGGCGCGACAGCCTGACCGCCTTTAAGCAGGGGTATGAAATCATCGGCGGTTCCGAACATGCGGAAACTTTTTACCGTTCTTTTCTACCCTATTGCATCAACAGCCTTATTTTCTGGTATAACCGTTTTACCGCGATGAACAATAAGCTGCGCAAGGATTTTTATCGGGAAATGCGTGAGTTTTTCCGTTTTATTGACGAACGGCATGACGTCGGCAGCCTTAAAAACACGAAACTGGACGAATTTAAACGCATTGTCCGCCGCAGCTGGCTGCGGCAGCGGACGGGAGAACTGTTTTCCCGCTTGTTCGGCGTGGAAAAAGGGGCGCGGCACAGAACCGTCATTGTCTGCGGAATCAGAATCAAAATGAAAAACAATTAAACTATGGGGAACTTTTTATGTACACGGACGACAAAGCGACGCAATTGCTGGTTGCATTACTGAAAGAGTATAACATCAAAAATGTGGTCATTTCGCCGGGAACCAGAAATTACGGTTTTGCGGAAAGTATCCAGCAGGACGATTTCTTTACCGCCTATTCGGTGATCGACGAACGGAGTGCGGCTTATTTTGCCACCGGCATCGCTTTTGAAACCGGCGAACCGGTAGTTATCGCCTGTACCGGGGCGACGGCCAGCCGCAACTATCTTTCGGCAATGACGGAAGCTTATTACCGCCATCTGCCGATTATTGCGGTGACCTGCGGCCACGACTTCGGTTGTCCGTATAATATTACGCCGCAGTATACGGACCGCAGCGTTTCGCAAAACGACGTGAAAGTCTGTTCGGTGACGCTGCCGGCGGTCAATGATGCCAGAACCGCCCGCCATTGCGAGCTGCTGCTCAACGCGGCGTTGACAAAATCGCTGGTAAAAGGCGGCGGACCGGTGCATATCAATCTGCTGACTTTAAGCTATACCTGCAGTACGGAAAAATTGCCCAAGGTAACCAAGCTGGACTATTGGAGTGCCGAAGATCTGTTTAAAAAGGAAACGCTCCGGTCGGTCGAAAAACGGCTGGCCGGCAAAAGAATCGGCATTATGATCGGCGCTCACAAGAAAATGAGTGTGGAACTGACCAAAGCGATCGAAGCCTTTCTTGATACCCATGACGCGGCGGTGTTTGCCGACCACACTTCAAACTATCACGGCAAAAACAAAATCCTGATCGGGCAGGCCTTTGATATCGTCGGCACCGGAAACGTTCCGGAAATCATCATCGACACCGGCGGCGTCTGCGGACAGTATTCCGTCGCCCGTCTGTTTGCCAAAGGGGAAGTCTGGCGGGTGGCCGAAGACGGCGAAATCAAACAACGCTACGGCACGCTCAAGAACTTTTTCGAGTGCCGGGAAGAAACTTTTTTCCGTCTGTTGAGCGAAGCGGCCGGACAAAAGAGTAATCATGCCTATTATACGCAGCTGGAACGGGAAATCGGCAGTTTGAAAACGGAAGGGCTTGCGTTTTCAAATGGTTTCGTTTCCGGCGTTTTGGCAAAGAAACTGCCGCCGAAGTCTTCGCTGCACCTGTCTGTGCTCAATTCTTTGCGCAACATGAACATGTATGAGCTGAACAACTCTGTCGACAGCATTTGCAACGTCGGCGGATTCGGCATCGACGGGCCGGTTTCGACTTTGGTCGGGCAGTCGATGGCCGACAAAAAGCGTCTTTATTTCGGGCTGATCGGCGATCTGGCGTTTTTCTACGACATGAACATCCTCGGCAACCGGCATATTGCCAACAATGTGCGGATCTGTCTGGTCAACAACAATCTGGGGGTTGAGTTCCGGTTAAACAAGCGGTTGACGGAAGATGTCAATCCGTATGTTGCCGCCGCCGGTCACAACGGCTCGGCCAGGGCATGGGCGGAATCGATGGGTTTCCTTTACATGTCGGCCAAAGACGAGAAGGAATTTGCGGAACATGTCGATGACTTCTGCGATCCGAACGTCAACCGTTTCAAACAGCCGGTTTTGTTTGAAGTGTTTACGACGGCGGAAGGCGAAATCGAAGGTTTGGACGCGATTTGTCGGGAAAGCGTGAAACAGCCGAAGAAATGCTCGAACGTAGTCAAGGCCATTTCCTGCTTTATTCCGGACAAGCAGAAACGCCGCGATTTCAGAAGAAAACATTCTCACTAATGCCGGCAGGAAGGATAAAATGGGAAAAATACTTATTCTCGGCGGCACCGGCGCAATGGGCGTTTACCTGCTGGAACGGCTGAAACAAACAGAGCATGAGGTGTATGTTACTTCAAGAAGCGGGCACCCGGACGAAGGCAACATTCATTATATTGAAGGAAACGCCAAAGACGACGACTTTCTGCTGCCGCTTTTGGCAAACGGTTATGACTGTATTATCGACTTTATGGTGTATTCCACCTTTGAGTTTGTCGATCGCTACAAACAGCTGCTGGCGGCGGCGAAGCAATATATTTTCCTTTCTTCCTACCGGGTTTATGCCGACAACGGGCTGGAGCCGATTACGGAAGAAAGTCCGCTGCTTCTGGACGTGGTCAAAGACGCCAAATACCGGAAGACTGACGAATATGCCCTGACCAAAGCGCGGCAGGAAAAACTTCTGCGGGAATCCGGCAGCGGCAATTACACCATCGTCCGCCCGTCGGTCACCTTTTCCAAACTGCGTTTTCAGCTGGGGACGCTGGAGGCCGGCGTTTTGATCCACCGCATGCTGCAAAAGCGCCCGGTGGTTTTTGCCCGTGACATTCTGAAAAAACAGGCCGCTTTTTCCTGGGCCGGCGACGTGGCGGAAATGATCGAATGCCTGATTTTAAATCCCAAAGCTCTGGGCGAAGTTTTCAATGTCTGTTCGGCGGAAAAGCAGACCTGGGGCGACGTGGCCGGCTATTACCGGGAAATTGCCGGGCTTGAGATCGTGCCGGTCGATTTGAAAACCTATGCGAAAATTGCCGGCGGCTGGTATCAGATTATGTATGACCGGATGGTCGACCGGGTGATGGACAATTCCAAAATCCTCGGCCTGATGGGCAAAACGCAGAAAGACCTGCACCCGGTGCGGGAAACGCTGGCCGGGGAACTGGCCGACATCGGCGAGAAATCTTCGCAAATACATTTTAACAAGAAAATGTCCAAAAAAATGGACAGGGTTTTGAAAAAACTGTTTTGGAAAAAGCTGTTTTCTTTTTTCAAAACCGGCAAGTAACGGTGGACGAGAATAGAATGACGGAAAAATTTGAAAAGAAATACGACTGCGGCATTTTGAACTTCTGGAGTTCAAACAACTACGGCGCGTTGCTGACCTGTTACGCACTGCAGGAAAGCGTTAAGGAGCTGGGGCTGGTTCCCGGGATCATCAATTACCATTGCCGGTGGGAGAAGTTTGAAGGGCTGCTGTCTGACAGGTTTTCGCGGAAATATCTTGATCTGACGGAGCCTTGTGCGGATTTTGAAGACCTGCGCCGCCTGAACCGGCAAATGCAGACGTTTATTGCCGGTTCGGACCAGATATGGCGGTACAAATATTTTTGGCCGCGGGGAAAAAACATTTATCAGCTTAGTTTTGCTTCGCTCAATGCCAGAAAAATCGCCTATGCCGCGAGCTTTGGCCTTGACCGTTGGGAAGGGGGGTATGAAAATACCTTACGGACAAAATATTATATGTCGCGATTTGACGGCATTTCGGTTCGCGAAGACGACGGCGTGGATATTTGCCGGGAAGTTTTCGGCGTCAGGGCCGAGCAGGTGCTGGATCCCGTTTTTTTGCCCGAACCCGGCAAGTGGGATCTTCTGATCGGCAATTCTTCCTGTCGGGACGAAGGTTACGTGACTTCTTATGTCCTTGACCAGTCGCCGGATACGCTCCGGCTGGTCGAATACGTCTGTGAGAAAAACGGGATCGGCAAGACGATCAATCTGGTAAACGCTTCGAAAAACGAAGTTGACGCCGATGTCGAAGACTGGCTGTATCATATCAAAAACTGTCGTTTCTTTATTACGGATTCTTTCCACGGCGTCTGTTTTGCCATTCTTTTCAACAAACCGTTCATCTGTCTGGCCAACATGGCGCGCGGATACAGCCGTTTCAAGTCGCTGTTTAAACTGTTCGGGCTGGAAGACCGCTGCGTGTTCAGCTGCGAAGAGGCGGAAGGACGTGCGGAACTGCTGCATGACATAGATTATGCCCGGGTTAACAGAATTCTTGCCGGAGAACGGGAGCGCTCGCTGAAATGGTTGAAAAACGCGCTGACGGCGCCGGTCAGGGAACGCAGTCCGGAAGAAATGCGCCTGTTTGAAACCGCGGAGATGCTGCAGCGGCAGATCAATGAGCTGACCAGGGACAAACAGATTTTGTACGAAGCGCTGTATCTGCCGAAATTAAAACGGAAATTGCGGAAATATAAGTTAAAGACGCTGTTTTCTTTCGGGAAGAAACATGAGAAATACAAAAAGGCCAAACGGGAGCTGAAGAACAAAATCCGCTTTATCCGCAGGGTTGTGAAACAAAATCAGCAATATTAAAACGTTAGCCGAAAAGACCGTGTCCGAAGCGCGGTCTTTTGCCGGAAGGCCGCGCAAATAAATTCGTTCTTGCGGTTGCAGTTTAAATATAATTACCTATATATTACTATCATAATCAAATCAGGACAAAATGCTAATGAACAAAGAAACATATCCCATTCTTCCGCTGCGTGACATTGTCGTTTATCCGAAAATGATCGTACCGCTTTTTGTCGGCCGCGAAAAGTCTATAAAGGCGTTGCAGCAGGCGATCGACAATGATCAGAACATCGTTTTGGCCACCCAGAAGGAAGCCGCGGTCGAAGACCCGAAGCCGGAGGATATCTTTAAGGTCGGCACGCTGGGCACGGTGGTACAGCTGGTGCGGCTGCCCGACGGCACGGTGAAGGTGCTGGTCGAAGGCCTGAAACGGGTGAAAATCGACGATTTTATCATGGCTGACGGCTTTATGCAGGTGGATGTTGAAATTTTGGCGGAAGACAATGTTCACGACGTTGAAACCGAGGCGTTGTCGCGGGCGGTGCTTTCCCAGTTTGAAGAATATGTCAAGCTTTCCAAAAAAGTGCCGCCGGAAGTTTTGGTTTCGGTCAGCCAGATTGAGGACTACAACAAACTGGCGGACACCATTGCTTCGCATCTGTCGCTGAAGATCAACGAAAAACAGGCGCTGCTGGAAGGCAAAACCCTGAAGGACCGCTTTAATAAAATTCTTGAGTTTATGGATGCGGAGATCACGCTGCTTGAGGTGGAAAACAAGATCAAGTCCCGCGTTAAAAAGCAGATGGAGAAAAGCCAGAAAGAATATTATTTAAACGAACAGATGCGGGCGATCCAGAAAGAACTGGGCGACGGCGACGAGGAAAGCGAAATCGACGCTTACATGCAGAAGATAGAAAAGACCAAGCTTTCCAAGGAGGCCCGGGAAAAGGCCCTGGCGGAAGTCAAAAAGCTCAAGACCATGAGCATGATGTCGGCGGAAGCGACCGTGGTGCGCAACTATCTCGACTGGCTGCTTGACATCCCGTGGCATAAGCGTTCCAAAGTCAACAAGGACCTGAAAAAGGCGGCGGAAATTCTTGACGCCGACCATTACGGGCTGGAGAAGGTCAAAGAACGGATCATTGAATATCTGGCGGTGCAGAGCCGCGCCGACAAGGTCAAAGGGCCGATTTTGTGTCTGTTCGGACCTCCGGGTGTGGGCAAAACCTCGCTCGGCAAGTCGATTGCACGGGCGACCGGCCGCAGCTTTGTGCGCACTTCTCTCGGCGGCATGCGCGACGAAGCGGAGATCCGCGGACACCGGCGCACCTATATCGGTTCGATGCCGGGTAAAATCATTAAGGGCATGAAAAAAGCCGGAACCTCCAATCCGCTGTTCTTGCTGGACGAGATAGATAAACTCGGCAGCGACTGGCGCGGAGATCCGTCGTCGGCGCTTCTGGAAGTGCTGGATCCGGAGCAGAACAACAGTTTTAACGATCATTATCTGGAAGTGGACTATGATTTGTCGGACGTGATGTTTGTTACCACCGCCAATAGTCTGGACATGCCGCGGCCTCTTCTTGACCGTATGGAAATCATTCGTCTTTCCGGTTATACCGAAGACGAGAAGATCCAGATTGCCAAGCGTCACCTGATGCCGAAGATTTTTTCCGAAAACGCGGTCAAACCGGAGGAACTTTTCATTTCCGATGATGCCATTCGCGACATTATCCGTTATTATACGAGGGAAGCTGGCGTGCGGAACCTGGAACGCGAGCTTTCCAACATTGCCCGCAAGGCAATCAAGGGGCTGCTGATGCACCCAAACCGCGAGCGGATCAATGTTGACGGCGGCAATCTGGAAGAATATCTCGGCGTTCGCAAATTCCGTTTCGGCGAGGCGGAGGAAGAAGACCATATCGGTGTTACCACCGGACTGGCATGGACTGAAGTGGGCGGCGATATCCTGTTTATCGAAGCGGTGGACATGCCGGGCAAGGGGATCGTCAAACAAACCGGCAAGTTGGGCGACGTGATGAAAGAATCTATCGAAACCGCTTATTCGGTGGTTCGTTCTCATGCCGAAAAGCTGGGAATTAAGCCGGAAGTGTTTGAGAAAACGGACATTCACGTTCATGTGCCGGAGGGAGCCACGCCCAAAGACGGGCCTTCGGCAGGCATTGCCATGTATACCACGCTGGTGTCGGTTCTGACCAAAGTGCCGGTGCGCAAAGATGTGGCGATGACCGGAGAGATTACGCTGCAGGGCAGGGTGCTGCCGATCGGCGGATTAAAGGAAAAGCTGCTTTCCGCGCTGCGCGGCGGCATCAAAACGGTGATTATTCCCAAAGATAACGAAAAAGATCTGCGGGAAATTCCCGACAACGTGAAAAAGGGATTGAAAATCATACCCGTTTCCAACGCCGACGAAGTGCTGGAAATTGCCTTGCACAGAGATTGCAGGCTGCCGGAATAGCTTTTGCAGCTGAAGACTGACAAAACCGTGAACGAAAGTTCGCGGTTTTTTTGTGGGGAAAATGAAGATTGTACGGAAAAAGGCGGGAAAAAAAGTTTTGCCGTCCAAACCGGCCGCGGCAAAAAAAGGATCGTTTTTCTGTTACAGGAATATTGTATAAAGTCTGCTTCCAAAAAGCAAGATAAATGTTTATTGATCAACCGGCTAGACGTTCTTTTCCAAAAGCGGGAAAATGAAGAAGAAAAACGATCGTTTTAGCAAACGGCGTTTTGAACCCGAACTTGTATTCGAACAATCATGAAGGAACCAAACATTATGACTGAAAAACTACTGTCAGGCTTTATTCTGGTGACAATGACGCTTCTGAGCATGCCCGCACGATCCGCCGAATATGAATATGAAAAACCGGAGGATTACGAAACGGTGACCAAAGATCCTCTGCGTTTTACGGAAATAGGGGAAAACGTCGCCGAACAAGCGGGAGGGGCGGCGCTTCACAATACGGCTGACTACGTCAGCATTATCAACAAAACTTTTCAAAACAACCGGGCGGAAACCGTTGTCGGGGAAGAATATGAAGGGTATGGCTATACCTTGCTCGGCGGTGCCGTGTATAACGATGGCGACATTGACCGGATCAAGGCCGATTTTGTCGCCAATTCGGTTGCCGCGGATGGCGCGGACGGGCTAAACGCCGGCGGCGGTGCACTGTATAACGGACATAACGGAAAAATAACCGACGTCAGCGGCGATTTTATAAGCAACAGCGCGTCGGGAACAACCGGCAAAGCCGTCGGCGGCGCCGTCTTTAACCAGGGAAAAATAGAAAAAATCAATGGCAGTTTTGTTGACAACCGCGCCGATGTCGGCGGCGCCGTCTTTAACGATTATGAGGCGGAGATCGGCAGTATCGGCGGCAGCTTTGTCAACAATTCCGGAGGCGCGCTTTACAATCTGGGCAAAATGGGCGATGTCCGGGCCGATTTTGTCGGCAACTCGGGAAATGCTGTTTATAACGGCAACCGGATCGGAAA
>OGQU01001250.1_pt1 | contig 21988 bp, 8 predicted proteins | sample 1553341 | NCBI WGS metagenome assembly OGQU01 (sample SAMEA2579920, study PRJEB22360) | human gut metagenome | biome: human gut; feature: human-associated habitat; material: faeces | place: Denmark | collected 2008/2010 | reverse complement strand
CTGTACCAATCCTATTGTTTCATCATCTGAACAAAAGCTCTTCGGAATCTCCCTACAATCCCTGATAATAACGCAAATCTGTTTACTATGTCCTCTCTGTCAGTATACAAGCCAGCTAATCTCTTTATTATAGTATCTAAATACTTCTTCCCAATTCCACTACTCAAAATTTCTTCAGTCACTGTTTCTGCAGATGTGTTTTTATATCAGCCAGAGTTTCCCTGGTTGAATTCTTCCAATATATACCTGTTAACACTTCTCAATGCTGACACTTTTTCCTTCGCTTCTCATCTTTCACCTGCTATACTGCACTCTGGCTTGAATTCATTCCCCCTCTTCCAGTTCCGATTTATAATCTTCCAAGTCCATAAGAAAAGTCTCATAGCCTTCATCACTCATGCAGAACAGCTTTCTTAGGGTATTGCAGACAAGCCCGATCATATCCGCATCCCCTTTTAGAAATGGAATGATATGGTCGATTGCTTCCATTGTGTCATTTCTGTTTCCTTTATCAAACATTGCGGTTACTAAACTTTCGTCTGTATCAGAGTTCATTGTCAGATCCATCATAATTCTACATCCCCCTTCTTATGTGCTTTGGTTTTTTCTGCTTCTTTATTTTTCTGTTCCTGTGCTTTTGCCCTTGCCTGAAACTTTTTCAACGACTGCAGCACAGATTTTTTCAGTTCCCCTTTTTCGCCCTTTGCCGGCTCTTTCTTTTGTGCCCGGTTCGGTTCCACTGATCCGGATTCTTTCTTGACTGGTGCTTCTGGAACTTCCTGTTTCACTTCCACAGTCTGTTTTGTTTCCTGCACCTTTTCATGTTTCTCGTTCAGATATTTTTCCATATCGTTGATTGCTTTCTGTACCAATGGACTTTCTTTATAATGTGGAATCATATCAATCAGATCCCTTTCTATCCTGTCTCCACTCATAAGTCCGTATTCCCCGGAATAATCCTCATCCCCGTCCTGCAGATCAAAGCCAATCCCTTTGATTCCATGCATTCGTTCTGCCGGAATACTTTCATAGATTTTAATCGCTTCTTCCAGCGTGAGATTATTATGGTATTCCCCCATGACCGGGAACTCCATGCACTCTGCTACATAAAAAGTAATCGTAGCTTCTGGCTGTTCCTGTTCTGGTTGTCTGGTAAAGATAGAAAGAATTTCTGCTTTTTCCAGACGGGAAAGCAGTGAACGGGCAGTTATCACATCACTGTCTATATCAGATTCTTCCGATACTTCAACCAGCCAGTCCTTTAAACACCCTGTTTTCTTATTCAGAATGTCCTCTGTGATTTTCTCCACCTGTTCTTCCCTGTTCTCAACGGTATCTTTATATTCGTAAGTGTCATATTCAAAGCTGAAATTATCTAAATCCACTGCCAGCTTTTTGATCTCCTGCTGATCAAGGTAAGCATCTGCTTCCTTCATATATTCTGCCAGAGTGATTCTTTCTTCTGCGATAGGATTGATGTCCACCTTAATACCTGCCATTGCGATGCCATGAGCATTTAATTCATTGAAGAAACTATTCTCCCGGATATTGCCACGATAAGAAAGCACTACATCAAGGTCAGAATCATCTCTGTAAAGTTCCTCCCTGCTTCTGGAACCATGCACCCTTGCTGCAAGCAGCTCTACTTCATTTTCTAATCCCATATCTTCCAGAATACCCTGTGCGTGATACAAGACACCCCGTTCCACTTCTGCCCTGCTAAGACCATTTAATGCAACCTCATCTCTTCCAATCTCAGAAGTCGCACGAAGTTCACCTGCCTGTAGTAAATTCTTTGAATGTTGGATAGTCATTGCCTCAAATTCTTTATAGTCCACTTTGATACATTCCATATCATCCATTCTTTCACTTTTTAAAATTTCATAAGTAGCTTTCTGAACAGATACTTTTGGATCGTCATAATCATTGGAATGGATTTCGTGCAGGTCAGAATCATAAAAAATATAAGAATAGCCTTCTTCCGTTGCCTGTACGGTCAAATACCCTTTGCTTTTGGTAAACTGCATTGCGATTCCCTCACAAGTATCCACTGCTCTTTCCCGGTCATAGTCCTCAAAAATACTTGGAGGACAATTCTTTAATAACTGTGCCAGCTGCATCTGCCGTTCGCCTGCTTCTTCCACTTCTGCCATCAAATCCTCATAGTCAACGGGAACTGCATTTTCCAGGGACATATCTTCATCTTCCAGAATATCTTCCATTGCCTGCCGCATAGAAACATCAGAATTATCATAGGCACCGCCGTCGATCTCATCATAGTCCAAAGCATAAAAGGTATAATCATAGCCTTCCTCTGTTCTCTGGATTGCAAAATACCTATCGTCAATCTTATATGCAAGTTCATCCGGCTCCAGTTCCGGCATAAGTCCCTCTACAGAAATCCCTTTCTCCTGCAGATATTCTGAAATAGCTTCTAATGCCCCTGTATCATACCCATTCCAGAGATCTTCTGCGACAAGCTGACCATATTCCGATACGATAATCCCTGCCACATCTGAACCATACTCATCATGTTCCATGAAGAAGAACTTTTCCCCTGCATACTCTCTTTCGTCCACCGTATGCCAGGTACCATCATGTCCCTCTGCTTCAAATCCTCTGGTATTTGCTGTAATGGTGACTTCCGCTTCATCTAACGCCTGTTCAATCTTCTGCATACGGATTTCTGCCCTTGCCATATCAATAAATCCATCTAACACTGCTGGGTGGCTTTCTATCACATAATCCTGATTCAGATTCTTCCCTTGATTGATATTTTCCGGGATTTCGATATGTTCTGCCCAGTCTTTGTTCTGCCTGGAAAATCTGCCGTCATAAGAAAGTTCCCGAAGCGTATTTGCCATAACAAACGTCATACGTTCTTCTCCAAACTGTTCCAGCACTTGCCTTGCGGCATCTTCCTTTAAATGCAGTCCGTCAAAATTTAATGCGATTGCTTCCTCGATTGCTTTCTTACAATCAATGTTTAACTTTCTGGAATCCAGATAAGCATCTACATCCCGTTCTTCCATTGCCTGAGCAAGTGTTCCTTTATAGACTGGCGGATAGGCTCTGGTATGATTATTTTCCAGTATCTCCATTCTCTGCTGTACAAAGTCCGGAAGTTCCTCAAAGCCGAAAGAATCCACATAATAAGCCTTTGTTTCCGCCGTCCGGTTTATAACTATGACATCGCTTACCGATAAGGAATGTCCATGAAAATCGTTTGGGCGGTTGATATTAAATCTCTCAAAAATATCATCTAATGTGATCGTTGGTGTCCACGGAGCCGCATACACCATCCTGTAGTCTTTTCCATCAATGCTATAGCCTAATTTTTGAGCCGATTCAACCCCCATAAACTGATAAGTATGCTCTCCATCCGTATCCATCTGATAGATTGCAAAACGACCGCTTTCTCCATGAAGAAGTAAGGTTTCATCAATCTTTTCTGCACTATCCTGTTCCAGTTTTTCCTGTCTGGCTATCGCTGCTTCTCTTTCTTTATGTACTTCCCATTCCGTTTCCGTAATACCAAAGATACCGTCATGCCCCAGGATCGCATTTTCTGTTTCTGCAAGAATCTGTCCTGCCTGTTCTGGATGATCTGGATTTCCATTTAAGATAAAAACTTCTGCACCTTCACGATACAATTCTACTGCCCTGTTTTTTTCAAGAGGATACATATGCTCCAGTCGGATTCCTGCTTCGTGCATTTCTGTAAAACCGATTCTTCCATCTGGAAAATTATCCATCTGTGCCTCTGTTTCATGCACAAGACTTCTCATAACTTCACTTCGGTCACCCCGATTCGCTGTCAGCATACGGTTTACCAGTCCCAAAACTTCGTCTCGGTCATCCATCTTATAAGCAAAATTGACGATAAGGTTCCTTTGGGATTCCGTAAAATTTTCATGGCTGGCGGTTTCTGCAGCTTCAATCAGTCTATGGGCATACTGCATGGTACTTTCCCTTTCTTCTGGAAGCTCTGTGGTTGGAAAGTTCGCTCTTGCTGCCTGGATCACTTCATGTACTAAGTTTGCACCGGCTTCATCATAAGATTCCCGCATATCCCAGACCAGATCATTCAGTCTTTCTATCTGTCCGGGAAAGGTTTCTGCATATTCCGTTACAAATGCTTTCTCTTCTTCTGTAAAAATTGTTCTCGGAAATTCCGCTTTTTCCACCAGCATTTCTGCCTGTTCTTTCGGTGTCTGCTCTGAAAAATAAGCACTGCCTGTATCTGCATCATACGCTGCATCAAAAAAGTGAATCGGATAATTTCCTCCCACTCCATCACTTGCATACAATACTGTGATTACTGCACCTCTGTCCTCCAGAAATTCTTCCAAAGATTTCTCATCCTCTGAGATTTCTTTCTGCTCCAGCCGACTGACATATTCCTTCACATTCTCCTGCAACTGTTCTGCTGTCATGTTCTCAACCAGATCATACGCATATTCTGAACCCATGCTGCCTGAAAGATGCAGAATCACATCCTCTCTATGGAATGTTTCTCTGATTGGTCTTTCCATTTCCAACTCATGCATCTTTGTTTCAATATTTTCAATAATTCCCGCTGAAGTTTTTCGGATTGTATCCATAGACGCTTTCAGCGTTTTCATGTTCTGACTTTCACACCAGCTTGCAATATAAGTAAAGGAATATTCCGAAGTATCCAGTCCAAAATGACTACATACAATATAAGCAATGCTTTCTGCTTCTACTTCTTTGGCTGTCTTTCCTTTTATAATGCCATCTGCATCCATTACATCATTGTCATGCAGAATTGCATGGGCAACTTCATGGACACCGGTTTTCATGGACTGGAGATTACTCATTCCTGTTTTAATCGCAATATATTTTTCTGTCTGATGATAATAGCCCTTTGCCTCCCCGTCTATTTCCATAAACCGTACTGGTACCGGTGAAATATCCTGCAATGCTTCCATAAAAATATCATAAAACTGCACGCTTCCTGTCAGCTCCGGTACATCCAGTTCTGCAATCGGTTCTCCTTCTGTCTGGCTGACATCAAATACTGTCGCTACCCGAAATCTTGGGATTACCATTTCTACAATCTCTGTTTCCGGCTGTCCATCTTCGCCAATGATTGGTTCCTGTGTATCTGGATCAATCTTTTCTATTTCCTGTTTTTCTTTTACTGGCGTCGGTGCAATAATCTGGATTCCTTTTTCACCCCGTTTTACATGACGGTTAAATTTCTTCTGCCATGCCTGATAACCTGCCACCAGTGTCGCATCCGGTTTCTGCATCGTAATCAGAAGAGTATTGTTGAAACTATAATTATGAAATTTTGACATCGTATCCAGATATTCTGTATAACGCTCTGATGTAAAAATTTCCTTTACTCCCTGTTCCAGACGCTCTGTGATTTCTTTTAATTTTTTATCTGTTTCTGCCATAGTTTGTCCTCCAATTTTGAATTTATCCCGCCAGAAAGTTCTCTGACGGGACATTATTTATAACTCCTGCTCGTGATTTTTCTTTGGTTTCGGTGTACCAGTCTGCTTCGGTGCAAGCTGTCTAGCCTTTTCCTGTTTCAGACGTTCCAGTATGGACGGCTTATGAACCTTGTCTGCTGTTTCCTGCAGATTCCTGTCTGCATCCCGGACTTCTTCCTTTCTCGAAGAATCCCTGTCTGGAATCTTTTCTGTACCAATATCCTCATCTGCCAGAATTGTTTCATTCCCTTTTTCATCCATGTTGAGCAAAGCATTTAACTCCGATAAACGCTCCATTTTCTCATTCAGTTCCGTTTCTTTTGGAAATGGTTTTTTTACTTCTTCCTGTGCTGTTGCAAGCTGCTGTTGTACTGTCTCTAACTTTTGCTCACTCTCTGCCAGTTTCTTATCAATCGAAGAAAGGGCATTATGAATACGCTGGATATTTCCCAAAGGGTCTTTTCCTATTTCAATTTTGTAGGAACATTTTCCCTTTATGGTCAATTCAAAGGAATTTGCAAACAGGTTATATGATGCAGATAAAGTAAATCCATGGTACTCTCCGACTTTTCCTCCTGTGGTGACTGCCTTTAATCCTGCACAGGCAGCTATCATAGCTTCGCCTGCTTCTTTTTTGTCTGTATAGGCAACATTCCCTATATTCATAGAATAGCTGTCATTATCCTGCAGATCAACATTCTTTATCACACTAACATCAGACTGCATTCCGGCAATCCTCTCTTTCAATGCACTGATCTGAACTGGATAATTCTTTGCAATATCTGATTCCAGACGATAAATCTGACTGGTGTGGTTAGCCTTCAAGAGCTTTAATTTACTGACTTGAACATCCAGATCCATTTTTTCTTTTATATAGGGATTTCCTGTTGCAAGGGCTTTGATCTCTGCATAAGAAAGTGCAGTATCATCCACATCTTCACACGCCCTGACTGGTGACTTACTGGTCATAATCTGAGAAATAAACTTCTGTTTATTTTCCAAAATCTGCCACATGTATGCATCGAACGTATTCTCTGTTACATAGCGGAATATCTTAACTTTCTCATTCTGGTTTCCCTGTCGTAAAATTCGTCCCTCCTGCTGCTCCAGATCTGATGGCTTCCAGGGGCAATCCAGATGATGCAGAGCAATGAGTCTGTCTTGCACGTTGGTACCTGCACCGAGTTTTGGAGTGGAACCCATCAGGATTCTTACCTGACCCGCCCTCACTTTTGCGAATAATTCTGCTTTTTTTACTTCTGTGTTGTACTCATGGATAAATGCAATCTCTTCCTTTGGGATTCCTTTTTCTGTTAGTTTGTTTCGTACATCATCATAAACATTAAAAGTTCCATCCCCTTTTGGAGTAGATAAGTCACAGAAAATCAACTGTGTTGTTTTCTGCTCTTTTCCTTCCTCCCATACCTGAAAGGCATTTTCTACGCAGGTGTTGACTTTGCTTTTTTCCGCATCTGGAAGAAGCTCATTCAATAATCTCTGGTCAAGGGCACATTTTCTTCCATCATTGGTAATCTTGAGCATATTGTCTTCTGTAGGATTTACCATCCCTGCCCTTACTGATTCTGCACGTTCTGAAAATGCTGCTACCATATCCTGCTGTTCTTCACTTGGTTTTAATACCTCATTAATAAACTCTGCATCCGGCACTGGAAGATTTAACATATCAGAAGTCTGAATATCTGCAGCTTCTTTAAAAATTGAAATCAGCTCCGGAAGATTGAAAAAACGGGCAAATCGTGTTTTTGCACGATAGCCCGTTCCTTCCGGTGATAATTCGATTGCGGTTACTGTCTCCCCGAACGTTGCCGCCCAGGAATCAAAGTGTCCCATTCCCATACGCATCAATGTATCATACTGGAGATAACGCATGATAGTATACAGTTCGGTCATACTATTTGACACTGGAGTTCCCGTCGCAAAAACAATTCCACGCCCGCCTGTCAGTTCATCCATATAACGGCATTTCATAAACATATCCGAACTTTTCTGTGCGTCCGTCTGTGAAATACCTGCAACATTTCTCATTTTTGTATACAAAAAAAGGTTCTTAAAGTTGTGGCTCTCATCTACAAAAAGCCTGTCTACGCCTAACTGTTCAAAGGTTACTACATCATCCTTCCTTGTCTGATCATTTAATCTCTGCAGTTTTGCCTGCAATGATTTTTTTGTTTTTTCCATCTGTTTTACACTGTAATTCTGTCCTGCTTCCCTGCCAGCTTCTTCAATAGAAAAGGTAATATCCTCTATCTGCTGCTCCAGCATGGCAATCTGACGTTCCCTTGAAAGAGGGATTCTCTCAAATTGTGTATGCCCGATAATCACCGCATCATAATCCCCGGTTGCTATACGGGAACAGAAACGTTTACGGTTTGCCGGTTCAAAATCTTTCTTGGTTGCTACCAGAATATTCGCTCCCGGATACAGACGTAAGAAATCACTGCCCCACTGCTCTGTCAGATGGTTTGGCACAACATAAAGATTCTTTTGCGATAGTCCAAGACGTTTTGCTTCCATACCCGCAGCGATCATTTGGAAAGTTTTCCCTGCTCCTACACAATGTGCAAGCAAAGTATTATTTCCATATAAAATATGAGCCACTGCGTTTTTCTGATGTTGCATCAACGTGATTTCCGGATTCATTCCCTCGAACTGAATATGACTGCCATCGTACTCTCTCGGACGGATACTGTTGAAACGCTCATTGTATATCTGACAAAGGGCATCCCTTCGGTGCATATCCCGGAAAATCCATGACTTAAATTCTTCCCTTATAAGTTCCTGCTTCTGCTGTGCCAGCATGGTTTCCTTCCGGTTCAGTTCCCGGTGTTCCCCTTCCGCATCCTGCACTGTATCATAGATTTTTGTATCTCGAAGATTCAAAGCATCTTCTAACAGTCTGTACGCATTTGCTCTCTGTGTTCCATAAGTAGAAGTAACAAGTGGATTCTGATAACTGTCCACACTCTTTCCCGAAACATTCCACTGACCGGTTACTTCAGCATACTGGACTTTTATCCGACTTCCAATATAATACCTTGGTGTATGGAATGTTTCTGCCATAAACTGTGTCACATAATCTGGAGAAATCCATGTTGCACCAAGTCTTGCTTCAATTTCTGAGGCATCCAGGTCTTTTGGCTGCACTCGTTCCAGATATTGTACATTAACAGCATATTCCGGGCGGTTCTCGGCAAATCCTCTGGCAATCTTCAATTTTTCCCGGACATTTCCAGACAAATATTCATCAGATGGCTCCCACTTTTCATTTAGCGGATTCCTAAATATCACACCTGTCAGTTCTTCCGTCAGTTCTGCTTCTGTTTTCCCGGTAAGCTGTGACATATAAGCAAGATCAACCTGTGCCTTTTCTCCAATAGACACTGCCAATGCTTCACTGGCGGTATCCACCGAAGTAACTGCCTGAGCATGACGGATTGTCCTTTTTGTAAAAATATCTGCTTTTCTTTTGAGGTTGCCCTGCTCATCCAGAAATTCCAGTGAAGTCAGAAGACAATAGCTGCTATCCTGACTAAATGCCCTTTTGTTTGCATTACTGCTAAGCAAACCATATTTTGCAGTAAAGGAATCATAAATTTCATTCAAATCTTTTTGAAGTTCTTCAACTTCCTGATCACCGCAGTCTTCCATCTGACGCTGTAACAATTTATTTGTTGCGTCACGCATCTTCACCATGCCTTTTACTCGTTCTGTAGTTGCCATTGGAAGTTCTACTTTATTCATCACAGAATTTTCCCTGTAATAAATGTCATCATCCAAAACAGCAAAGCTAAAGTTCTTCACATCTGGATCTGCCGGAATAGAAACTACCTGTTCCTCTAACTCGCTATCTGAAAATTCCATTTCTGTGATTGTTCCATGAATATTCTGTACAGCTTTCTTTAACTGTTCTTCAAGAGTAATGCCTTCTTTTGGTTTTACAGTAACTTCCTGCTTACCATACTGGGTACTTTCTGTGCTAAATTCACCAAGAACCATTTCCGGATGCTCTGCAAAATACGCATTTACAGAATAGCCTTCCTCTGTCGTCTTTAGGTTTACCCATTCTGGCTCCTCGATTGCCGCCCTGTCCCTTTTCTGAAAAAACAGAATATCTGATACAACATTTGTATTTGCATTTCTCTGAAAAGCATTATTGGGAAGCCTGATCGCACCCAGCAGCTCTGCCCTGTTTGCAATATATTGTCTGACTGCCGGATTCTGTTTATCCATGGTTCCACTGGAAGTCACAACTGCAACCACACCGCCTGGACGCACAAGATCAAGAGATTTTGCAATGAAATAATCATGAATCAGAAAATGATGCCTGTCGTATCTTTTGTCATTTACCTGGTACGCTCCAAACGGTACATTACCAATCACACAGTCAAAGAAACTATCCTGAAACTGTGTTGTTTCAAATCCCTGTATGGCAATCTGGTTTTTCTGATATAACTGTCTGGCGATTCTGCCGGATACCGGGTCAAGTTCCACACCATACATTTTTGCCTTACTCATGCTTTCCGGGATAAGTCCCATGAAATTTCCTACTCCACAGGATGGTTCCAGAATGTTTCCTTTTGTAAATCCCATATTTTCCAATGCTTCATACATACTATGTATCACTGTCGGAGAAGTATAAAACGCATTTAGGGTGGATGCTCTTGCTGCACTATACTCTCCTGAAGTCAGCGTATTTTTCAGTTCGCTGTACTCATTTGCCCAGCTTCCGTTGTTTTCTTCAAATGCCTGTGGGATACCGCCCCAGCCAACATAATGGGATAATACTTCCTGTTCTTCTGGTGTTGCCAAACGTTCTTCTTTCTCCAAAGTCTGTAATAAACGGATTGCTTCTATATTCGCTTTATATTTTGCTTTCGGACCGCCTGCACCAAGGTCATTATCTTCAATACGGAAGTTATGTGGCATAGTCACAATCTTTGTTTTTTCCTGTCTGATATATGGTTGAAATTCTCCCTCATAGCCAAACAGCTCATTTTCTCCCGGAATATAGTTTTTTCCTGTTTCCAGACATCGGAATATATCCGCATCCGGGGCATTGCTGACAGCATAAAATTCATCATAGGAATACTTAGGGAAATCTTCTGTATGGTACGTTGACAAATGCAGTTCCGTATTGGAACGTGTCTGCGCAACCAATTCTTTTCCTTCCAGCCCATCAGACAAGACACCAACTGCTTCAAAATGGTATCCCTGATATTCAAAAACACCCTGTTCCCATTGGTCAGCTATTGCACCTGCTGATTTTTCCGCCGTTTCCACAGGAGTTTCCGGTATTTCTGACTGCACCATTGTATCGTTTTCTTCTGAAATTTCTGACTGTTCAATCTCATCAGTTTCTTCTTCCGTTTCGTCTAAAACCGATTCCACCGTTTCCTCTACATCCTGCATGTCTACAACATCCGGTTCCATATATGCTTTCGTATCCAGATAATCAAACATGGACATCTGATGACCGCTTAACTCTATGGTCGGCTGTTCCAGTTCCTTGGTTGGAAATATAGTGTACGTTCCCTCTACATACTGATGGAGTATTGACAGACTTTGTGCTTTCTCGTTGTAATTTGTCCCATAGGCTTCAAAATCCAAGGGTAGTTCTGCAAGAGCTGCATCCATCTTCTGTAACAATTCCTGTGCCATTTCTTCATCTGCCAGCATCCTTGGCACCTGTTTTCTTGCTTCCTCATGCAAAAGTTCATCCGTAAATGGACGCTCAATTTCCTGTGGCAGTCTGTTATAAAAATTAATCACCCGCATTGCCATCTGGTATCGTTCATATTCCGGCATATGAGCGTAGTCTCCGGCTTGAAGAAAATGGTCATTTTTTATGAGATAATCCACTCTTTTTGCCACTTTCTGCCAGCTCAGTTCTTCTTTTGTATGGTATGCACCCGGATTTCCTCTGGAAAGCTGTAATCCTTTTCCATTGTAATCTGCATAGGAATTGTCCGCTCTGGAAAGGGCATGGCTCTGTCCTCCAATGCCATACTGCTCTTTCATAAAATTTGTTCTCTCCTGTTCATCCTGATGCCGCAGATAAAAAGAATATATGAGAAGCCTTCCTTCTGAAAAAGCTCCACCTCTTGCAAGGAAAGCATCAATCTCATCCTGCGTGATAAATATTTCCTGTTCTTTCCAAGCAAATCCCTCTCTTGCCTGATAGGGAATGACTTCTTCGGCAAATTTCTGAAACTGCTCAGAAACAAGGGTTGGTTTATAATAATGAAAACGCATGATGGATTTGTCTATGTCATACATTTCAGCCAGACCTTCCAGTCTTTCATTTAATTCGGAAAGCCACTCTGCATCATCCAGCTTTTCCGCCAGAGCATCTGTCTTTTCCGGATAACCATTATGAAAAATCTTCATATCATCTGCTGAAAATACCAGTTCAGACAGATCATCCACAATATCAGTTTCCATGTAGGCAAGCACTTGTGCGTGTTCCTGCAAGGCATTTTCCCTTGCTGCATCAAGGACAGACTGTGGTGCGTATTCTCCCTGTTTTAATAACTGATGGATACGTCCACTGACATCCTCCCATGATAAAAAAGCCTTATCTAAAAGTCGATCGTTCACCGTATGTCCTACGGCAATCTGCATCCCTGTTTCATCAAACCACACAGAATACTCGTTTCCATTAATTTTAAGACCTTTGCCACCGATGCCATATTCACGCTTCACAAATTCTGTATAATCTTCTGCTGACTGTTCACTCATAAAATTGTAGATAAGCCGTAACTGGCTTTTACTCTTATTACTTCCGGTACGGAGGATTTCATCCACAACTTCTTCCGGAATTGGGATTTCCCCGGCATACAGGGCAGACATATGCTCCTCAATCTTCCGGATCTGCTGATTTACAGTTGGTAATTCGGGCAAAGATAAAGCAGAGGCGATTTCTTCCTCTGCTTCACTCAATCCATCTTCTCCTGTATCTGTAACTAACTGTATACCAATTCCGTCAAGATGCTCTCTTCTGCTATTGCTGTCAGTGCGTTCATATGTGCTGTCCATGCCATCGGATCGGCTTCCTTGTCCGGTGCCGGTTTGTTCTTCAGCAATTTCTCCATCTGGCTCTCCATTCTCTCCTGAGCCGCTTTCTCGATCTCCAAAAGATGCTTGTTCAGCTTCCCTGTCAGGAAAAGGCTCTGGTAAAGGCTGTTCTTGTGTTCCTTCAGAAATGTTCTCCTCAGCATCCCGTATTTCCCGATTGTCACTTCTTCTTCCTCTACGGTCAGGTTCGGAAACAGGTAGTCCCCCTTGCGATGATAGGTCAGTTCCATAGTCAGTTCCTCCTTCATTATCCTCAATATCATTTATTCTCTCTTCTGTGTCCTGTATTTTATTTTCACGCATTAACGTGTTAAAGTTATTATAATTCCTCTCTTCAGAATTTTCAAGACCTTTCCTGATTTCTTCCAGAGAAATTTTATGTACCGTTTTTCCAATATCAATCAGTACACTCTCAGCGAGCTGGCTTGCAGCATTTCCAAGAAAAGTCAATACGGAAAGCCTGTTATAATCGGTGATGTGCATGAAATCCTCTTCTTCAAGAATCAACATAGGATCAAGTCCGCATCTTCTTGCAAGCATATAATATACACTGTCCGTTGCAAGCTGCCGGAAATCGTTCCGAATCGTCCCTTCATCCAGGTCTTCCAGATAGGTTCCTTCTGTTGCATACGATAAGCCATCCAGATAATCCTCCAGATTTTCATTGACCATCTCTTTTGCCACAGACATCAACGCATCTGCCAGATCTGCCGTATCTTTCTCTTCCAGATTATAAACATCAGAAAGATGTGCAAGCACTTCTCCCCTCTGATGTTCCTGAAGCTGCCACAGGTATGGTGATCTGCCGCCCTGTACCATATGGGTATCTTTTATATCGAACACATACCGGATTTTTGCTTTTGTCCCTGTTTCATCCAGCAAAGCAATTCCTTTTGCCCCTCGGTTTACCCATCTCATCATCTTCTCATTCCACAATTCCAGGGATGCACATGCAGTTGCCTGTGGACGCTGTGCATAAATGAGAAGCTGGTCAGTAAAGGAATAACGGTATAATCTGGCGGCAGTATCCAGATATTTCATCCAGTCTGCCGGGGAACTGGCTATGTCAGTGGCATACCATTCTGCCATACCACGAATCTCCTGTACTCTTGCCATGTCTCTTCCTCCAATCTTTAATTTTTGCTTTATCCTTTATGCTTTCTTTTCGGAAATTCCAAATGAAATTTCGGCTTTCCATTTTCCAATGTCATCAGAAGATCTGCATCAAACCTGGAGTCTTTCTTTTTGGAATATAACCCTTTTACATGGGTACAAGCCTTATCCAGAAGTTCTTTTGCCATTTTCTTGTCCAGTTTCTTCTCCATACCTTCTAAAAATCGGTTATCCTTCCAAAGAGCAAAATCACACTGACGGTTCGAGCAGTAAAAATTCCTTTTCCCCTCAAAAATATCAGAACCGCAGACCGGGCATTTCCCAATTAATTCTTTTGCTGTCTGAAAACGATTTCTTTCTTCCTCTGGGATTTTTCTGCAGCCATTCAGGATTTCTTCCAGCATGGTTACAATATCATCCATGAACTGTTCTCCATTAAGCTCCCCTCGTTCCATCAGCAAAAGCCTGTTCTCCCATTCGGCTGTCAGTCCTGCAGATTTTAAATTCTCTGGCATTACACGAATGAGTTCCCTGCCCTCTGCTGTTGGAATAATCTGTTTCCCCTTTCGCTGTGCATATCCGGATGCCACCAGTTTTTCAATGGTGCTGGCTCTCGTTGCAGGTGTTCCAAGCCCTTTTTTCTCTGTCTTTTCATCAAATTCTTTATTACCTGCTGTTTCCATTGCTGCAAGAAGCGTATCTTCATTGAATGATTTCGGTGGAGAAGTATAATGGATACTTGTTTCTGCCTTGACATTAAAAAGCTGCATACCTTTCTGGTATCCGTATGGAATTTCCAACTGTCTGTCTGAATCCTCTTTCTCCGTTTTTACACAATGACTGCGAAAGGCTTTTTCCACGTCTTTAAATCCCATCTGCACCGCTGTTTTTCCTCTGGCAGTAAACTCATTTTTCTGACAGTTCACAGTAACATCTGTCTGTTCATACAGATAATCTTCCCCGACTGCCTGAAGTACCTGCTGTCCAATCAGTATCATCAGATTCTTTTTATCCTCTGACAAATCCATGATTCCTTTTTCCACAGCCTCTTTTGTCGGAAGAATAGCGTGATGGTCAGATACCTTTTCATTATTTACAACTCTTTTTATGTTATGTCCTAACTGCCCATATTCTACAAAAGGCAGCATCAACGGCATTTTCCCTGCCAGTTCTTCTACTGTTCCAATCATATCTTCTGTAACAAAGCGGCTGTCTGTCCTCGGATACGTTACCAGCTTTTCTTCATATAATTCCTGTAAAAGATCAAGCGTTTTCTTTGCCGTAAATCCAAAATACCGGTTCGCTTCCCTCTGCAGGCTTGTCAGATCATATAATTTAGGAGGGGATACTTTCTTCTGTTCTCTTTTTAGCTCTGTAATAATTGCCTCAGAACCGTCGCATAATGCTACCAGAAGTTCTGCGTCTGCTTTATTGGTAATGTTCTCTGATACGGCAACGAGCTTTCCATCTGTCAGTTCCACTCTGTAAAAGGTTTCTTTCTGAAAATGCTCAATCCTGTCCTGCCGTTCCGTCAGCATGGCAAGAGTTGGTGTCTGTACTCTTCCAACTACCAGTTTTTTATAATACTTTGTCGTATAAGCTCTGGTAGCGTTCATTCCAATCAGCCAGTCTGCCTGTGCCCTGCATACCGCCGCCATGCAAAGGTTACTGTAAAAGCCGGCATCTTTCATCTCATGGAAACCATTTCGTATTGCTTCATCTTCCATAGAGCTGATCCATAATCGTCTGACTGGTTTTCTACATCCGGACAGATCATATACTCTCTGGAAGATCAATTCTCCTTCCCGTCCTGCATCACAGCCATTTACCAGATACTCTATATCTTCCCGGTTCATCAGATCCTTTAATACTGAAAACTGCTTCTTTTTATCTGCTGACACCTGTAGCTTCCACGTTTCAGGAATGATCGGCAGGTCATCAAACTGCCATTTCGCATATCTTTCATCATATTCTTCCGGTCGTGCATATTCTGCCAGATGTCCAAGACACCAGCTCACAAGGCAGTTTTCTCCCTCCATATACCCGTCCTGTTTTTTATATGCAGACAAATTTTTCGCATAACTTTGTGCTACACTTGGTTTTTCTGCAATCACTAAAAATCTCGCCATTTTTCGTCCTTTCTGAAAAGGACAGCCAGAGTAGCTGTCCCTTTCCTGTATCTTATTTTTCTGTGCTAAACCTCAGAGAACAGAAATCTTAATCTTCCTGTCCATCTTCATTTTCCTGTTCTTCATTAATAAACGGTCCGTCTGTAAATTCAAGTTGTTCACTGACAAAACCATCTTCTTTTTTACGACCATATTTCAGATATACAACCACTGCACCAATACCAAGTCCCCCTGCTAATACAATGGTACAGAGTTTCCAGATGTCTGCACCGCCTGTATTTTTCTGCGTTGTTTCTTCTTCTGTTTCTTTTTCCACAGCAGGTGTTGTTTCTGTGGTTGTTTCCGGAATCACTACCTTCTGTTCTTCCTCTGTCTTGCTGTCCTCTGTTTCATCCAGGAATTCTGCAAGGTCATTTTCATCAACCAACGACATCATATAGACATTTTCTGATGTGCTGGAACGGTCAATTACCATATAAAAAGTATTTCCCTTTTTTGTCTGGATGGTAAGGAACTGCTTTGTATCATCATTTTCCTTATCATCGACCAGTTGTGCATTTCCCGGCGTAGAAAAGGCAGAGGAATCACTTTCTGCGATCACTCTGCCCGTATCCTCCGTATTTTCTTCTGTGGTTGCCTCCGATGATGTTTCTGCCACAACCTCGGTAGTTGTTTCTTCCGCAGGCGGATCAGCATTTGCATATACAGTTGCAAACGAAAATCCCGAAAGCATTGTAACTGCCATTACAATCATCATCAGTTTTTTTACTACTTTATTTTTCATGTTCTAAGCCCTCTCTTTCCGGTATCTGTACATCAGATCCTTTGTTATTTTCTTTGTTTCCGTCTTTCTTTTCTCTTGCATCTTCTATTGCAATACCGCCTTCTTCATCCAGCCGAATCGTTGCCGTTCCTTTCTGAATCCCATCAAGCAGTACAAGAAGTTCCCTGCTGTCCAGCTTCAGTGAACGGAAAGATTTGATAATTTCTATGTCCTCCATCTGCTGTTTTAAATCATTCTGCTTTTTCAGATGCTTCTGCAGTTCTGCAATCTTTTCTTCTGTTTTCTGAATATCATCCAGAACTTTTTTTAACTTCATATTCATCTACCCTGTCACCTCCTAATGCAGACGACCAAATGCCATAAAATGTTCCTGCCAGTAAGAACTTGCAATGCTTGTATACTGTACCGGCTTTCCGCAATGTATCATCATATTGTTGCCAACATAAATTCCTACATGACTCGCTCCGCTTGTGTTATAAGTTCCCTGGAAGAAAATCAGATCTCCCGGTTTTGCTTCTGATGGGGATACCTGTGAACAATGAGAACGAAGTTCATCGGCAGTACACCTTCCTATGTTCCACCCATTTCCACAATTATTGATTACCCAGCTTACAAATCCAGAACAGTCAAAACCACTTGGAGAATAACCACCCCATACATAAGGCACTCCCAGATATTTCTCTGCTTCCCGTATCATCTTTGCGAATTGCGGGTCAGATAACGCTTCACCAGGAATCGTATAGCCAAAACCACTACTTCCTGTCGGAATGGAATTCAGGTCAAACAGGTAATCCCTGTTTCCATAATATCGGTTATACGCATCGTATCTTTCCTGTTCCTCTTCTGTCATACGGCTTCTTAACACCGTATCCAGATTATGATTGGTCATAGTAACATCCAGACGGTTCACTTCTTTTGTTGTTGTCACTTCCACTTCCTGACTTCCGTTGCTGTCAGCTATGTAAGCCTCCCATGTCTGATGTCCATGGGCAGATGCCGCCGCATGATTATCATAATAAACATCAAACTGCACACCATATCTTGCGAAAGCTCCGGTATCTTCTACCACATATTCCACGCCATTCATCACTACATGAGTACCGATCGGAACAAAAGGATTTGTCGCATCTACGGCAATCGTGTGGTTTGCGGTAGGCATTGCTCCACTTGCGGTCGGTCCGCCACTCCACTGACCACAGCAGATGGAACAGTTGCAATATCCACTGGTAACAACCTGTCCCAATGATTCTCCAACCCGGACAGTTTTTGTTTCTGTTACAGTTTCTCTGGTAGACTGTGTATTGATTCCATATTGCTGCTGAAAGATTTCTTTTATCTCGTCTGCGACTTCGGCATAAGTAAAACCGCCATATTTCACTGTCAGATAAGAAATAAGCTGATATGGATTGTGTCCGATCTCATCAATCTGATAACGGTATTCATCATAATCCGGATGCCTGGATTCTATTTGATTGATCTGTGTGTTCAATGCCTCCTCCAGAGCTTTATACGCATTTTCTGCAGCATAAATATCTTCATCCGTACTGGAATAACTGGTTGAAATGATCGCTGAAGAACCACCCTGCAAAACTGCACTACAACTGGAAAAACTGGCTACTATCAGAACAAAAATCAGTCCAAAAAGAGCTACTGTAGCAAAGATTCCTTTGTTTTGTGCCGCCACCATTTTGACTGCATCTTTTGTTTTTTCTGTAAATCTTTGTGCCGATGTGATTGCCGCATCTTTGGCTTTTTTACTTTCTTTTGCCGCCCGGCACTGCTTTTGGTATCGTTTTTTCTGTAGTAATTTTTGAAGTGCTGATTTTTTCTTCTGGTCAGCTTCTCTCTTCACTGCATTTTTTGCCTGATTTCCGTAAGCAGCATCAAACATCAGCCTGCTATTTTCTGCTTCATCCAGCATATTTTCTGTCAGACGGGCAGATTGTTTCCTGCTTTCCCTCAATCGCTGCCGGACATAAATGGACTTTCTTGCAAGACTTTCCCCCGCAAGTTCCATCCTGTGTGCCCCTTCCACAGCAGCGTTATCATCTTCTGCTTCATGGGCTTTCCAGTGTCCCACAGTAAAAGCAGCATTTTTCACTGCCGAAGCTGATTTGCGGATTCCGGTTCCTGCTCCATGTACCATGCCATCCCCTTCATCTCCAAAAGAAAGCCGGGACTGTTTTTTCTGTTCTTTCAGTATCCGTTCCCGCTTTACCTTACCTTTGATCTCATCCTGAAATCCTTCCAGTGATTCTTCTGTAACCTGAGATGTTTCACGATAACGGATATTTTCTTTTTCCGCAGTTTTTTGTTGTCTGGAAGCCTCCTTTTCCTTCCGTTTTTCTCTTTCTGCGTAATCTCTGACCATTTTTCTCTGTCTAAGTTTTCTGCTGTCCACTGCGGTTTCCAGAGCAGCACGTTCACTTCTTGGCTGTCCCCGGATACTTTCTGTACGAAATACGGCATGTTTATCTGGCCCGGAATCTTCCGTTAAAGACATATCTTCCTTCGCATCCTCATTCCCCAGATCTTGTTCCATTTTCACTTTTTGTTCTTCATCTATACTGTATCTGGTTATATCAGAGGGTTTCTTTCTGGTCGGTATATCTTTATTTTCCGTTATTCGCTCCCGTCGATTTTTTCCGAAATCTTCTTCTTTTTTCGGATTTCTGGAAACTTCTATATCCTCATCACGACTGGTGATCCGTTTTTCTTCCTTGTTATGCAGGTTTTCTTCCCTAAGACCATCCCTGCTCATCTTATGGACGGTTTTATCTCTGGCTTTATATTCATGCTCCTGCAATTTCACCATCCCCTTTGCTGCGGTTTTTCTTTAATTCGCTTTGTCTTTGTACACTTCCCATTTATGTGAGATTTCATCTACATTAGAAAGAATCGAAGTCAAAAGCATATCCAGCATCCTTTCACTCAGCCCTTCCTTTTCTCTCAGATAAAAAAGCACCTGCTGTAAGTCAATCATTTCTGACAGGAAAAGCATATCATCCAACATTTCACCAAATACTTCTTCACCGTTGCTGTCCTTTCCTGCCTCTAAAAGCTGCTTAACCTTTTCATCGGCCTGCAGTTTTTTCATCATTTCTACACAAGCCTCTTCTGTGCATCCTTCACATGGATTTGCCATACAATTATTTTCCATTCTGTAATCCTCCGTTTTCTCTGTTTTGTGCTATCTTTTTTACAACTACTCTTCATCTCTTTCCCCGATTCCAAGACGCTTCCGCTTTTCTACTTCATCTGGTTTGGAAGTCATGAGTGCATACAGCATCAGTGAATTATCGAATTTATCCTTGAATGGAATAATCGTACTTCCATAAAAAACAAGTCCCTCACCTTCTCCACTGTTGGTAACATAAGAAAGCTGATGTGGAGAAATGTTCAACTGTTTCGCAAGAATCTGTCTGTCCCCGGAAGCCTGATTCAGCATCAGGATAAAATCAGAGTTTTCAAAGATATTTTCAATTTCCCTTGATGCAAGCAAATCCTTGACATTCTGTGTAATACCTGTCGGGATACCACCCCACTTACGGAATCGCTTCCAAATTTCCACACTGTATGCTGCTGTCTGTTCTTCTTTCAGCAGCAAATGAAACTCATCAATATAATATCGGGTACTCTTATTTGCAGAGCGATTGATTGTTACTCTATTCCAGACCTGATCCTGTACAATGAGCATCCCCAGTTTTTTCAACTGTTTCCCAAGGTCTTTAATGTCAAAGCAGACCATACGGTTATTCAGTTCCACGTTTGTTCTGTGATTAAATACTTTCAGAGAACCATTAACATAAATTTCAAGGGAAGTAGCAAGCCGCTGTGCTTCCTGCTCTTTCTGCTCCCGGAGAAGATTGTATAAATCTTCCAGTATTGGCATATTCTCTGGCACTGGGTCAGAAAGATAATCCTGATAAACCAGACGCACACAACGGTCAATGATAGTCATTTCCACTGGTTCCAGACCATTTTTACCTCCCACGATCAACTCGCATAAAGACAGGATAAAATCTGACTTTAGAGATAACGGGTCATCATCATCTGCATAATCAAGGTTAATGTCCATCGGATTAATATAATCATGACTGGTTGGCGAAATCCTGATAACCTGTCCATGAAATGCCCGAACAAGTGGGTAATATTCCCCTTCTGGATCGCAGACGATAATATCATCTCTTGTCACAATAAAAGCATTGGCAATTTCACGTTTTGCAGCAAAGGATTTACCAGAACCCGGTGTACCAAGTATCAGACCATTCGGGTTCTTTAACTTCTTTCGGTCTGCCATGATCAGATTATTGGAAAGGGCATTTAATCCATAATAAATAGATTCCCCACCCATAAATAATTCCTGTGTGGTAAACGGGACAAAAATTGCTGTGGATGTTGTAGTCAGTGCCCTTTTGATCGGAACCAGATTCATCCCAAGAGGCAGACAGCTCATCAGTCCCGGCTCCTGCTGATAGTCCAGACGTTTCAACGCACAATTATATTTCTGTGCAATTCCTGCAGTCTGAAATACCACATTTTCAAGTTCCTGCTTCGTCTGTGCAGTATTTAAAAACAATACCGTCACAAGGAACATTCTCTCATTTCTGGACTGTAAATCTTCCAGAAGCCTTTTTGCTTCCCCACCGTATGTATTTAAGTCTGATGGGATAATGTCCATGTCATATCCGGAACGTACCGCTTTTTTCTGCTCCTCAATTTTCATCCTGTTAATATCTGTTACCTTACTCTTTACCAGTTTAATCGCCTTCATCTGGTCGATAGATTGGATATGGAGATTGACCATCAGGTTACAGTCCATTTCCAGAAATTCCGCAAGCATCTTGTCAGTAAGCTCCGGTGCAAGAATCTGCAAATAAGAAACAGCCCCTATCGTACCACCCATCTGAAAATCCCTGCCATTTTTAAACACAAAACTGGTCGGAGCAACATAATCTTTGGTACTCAGTCCTGTCCGAAGCACATCATCATAAGAAAAATGGAACGGAACCTTACTGTCCTGATTAAAGGTTTCATACATGATCTGAAGTCTTTCTTCTCCATTTAGTGGATAAGCCGAAACTCCAAGAATCTTAAAGTTATTGAGAATATCCGATTCAATCCTCTCCAGCTTCGGTTTTGCTTCCCGGATGCTGTCCGCTTCAATGCCAAATGTAATATATTTGGTACGGAGCAATCCATTATTTCCTTTGGAAAGCTGATTCTTTAACATCTGTGCAAATTCCATACGCAGCTCATCAAATTCATCATCCTGTGGCTTGATAAGGATAACTTTTTCAAATTCCGCCATGTTACTGTGCTGATTGATAAAAGACAACTGAAAATGAATAGTGCTGTCAAAGTAATTTAAAAAATCACACCAGTTTTCAAAGATTCCGTTC
>OGQU01001248.1_pt1 | contig 22003 bp, 17 predicted proteins | sample 1553341 | NCBI WGS metagenome assembly OGQU01 (sample SAMEA2579920, study PRJEB22360) | human gut metagenome | biome: human gut; feature: human-associated habitat; material: faeces | place: Denmark | collected 2008/2010 | reverse complement strand
GTTTTCTAGGCAATTTCCAATCTAACGGGTGTTGCACTTTCATTTAGACAACGGGTGTTCGCGTGGCAGCTTGCGCAAGCCATCCGGCAACCTGAGCAAGCCACATGGAGGAACCCGACATCAGGTCATGGCCCGGTCTTTCGTGCCAGTTTGGTGCGAACTGCTCTTGCGCACGGCGAAAAGACACTGAAAGACAAGCCGTACACGGTACAGTGGCAAATCGCACGAAAAGCAAAGTAACAGTAAACAAGCCGGAGGAAAGGGCAGCATGGCAAAGGCACGGAGTACTACCACAGGCGCAAGCGTACGAGCTCGCGCCGCTGCCAAGCCACGCTCTGCCAGAGCCACGGCACGCCCAGTATCCAAGTCTGCCGTGAAGCCACACAAACGGCATCGTCTGCTTGGTTTTCTCGCCACGATGTTCGCGCTTCTTGCCCTTGCCGGCGCTGCCGCCCGCGCGCTGCCTGCCGATTTACAGGAACTGCCATTTGCGCCGATTGTGGTATCGGCAACGCCATGGTTCACGTTGCTTGGCTTGATTGCCCTGCTGTTGGCCATCGTGTCGCGGCGTATCCTTGCCGCACTAATCGCCATCGCCGCAATCGCATGCAATGGCTATTGGCAATATCCGTTCTTCTACTCGACCGATCCACTCCCCCAAGCCGCGCAGAACGCCGTGGCCGCAGCCTCCCCCAACACCAGCGATGCCTACGCGCGCGTCATGACCTTCAATGTGTATAAGGGGCAGGCCGACCCGCAAGCCATCGTCGAGCTGGTTCGCGATCAGCGCGTCGAAGTGCTTGCTTTGCAGGAGACCACCGAGGATTTCGTCAAAAAACTCAATGAGGCTGGTATTGAGCATTATCTGCCGTATGCGCAGGTCTCATCGTCTGACGGCGTATTCGGTAACGGCCTCTGGTCGGCCACGCCACTTGCCGATCCGACCGACGATGACGTGAATTCCAGCGCCTCATTCATGCCCGGCGGCACGGTGGATATGGGTGGCCAGCAGATTCGATTCGTATCCGTGCACACCACCGCTCCCGTACCCGGCTACTGGCGGCAGTGGAAGCGATCGCTGGATGAGTTGGGTCTGATGCGCGAGCATACGGATACACGGTATATTTTCATGGGCGATTTCAACGCCACTTACGATCACACGCCATTCCGTGATTTTCTTGGCGACCGGTTCGTGGATGCCGCACGTGAATCCGGACATGGGTTTACGTTCTCATGGCCCACGAACCGTGCGGCTGTGCCAATGTTCGCCGGTATTGACCACGTGGTGCTTGATCAGGGCATGAAGGCCGGACAATGCAAGGTGGTCAAAGTCGAGGGCTCTGATCATGCGGCATTGTTGGCTACCGTGGCGGTTGGGTGATTCCCCTCAATAGGACTAGAAACCGAGGCGGGTGCGGCCGAATTGGTCGAGCCAGCGCAAAATCGCGCCTTCACGCAGCGCCCACGGGCAGATCTCGACTTCCTGAATATTCAGGGCCTTCATGATCTCGTCGGCCACCACGCCGCCGCCCACAATCTGCATCGTGCGTTCAGGCGTGATGCCGGGCAAAGCCACGCGCTGCTCAGGCGCGATCGCCGCCAAACGAGGAATCCAGTCTTCCAACTGCTCACGAGTCATAATCCATGAATCTTCGCGGCCCGGCGCACGCATCACCGCACCGCACAGGCGAGCCAGCGAGCGGAAGGTCTTGGAGGTGCCAACTGCATGATTCGGGTGCTTGGATTGCGGGAAAACCTTGACCATCGGCTCCAGAATCTTGCGCACGTTCTTGCGCACGTCTTCCAACTCGTCGGGCGTGGCCATGCCGGAAGGCAGAAATTCAGTGGTGACGCGGCCCGCGCCAGCCGGGGCGGAAAGCGCTACGGTCGGCTCTTCGTCGGAGCCCATCGCCACTTCGAGCGAACCGCCGCCGATGTCCAGCACCAGCAGTCGGCCGGCATCCCAACCATACCAACGGCGGGCGGCCAGGAAGGTGAGTCGGGCCTCATCCACGCCGGACAGCACGGTGACCGGCTGGCCGATGGCCTCTTCGATCTTGCGTAGGATCTTGCCTCCGTTCGGCGCTTCGCGTAGTGCGGAAGTGGCCAGGACCAGCAGCTGGGTGATTTCGTATTCTTCGGCGAGTTTCATCGCCTTTTCAACCGCGCTAAGCAAGGCTTCGGTGCCCGCTTTTTTGATGCTGCCGTCATCTTTGAGATACTGCATCAGGCGAATGGTGCTTTTGGTGCTGGCCTCGGGCTCGGGGCGCGCGCCCGGAGCCGCGTCGACGATGAGCATGTGGACGGTGTTCGAACCGATGTCAAGCACGCCAAGTCGGGTGGCGTGCGAATGCAATGTAACCATGGTTCACAGCTTAATAACTTAAGCGATTAACCTATTGCACGACATGCCTTGATAACCTTTGCAAATATGCCCACCCTCGGAAAGGAGGGTGGGCACCCAATAATCACAGTGCGGGAAACGATTGCATCGGCGTGAAAAATCGCGCTTCAGACATATGTTTCAGCCGAATATCTCAACCATGCACCTCAGCCACGCACTTTGGCTACGAAATCACCGAGTCGCTTCAATCCTTCGCGCAGGGCTTCGCGGGAAGCCGCGTACGACAGGCGCACGTGCGTATCCGCGGTGGCCTCGCCGAAATCGCGGCCAGGCGTCAACGCGATATGCGCTTCCTTCAGCGCACGCTCGCAGAACGTCCACGCATCCAAACCGGTGCTGGAAATGTTGAAATACGCGTAGAACGCGCCGTTCGGTTCGACTTCCAGCGGCAGACCGATCTCGGCCAGACCGTCCACCACAATGCGGCGGCGCTCCAGCAGTTCCTGACGGCGTTCCTCGCACACGGCCAGCGTTTCCGGCGTGAAGCAGGCGAGCGCCGCATGCTGGGTCGGCGTGTGCGCGCACAGGAAGAAGTTGGTGGCGAGGTCGTCCATGGCTTCGAGCGCGTATTCGGGCACGACCATCCAGCCGAGCCTCCAGCCGGTCATGCCGAAGAACTTGGAGAAGCTGGAGCAGACGATGGCGTCCGGATCGCAGGCCAGCACGGATTTCACGTCGGATCCGTCCGGTTCGCGGTCGGCCAGGTCGAGGTAGGTTTCGTCGACGATGCGCCATGCGCCACGCTCACGGGCTAGGTCGCACACGGCTTTCAGGGTGTCGAAGGCGATGGTGGTGCCGGTCGGGTTGGACGGCGAAGTGATCATGACGGCCTTGGTGCGGTCCGTCCAGTATTCTTTGCACAGTTCCGGCGTCAGGTGGAATCGGGTGGCGGCGGACGTCGGCACGTCCACGACTTTGCCGCCGAACGCGCGTACCAGCTCGCGGTTGCACGGGTAGGACGGGTCTGCGATGAGCACTTCGTCGTCATCGTTGACCGTCAGCGCGGCGGACAGCAGCAGTGCCGTCGAACCGCCCGCGGTAATCGCGATGCGTTTCGGGTCGACGTCGACGTGGTGACGTTCCTTATAGAAATCGGAAATCGCCTGGCGCAGTTCCGGCAGGCCCATCGCCGCGGTGTACGGCAGCGGACGGCCGTCATACTGTTCGCGCATGGCGTCACGCACGGCCGGCGGCGCGCCGAAGTCCGGCTCGCCGAGGCTCAGTTTGACCACGTCGGTGCCGTCGGCGATCATCTCATCGGCCATGGCTCCGAACACCATGGCACGGAATGGATTGGCAATCTGCGCGCGCTTCGACAACTGCGGCTGCGCGCCATTCTCAACATTTCCCATATTCCTGTTTTTACCACGTTTCGCACAACGCCGCCTGCCGACTGTCATTTCCCGGAATCGTCCGCCTTTCCGGAATCGTCCACGATTTCGCGGTAAAGACGTTCCAACCGTTCGTCGCGCACTTTCTTGCCGAGCTCGCATTCCCAGACCACGATGACTTTCCAGCCGTCCGCTTCGAGTTCGGCGCGCTGCCTCGCGTCTCGTTCGTGATTGCGCAGCAGTTTCGCGGTCCAGAATTCGACGTTCGATTTGGGCACGCGTGTGGCTTTCGGACAGCCTTCGTGCATGTGCCAGAAGCAGCCGTTGACGAATATGATCGTACGGTATTTCGGTAGTACCACGTCCGGGTGGCCTGGGTATCGCTTGTCGTTTTTGCGGAATCGCAAGCCTTTGGCAAACAGAAAGCTACGTACCATCCGTTCGATGGATGTGTCTTTGCCGCGGATGTGGGACATGGTGTAGCTGCGCGTGCCCCGCTCGTATTTTTCGGGTTTGCCGGTTTTCTTAGGTTTGCCGGTTTTCCGGGTTTGGCTGTCTGCCTGCGATGCTCTGCCGTCACGGCTTCCCATTATGGCAAAAGGGCCGATCAATCGTTTTCGCATAACGCGTGCCGCCGTCGCATGTGGCGTACGCTGGTCATTGCAACGTAGCAAACAGGCAGTTCAAAACAAGGAGATTTCATGGCACAGATCAATGTGGCGATTCTCGGCGCGGGCCGTATCGCGCAGAGCATGGCCGAAACGTTGGTGAAAATGGCGGCGGATGACCGGTACCGCGATCTGGTCGCACCGTACGCGGTGGCGGCCCGCGACGGCGAGCGCGCAGCGGCGTTCGCGGCGAAATACGGTTTTCCGGTGTCGTACGGATCGTATGAGGAGCTTGTCGCCGATCCGAACGTGAATCTTGTGTATATCGCCACTCCGCATAACTTCCATGCCGAGCAGGCGATTTTGTGCATGCGCGCCGGCAAAGGCGTGCTGGTGGAGAAGGCGTTCGGCGCGAACACGCAGCAGGCGCGTGAGATATTGGACGTTTCGGATGAGACCGGCATGCTGTGCACGGAGGCGATTTGGACGCGGTATATGCCGTCGCGTGGCATGATCGACGATATCATCGCGTCCGGCGTGATCGGCGAGGTGCAGGCGATCGACGCGAATCTGTGCTATCCGACCACGGCGAAGGCGCGTATCACCGATCCTGCGCTGGCTGGCGGCGCGCTGCTGGACGTCGGCGTGTATCCAATCAATTTCATCGACATGATCATGCATAATGCGCCGATCGCACGTGTTGAATCGTCGATGCAACCGTATGAAACCGGCGTGGACGCGCACAATTCGATGACGTTCTATTACCAGAATGGTGTGATGGCCACCGCGCAAAGCTCGATTCTGTGCCATTCGGACCGTATGGGCGCGGTGTGGGGCACGGAGGGGTATCTCACGTGCCAGAACATCAACAATGTCGAGGCGATTGACGTGTTCGACGGCTCGCATGCCGTCACCGCGCATTATGACGTTCCCGAACAGTTGACCGGCTACGAGTATGAGGTGGCATCGGCCGCACAGGCCATGCTGGACGGGCGTACCGAATGCGATGAGATGCCGCATTCCGACACGTTGCGCATCATGGAATGCATGGATTCGCTGCGTGCGGATTGGGGTCTTAAGTACCCGTTCGAAGCGTAGCGATGCGATCGATGACGTGGGCGTGACGCGCTCCGCCCACGTTATAATTGCCCCTTGCGGCGATTTGGAAACGCATGGAAGGAGCGTCATGGGATTGCTGAGGATGCTGAAGTACGTGCTGGGCACGGAAGATGAGACGCAGCAGCCCCGGCAAACGCAATCCTCTGCCAAGAATGCCAACAACGCCAAGTCTGCGCGGACCGGACAGACCAAGCAGACGGGACAGGTTGCGCGACGAGTCACGCAACCGCAACTGCAACCGCATGCCACGCCGCAACGTCAATCGCAACGCCGTCAATCGCAACGCCGTCAATCGCAACGCCGTCAATCGCAGCAACACCAATCGCAACGGCCTGCAAAGCTCACCCCGCAACCGCTGTTGCCAGCCGACCGCATCGACAAGGCGCGTGGCATCATCGGCAATATCGAAAAGCACGAATTGAGCGACGAGCAGATCAGCGCGATCGCCGGTGCAGGTCACAACACCCTCGTGCTTGCGGGCGCGGGAACCGGCAAAACCACTACCATCGTCGGATATATCGCATGGCTGCTTGCCACAAAACGCGCCACCCCCGAAGAGATTCTCGTATTGTCGTTCACCAAGGCGTCCGCGGACGAAATGTCGCAACGCATCATGGCAAGCACCGGCAAAACGATCCGCGCATGCACGTTCCACAGTCTCGGCCTGGAAATCTGCCGTGCGGCCACCATCGCCAACCGTCCCATCATCGACGGCCATGCGTCGAACGCCGTGGTACGAGACACGTTTGACCGGCTGCTCGCACAGAACATCCCCTACCGTCTGCTCGCATTCAAGCTCATGTCGAAGGAGCTGTTCGGCAAGTATGGCGCCGCCGCGAAACGTGAGGATTTCCAACTGCCGACGGATGATTACGCTTTCAACCAGTACAGGCAAAGCCTTGTCGAGAACGCGCAGACCATCATCCAGCACATGCGGCAGAACAATATCGGCATCGACGGCATGCGCGAGCTCAATGAGAGGCGCGGCGGCAAACATATCGGCCGTAATCGTGAGATGCTGCAGCTCGTCGAGCCGCTGTACAACGCGTATGTCGGCAATTTCCGCGCGACCCAGGGCATCGATTTTCCCGGCATGATCACCGACGCCATTCGCTGCGTAAGGCGCGGCGCATACCGCCACCCGTACAAATACGTGCTCATCGACGAGTATCAGGACATGTCGCGGCCACGTTACGAGCTGATCCGCGCATTGCGAGAGCAGAGCGATTTCACGCTGTTCTGCGTGGGCGACGACTGGCAGTCGATCTACCGTTTCGCCGGCAGCGACATTCACCTGATTCTCGATTTCGCCGATATTTGGCGCGATTGGGGGCCGACACGCATGTTCCAGATCACGACGACGCGACGGTTCCGGCAGAGCCTCATCGATGCGAGCGGCGCGTTCGTCATGCAGGACAAAAGCCTGTACGCCAAGCAATTGCGCAATCCGAGCGACAAGAAGGATTACTCGCTGAAGGCGCTTGGCGGCGCAACGCAGGAGGAACGGTTCGATGCGATCGTCGAGCAGCTGCGCAAACTGCCGAAAGCCGCGTCGGTGCTGATGCTGGGACGCTACCGAAGCGACCTGAACCTGCTGTCACGCAACGACCGCGACGGGCTGTTCCAAATCGACGAGCATACCGGCGGCATCGTTTTTCCGGAAAAACCGGACATGGACATCAAATTCATGACCGCGCACGCTTCCAAGGGTCTGCAACGCGATTTCGTTTTTCTGCTGTGCTGTTCCGGCGGTTTGAAGGGTTTCCCAAGCGCGATTCCGGAAGAGCCGCTGCTCGGCCTGCTGCTGCCGGAAGTGGAACGCATGCCGCACGCGGAGGAACGCCGGCTGTTTTACGTGGCGATGACGCGTTGCAAAAAGAAGCTGTTTTTCGTGGTGGACCAGTCGCGTCCGTCGCGTTTCATGTACGAATTGCACGACAGGATCTGTCCGAACATCTTCCGTGGCGTGAAGCTGCCGCCGCAATGCCCGAATTGCGGTGAGGCATTGCGATTGCGGCACACCGGCTCCGACCCGTCCCGCGCGTTTTACGGGTGCACCGGCTTCCCCAACTGCCGATACACCAGGCCATGCAAGTGATTGCGTAGTTCCGCACCGTACGATTCGAAAATTGCTCTCTTTTTAGAATCGCACAGTGCACCTGCGAAAAATGTCATGTCTTAACCCGTCGCTCAATCGCCATCTATTAAACAGTTGACTTAAAATCGGCCGTTTACTACGCCACGCTGAACATCACCCCACCTCATTTAACGCCTATCCTGGATTCAACAGGACGGTGAGCATATGGCAGGACGAAACAACTGGACACGCGAACAGACCATGATGGCGTTCGCACTGTACCGAATCCTGCCTTCCGGAAAATGGGACAAACGCAATCCGACCGTCCAGAGACTCGCGGACCACATCCGCCGCTCGCCTTCGGCGGTGGCGCTCAAACTCGGCAACCTGGCCTCCCTCGACGAGAACAGGACGGCCAAGGGACTGACCAACTGCAGCAGGCTGGACAGGGAAATATGGGAGGAGTACGCGGAACGAGGCGACGCCCTGGTATTCGAATCCGCCCAACTGCTGGCATCGGCATTGAACGGCCCCGACGACCGTCCAGCCGTGAACGGCGATTCCGTCGTGGAGCAGATTGTCGCGCCGCAGATCGGCTACGACCGTCCGGCCTTGGTTACGCAACGCGTCAACCAGCAGTATTTCCGCAACACGCTCGTACACAACTACCACGACCGCTGCTGCATCACGGGAATCGCGATCGACCCGCTATTAGTAGCCAGCCATATCAAACCATGGAAGGATTCGTCTCCAACGGAGAAAGTGGCCGCATCGAACGGCCTGTTGCTGAACGCGTTCCACGACAAGGCTTTCGACCAGGGTCTGATCACCCTTGACAACGATTTCGCGATTCATGTCTCGCCGCACGTCGAGCACACGGAGATCAATGACGAATGGCTGTACCGTTACGATGGACGGCGTATTTCCCTACCTGTCGTCTGCAGTCCATCCCGAGAATTCCTCGAATTCCATCGAGAGCATATTTATCAACTTTGATTCCGAAGCACCCCTACAATTAGCTATCACGGTAATCCCCGACGAGGAGGAATATGTCTAAAACAGCGAAATCAGTCAAAGCGATTTGCAGGAAATACGATAAGTTCCTATGCGTCGAATCCCCGGACTCAAATGCACTGCTTTTCCCATCGATTGCAGTTTCCAGCTTTCGCAAGCCCGATATAGAACAGGCGCTGGAAAAGCTTTTGGAAATCACAAATAATGACGAGCTCGCAATCAGCAGGCAGCTCGCCAAGGGACAAAGCACGAATCCACGTTATTATCTTTGCTATTGCGATTACGAAATCGACTTCCTTGCCAACGGACAGCGTGCCATCTGGCTCACTCAGCAAGAGATGGCATACCACAAGTGGATTCCGGAAGACCAGAAGATGGCAGACCTTGTCATGTCTCCGCTTTTCGAAAAAAGTCCCTATACAACGAAGACAGCAGTCCAACTACGGGCCAACGATGCGGTTGGCAGAACATTGGAAGAAATCGATTTCAACAACACCGAAAAACAAGGGAATAAAAGTTATCCAGGCAATGTAATTGAACATGTCTGGTTCGACCATCCTGCCGACAACATTTCTGCCCCCGATTTCCCCGAGGCTGAAGTCGAGCTTAAAGTCTCCCCAATCGATATCAAGAAAAGCAAGGATGGTCCTTCTTGCATTGCAGGAGAAAGGCTAGTACTCAATACCATCAATTACGCTAAAGAAAGCACTGCCGATTTCAGGACAAGTTCGTTTTGGAAGAAAAACAGATTCATTGAATTAATGCAGTATCTGCGTCGAATCGCCTCAGAAAAAGGGCAGTCTGAAGATAAGCGCAAATATAAGATCAAATATGCTCACCTTTTAGCTATGGACGATTTTGCAGAGCCTAATTTTCCGCAAAACAGTCTCTTGTCTCTCAGCGAAGCGACCATGCTCAGAATCGAACAGGATTGGAACACGATTCATCAGTTCATAGTCGAAAACCGGGCGGATGAACTGACCGAAGGTATGACCGATACCCTTGCAGCATGCACTAAAGGAGCGAATAACAAACAGAAAAGCAAGCAGAGCAATGGCGCAAGAGCGAAATCCAGAGCTTACTGTTTCAAACAAAGTTTCATGACGTCACTTTTACAAAACTATGCATCTGATGTCCACGAAACGACTTCTCTCATCAAAGATATAAAGCAGCTGCAAAACAGAAGCTGCGATAGCATTATTCTGGATTATTTCAACCCTTTTAAAGGAAAATCATTTACGGAAATCGCGGAACAATTCCATTTCACCATACCTAAAAACATATCTCCCAAACAAACTAATTTCATGCTGGTTGACCATATGCTTGGTTCAAATACCAGTATTTCCAAAGACCCCAATGATGATTACGTATCGTTTGACGCCGAAGAGCTTAAAGGCATTCGAGTCAAAACGCTGCCGCTTTTCCATGGAAAACCTTCCGAGCAATTTAAGGTCCAATCCATTCCCGATTTCAACGATCTAATCAATCAAAAATGGGATACCGATAACTGCGCCCTGCATCAACTTCTGGAAACCACAAAATTCCTCGTCTTTGTTTTTGACAACCAAAATCCCAATGAAAAAGACAAGAATCCAGAAAACATCTACTTTAAAGGTGCCGCATTCTGGTATATGCCGGCATCCGATATCGACATAGCCGAACAAGTTTGGAAGGAAGACGTTGAAAAACTCAGAAACGGAGTGACTCTTCATTACAAAGGCAATCGAGTTTACAACAACTTCGTTAAAGCCTCTGCGCATCGCGTGATTCACATGCGCCCGGATGCGCACAAATCGCAGTACAGCAAGCCGGCACCCAATGCGCAGAATTCCCGTAAACTGCCCGCAAAAGCACACTGGATAAATAGACCCGCCAACCATGAACGCTATTCGGAAGAATATATGACCAAACAGGCTTGGTGGATTAACGGAGCTTATCTCTATAGCCAAATAAAAGACAGACTATGAATCATGGCATAAGGGGCTGCGGCCACCTGCAAGGGGAAAAGCAGCAGCCCCTGTCACAAATCAGAGTCCCATTAGGAAACACTTACTATTCCAGCGTTCGTAACTGTATAAACATGCAATGCTATTGCTTTAAGAACGTCTCGCTCAATGAGCACATTCACGGGACGTTCCTTGAGGTTTTCCGAAAAGGCAAATCGAATCAGGCTGTTAGACGTTCTCCGCAATTGCCTATTATCTGGATGCCTCCGAATCTCCTCGGCACGTTTCATCAATAAGTCCTCATTCCAGCCACACCGGCTAAGGTATCTCTGAACCTTCGATCGCTCTACAAGGACACATTCCACTTCCTTGAAATTCTCTGGGACCATCTCACCCAATGGAATTTCCTTCAGTTGCCCCGTCTGGATGTCCCACGTCTTAACCCACATCAACAGATATCGGTTCGTCTCCGCATTGGCATTGTAGAGCCATCCCGGCACCGGATCACGATGCCCACTTTGCAATGATGACAGCTCGAACGAAAACGTCCTAAGATTACGGTTAATCCAATGCAATGCTGATTTTTCGTCAATAACAATGCGATTGCCATGATAATTGACGATTACATCCATACCTTTTAGCTGTCGTTTTCTGTCATGCACTCGCTCATACTCAAAACCAGCGTCCCGCTTATGTAGAGTCTCATAAAAATGCTCATCAAGAAAAGCCCCAAGAGCTTGTTCAGCGATGCTGTCGCTTTTCCGCAAACTTGCGACCATTATGCCCCCTCAATTCTGCCGTTCACTTTTTGATTCTCACGAATCAGTTTGGCCACATAATGTCGATCGAGCCAGAAGCATTGCTTGGTAATCGATTCGCCATTAGGCAAACGCACCACGTCATCGCTGTTCTGTCCTTTCGGCCTTAAATGGCAGACTCCGTTGAAGCTCGCTCCGGGGAGTAAATTGGTTCCTCGCCCGTAATGCACCGATCCACCGCTCAGCATCAATTCATGCAGCCGCTCCCAGACCGGACGGACGTACTGTTCGATATCCTTTTCCGGCATATTCCAAAGGAATCCTCCAACAAGACGGTCATTGCCGGCCACATGTTGCGAATACGGTACCGGAGATTCAAATGGAACGATGAAGAACTTGTTCTCTTCGAAATACTCGTACAGGAACGAGTCTTCCCATTTCGCATCAAAGGACGCCAGCCCCCGCCATTCTTCCTCTGTAATCTGGCGGAAAGACATGCTCTCCTTCGGAAGCCCATCCGGATACAATACGACCGTCTTCAGTTTGGTCACATTGGCCTTGCGGAATTGTTCAATCGTATCGACGCTACGTCCTTCCGCACCAACCATTTTCATAACGAGCCGGCTCTTGCTGGCTTTCGAATCCGATTTCGAAATGCCCAATCGAAGAACGATGTCATCAACATTTCTCCCGATGTACGGGCTCATTTGTTGCCGCAGGAATTCAGAAAGCGTCTGGTTCGACGGAATCGGCAAACTGTATTCCTCAATGCGGCTTACCAAAGCACGTTCGGCAATCGACGTCATGAAAGATGATTTGAAGCTGAACGCACGCTGTTTCGCACGTATCCGCGCCTTACCAGAGCCGGCTGGCGCGGGAGCATCTCTCATACTGGAAGCATTCGCACCCTTCGTGCATGCGGCAAGATAGTTCGTGTCAGATTCCGAAAGCTGATCAGCATGTCCCGAAACGACTTTCTCGTGAATCGTCTCCCAATCATTGCGAATCGTTGCCAAATCGTTTTCGTCATAATGCAATACGACCGCTTTTAAAACTTTGCAATCCAGACGTGATTGTGCTCTCTTGTCTTCCCGATCATCGTAGTAATACACCATGATGATGTTCTTCGACTTATTCCAAAAACGAGAATCTTCGAATTTTTCTCCAGGCAGATCTTCGTAATTGATGATGTCAAGAACAAGTCTCTCCTTGGCAACAGTCTTCATACGTTTGCCCTTGCCAGAATGTTTCAGCGGAGTCACTTTAAGCTCATAGCGCGTGTTACCAACAAGAATATCGGCTTCGGCATCTGAGTTAACAGGATAATGCAGAACGGATTCCTCAATGATGTTGCCAAGCGATCCTTTGTTTCCTACCGAATCGCCACGACCTGTTTCGTCAAGCTCACGGAAGGTTTTCCCTTCAGCCGCAATCAACAGCTTCGTAACTTCCTCCAGCGACGAAAAACTACGCTCTTCGTTCAGCATCGAACTAGCTCCACATCTCTTTCGGGGCCATTCCAATTCGAATCCCCACTCTTTTGCATTTAACCACCGCAATCCCCTTTTACAAGCACGACACACTGAACTTGATCGATTCCTCATGATTAGATAAGATGTTGGCCAGTAGTATCTCGAACGATCGTTCGGATCGTAAGAGTTAAAGGAGCGCGAGAGCTGCAATGAGCAAGGAAATCAAAGTCGTTGAACTATTCGCTGGCGTTGGCGGATTCCGACTTGGCCTTGACGGCTACAGCAACCCAAAATATCCAGACTTCGATATGGAGCCAGCCGGTAATTTCCATACCATTTGGGCCAACAACTGGGAACCCGACGGACGCCCTACCAAGCAATTCGCATGGCGCTGCTACGAAAAGCGCTTTGGCGAAGGAAGCTGCGTCAACGAAGATATCGCAATCGTCGTCGAACAAATTAAAAGCGGCGAGCGCGAGCTACCGGAATTTGACATGCTTGTCGGTGGTTTCCCTTGCCAAGATTATTCGGTTGCGAAGCCAGCAAGCCTGGCATCCGGTATCGAAGGAAAAAAAGGCGTACTTTGGTGGAGTATCAACGCCATTCTCGAAATGCGTCACCCGAAGTACGTGCTTCTTGAAAACGTTGACCGTCTTTTGAAGTCCCCTACCGCACAGCGCGGCCGTGATTTCGCAATCATCCTTTCCTGCCTATACCGTTTGGGCTATTCCGTGGAATGGCATGTGGTGAACGCTGCCGACTACGGCATGCCGCAACGCCGTCGCCGTGTCTACATTTACGCCGAATACAACGCTCCAAAATGGGATTTGGAAAACCAGCTCTTCCATGCAGGAGTCGAGGCGCGAGCCTTCCCCATCGAGCCAGACGAACGATTCGGAGCCGAGAACTTCTCCGTCAGCAAAGACCCTTATAAGTCTACGAAGGAATTCGGCATCGGAGACAAAATCTCTCGTTTTAAAGAAGCCGGCGTGATGCAGAACGGCAAGGTGCTTACGCGTCGAGTCAAGCCGGTCTATGCAGGACCCCAGCATACGTTGGGCGAGATTCTTGTGCCAATCGACCAAGTTCCAGAAGATTTTTTCATTACCGGAGACAATCTCAAGTCTTGGGAATATCTCAAAGGCGGTAAACACGAGAAGCGCACCGCCAGCAACGGACATGAATACATCTATTCCGAAGGCCCCGTTGCTTTTCCCGATCCGCTGGACAAACCCAGCCGTACAATCCTCACGGGAGAAGGCGGACGAGGTGCCAGCCGCACGAAGCATGTGGTGATACAGAACGGGCGTCTGAGAAGACTCGTTCCCGACGAGCTGGATCAGCTCCAGCGTTTCCCGAAAGGCTGGACCGACGACGGAATGACAGACGGACATCGCGCTTTCTGTATGGGCAATGCCCTCGTTACGGAAATTCCGCATCGCATCGGCAAAGTCATCGCTGAAGACAACGATTCGAAACGGTAAATCAAACGAATTCCGGTGGCTGCTGGACGGAACGGAACGTACTCCGGAATGGCGGAATCGCCATTTTGTGCCGATTTTCATCCGTCGCAAAGCCGAAGAACAGGAGAAATCCTATTACTTCGTCGGCAGCGCGGTCGCATTGGACGATGTGCACGCGTCGGTGAACCCCGGCGAGGATGGCAGCGAGTCAAAGGTGGTCATTTCCACACTCAAGCTCGGCAAACCAGTCGATCCGGAACTCTACCGCCACCTCACCGGCGAGTCCGCCCTGTAATTCGCGACCTTCTGACACCTATCTCGCTTATAGATGGCGGATTTGGATCACTGACACATGCCATCTCGCTTATGGATGGCGGTTCCAACAGCAAAAACGAAGTTTGGAGGTATGAATCATACCCCCAAACAAGCGATTTACTTCAGTACACCGCCATCCATAAGCGAGATACCAGCAGACGCACATGAAAATCCGCCATCCATAAGCGAGATAGCCCCGCAATCACTCCAGCCACACATCGAAACATATAAAAGCGGCTTGCGTATATACGTTGTATGTACAGCATATATACGCAAGCCGTCCGAGCTGAAAGTAGCCGAAACTACGGAAGGTCACTCACCGACCGTCGGCGTAGCCACCCATGTCGGGCCCATCGAAACCGCCGTCGAAGCCAAGGCCGTCAGGACCTGGACCGAATCCCGGACCAGCAGGACCACCCGGACCGCCCAGGAATTCGCGCGCCGACATGCCGTTCTCTCTACGGGAGGCATCCACTGCTTCCTGCAGCACCTTGCGAACTTCGAATCCATTCAGCACGTTCTTCAATGCCACTACGCCATTGCCGGACGACTGATCGCGCGTATCCAGCACAATCGTGCTCATGCCGAAGATGCGCTGCAGGAACGTGCGTTCCACGCTGATATCCACGATGCGGAACAGTTTGATCAAGTTGAAACTCTCGTTCAGAATGCCGGTTTTGACGCTCAGCTCACGGTCGGTAAGTGTGTACACGGTGAACGTGAACGGCGTACGGCACCAATTGCGCTTACGCTGCTGCCACAGGACATTGCCACTTGCAACCTTCATATGGTTCCCCCTTTTCATCAGAGGCCTAATTGGACTGGCCGCCCTATGCGGCATAGCACACCATTCTACCGTCACGCTCGCACGAACACCGTTTTATCTATCGCACAACGTAGACGTTTCACATACTGTTTCACACGTCGTTCCGTGTAGGGAAAAGAGACACTTCACAGCACGCGCAGCAGCTTACGCAGCAACTCGCGCCGCATCCGTCACGTCGCGCACGATAACGCAAACACAGGCGAGCGCCGCTTCCGCGGCATTGGCACCAATCAGCACCACACCGTCAAATCAGTTGTAGCCCTTCACTTCGCGGAAGATGCCGCTCAAATTGCCGTTGCGTCCGTCGAACACCTTGCCGTTGGACAACTTGGCCAAATCGTTGAGCTGCTGCGAATCCGCGTCGCCGAACATGATGGAGAAAACCGGAACGCCTTTGCCATCGGACGCATACTGCTGCTTGAACTCGTCAAGCTTCGCCGTGTCCGACTGCCCGTCGGTCAGCAGCGCGATCGCCACCGTGTAATCGTCGCGGTCGGACGGCAGATTCTTCAACGCGACTTCCAGCGCATTGTAGATGTCCGCATTGCCATTTGCCACCTGATTTTCGCTGGCGGCCAGCAAGGTCGCGGTTTGCTTGCCTTGCGCGACCTGCGCCACTTTCGCGCTGCTGTTGAAGGGGATGAACACGTTGACGTCGTCATCGCCCGGCTCGATATGCGAGGCGCGTGCCTGATCGGTGTCGAGGGCCGCCTGCAAACCGGCCACGGCACCGCTTTTGCCCTTGCCTGACATCGATCCGGAATAATCCACCACCCACAAGGTGTAAGCGGGCTTGCGCAGGACGGTCTGATACTGGTCGAGCGCCTGTTCGATGATGTCGGAGGATGGCATGGTGATGGTTTTCAGCACCGATGAATCCGATTTGACGCCCCATTCCTTACGGAACGAATCCTTCACCTTCGCATCTTTGGCATACGCCAGCGTGCCGTCCGAACCGGTTCTACGACCCGCCTGTTCGAACAGTTTCTTGGAATCCTTCGACGTGATCGACTTGCTGAATCGCTTGAACGCATCCTCTTTGTCCTGCCTGCGATCCACGTAAGCAAGCGGCGAATCGGAAATCGCGATGCCGTCGGACGGATAGACGGCCAGCAGCGGCTCCTTGTTCTTCGCCGTCAACGCCTTGTCCGCCTGGATGACGAGCGATTCGTAGTTCACCATGGAATCGTTCGTATCCGGGTCGTTGACGACCATGTCCTTCAGCCAGTCGGACGAGCCGGATGAACGATTGACGCCCGACAGTACGGTTTTCACGGACTTACGTAATGAAGCATCGTTCAAATCGTCTTTGGTGAGTGCCGACTTGCCGCCGTTCAGCGCCGTCAGAAACGCCATGTACGCCGACGCTCCGGAATTCGATTGCGTGGCGGACGTCATAGCGAACGACAGCTTCTTGGCCTTCACCGCATCCATAATGTCTTTCGTGGACACCGGCTTCGTTGTACCGTCCGTATTCGCCCAGCCGAGTTCCTCAGCCTTGCTTTGCTTCACGCCGAACACCACCGGCGTGGTGGACGTGGAGACCTGGTCCTTGACGACGTGCTTGATATCCCCCATGGTGATCCACATGCTGCTGGCCGGCCAGACCGCATCGTAATCCCTGCCCGCGTGATGGCCTTTGTTGCGCAGCGCGTCCATAACGTCCAACGACCCCATGTAGTCGACGGTCACTGACACTTTCGATTGTTTGGCCGCCTGTTCGATGGCCCCGCTCACTTCCTTGTTTTCGGAGCCGGAGGCGATGCGGATGGAATCTTTGGCACCGTCCACGGAATATGTCGCGGTTGTGCCGCTGTTCGAATCGCCGTCCGACGTCGCATTGGAAGCGCTGTTCGTCGAACCGCATCCCGTGAACAGACCTACGATCAAAGCGATGACCCCAGCCGCCGCACCAAGTTTGCGTGCGTTCATCTTGTGTTGGCCCTCCGTTCATATTGCGCCAAAAACCGTTCAGCGCACCCGGAAAACATTTCCGAATGCGCTGAAAACATGTTCTGTTATGTGCGATTGATTATAGTCCGATTTTACCGAACGGCCATTTTGCCGTCTCATTTTCGTCATTATTTTCGTTTCCCCCTCATTCCGCCCTTTCCGCTCTCTTCCACAGACGTAGCCGACGCCGCCTATACTTGGTGCGGCTACTTGTTGCGGCACAATCGCAACTATGCAATCACAGGCATCGCAACGGAAAGGTGGGCGCATGGGCAGCTTCAATCGCAGGCAGGAAGCCGACGATCTCACCGACTACGTCAATAACGGATGGCTCAGTTCCGCCGAATTCGACGGGCCGACTTTCCTGTGGAATCATCTCATCCGCGAAGCAAGCCAGGAGGATGCCGCGCAACGCAACGATGTGCCGGTCGCCAATCTTTCCGACGCGGACGTGGTCATCAACATGCCCATGCAATGGTATTTCGACGCCCTCGCCTCCATGGTGCCCACCGCGGAACGTACCGATACGGGCGTGGAGATTCCACGCATCGATATGCCGACGTTTTCGATCGATTCGCAGGCGCTGTCCGGCGTGGACGCGGTGGTCGGCAACGCGGTGATCAGCACGCGATGGCTTGACGCGGTCGGCAATCTCGCCAAAGCTGTGGAGATGACCGCAAGGTTCGTCGGCAATGTGGCCGACCGTGACAACGAGGGTTTCGACTACCTGAAAGATCTGATTCAGACCGTACGCGTGTACATGGATGCCGTGGCCTGCAACGCCGATCCGATGACGGGCGAGCAGGCGTTGCGCATGATCACGCAGGTGGCGTGCAATGAGGATTTCCGGCTCAACGCCATGCAGATGGTGGAGCTGCTGTCTTGCGGACTGTCGTTCGCGCAATGGGATGATACGCGCATGTTCGCCTATGACGCGTTGAACAAGGGCATTGCCGCGATGCGTGATTTCGCAGCGAAGTCCGGTAATGGCGATGCGAGCAGCACTACTGGCGACACTATGAACAGCGTCGGCAGTATCGACAGTGATGTTACGGGCGATACGGGTGCACGCGACGCCACCGCAACGCAATCTCACAACCTCCGTGATACGTCCTCTGACGCGGACAATGCGCATAGCACGAATAGTACAGACGCTGCGGACGGCGCGGATACCGCGAACTCGATCACGCATTCCACGGGCGCTGCCGGCGATTCCACTACCGGCGGTTCACCTACCCTCTCCCCCGAGGAACTGAACGATCTCGCCATGCTTGACCCATCATTCCTGTCCAAACAGCAGCTTGCGCAGACCGCGCAAAACCAGTTCGACCATGCCGTGCAGTTCCTGCGGCACGATCTGATGCGGATCAGTGGCGATGCCGAGGAGGCCGATCGTTTCCTGCGCGACAACCATACGTCCGAGCCGCTTGCCGACGCGTACGCGGCGCGGCTGATCGCTGCCGAACGGTGGCAGGATCTGCTGAATTTCGTCGATCTGGTGGAGCGTGACGCACCGAACCAGTGCACGGTCATGTTCCCCGAGGAAGTGGTGCCGTACGAATGGGAGTCGATTCGTGAGGCCGCTTTGGAGGCGTTGGGCCGCGGCGGAGAACTGGTCGCGATGTATCAGGAGCGGTTGGATGACACGTACGATCCCAACACCGAGCTCAATCGTATGAAGCTTCAGGCGTGGACTCAAGCCAAGGAATAGGCGGCGCACGGCTCAGCGCATCCGCCGCCAGTTCCTCATCTATCGCAGGCTTCCACTCTCATTCCCATCAGTATTTCCACCATCGCTTCCACAACTGACGCGCAACGTGGCCAATTGGAACGGATGCAGGCTCAGCATCGCTCCTTGCGCCGTTCTTGCCACGGACGGATCACCGTCGGCAAAAGCCGCGGGCAATTCGGCATCCAGCCGCGCATCCTCCATAATGGAACACTCGCGTACCGTGGCCTTCCCCAAAGCGGCGTTGACGGCAAGTCTCGCATGGGCTTCGCCGCCGACCGCCTCATAAACGCGCAGTATCAGATCTCCGGAACCGTCATCGGCAAGCTTGACCCAGTCAAGCACCATGACGCCATCCACCGGGTTGAGCTGCGCCAGCGGATCGAACGCCGGCACGGCAGGCAGCACGGCCGCGTTGAGACGGTTCGCCTCGTCAAGCACAGCCGGCATACTGGCATCCGCCACAACGTTCCACGCGAACTCATGCACGCCCTTGTCAGTGTTCGGATCGGGGTATAGCGGGGACGACAGCAACGAAAGTCGAATCATCGTGCCACGCACCGGCCCGGAAGCCGTGTTCCGGTGAATCGGCGAAACGTCGGAACCGTAGGTGCTGGCGTTGACGACCGCAGCCGCATAGCCGGCATCGGCGACGCGTACGAACCGGTGCGTGCAGCTTTCGTATTTCGCCTCGTCGGAACGTGTGTTCTTCTGAATGGGCCGTTCCACCATGCCGTACTGGCATTCGTACTGCGCCCGGTCGGCCTGGATAGCCATGGGAATGTCGACTTTGAGGAATCGTTCGGATGCCCGCCAATCCACTTTGGTCCGGAATTCAAGGCTTTTCGACTTTGCCCGCAATGTAATGCAGGCATCGATGGACACCCCGTCGGTGGTGCTGGACACGTGCACGGTGGCTCCGCCGCGTTTTGTCTCCGTCACTCGTTCCACATGCGAGTCATCGATGCCTTCGGCGCTGAGGAAGGCATCGCGCTGGATGTCCCATGCGTCCCACTCGTATGGCTCGTCGCGGAGAAGCTCGTAATGCCCGATTCCACTGCCGTCGGGCACCAGTTCGTGTCCATTATCAAGGTCGATCAGTGAACGGACCGTACCGTCTGGTGCGATGATGGCACGTAGCAAACCGTTGTCAAGTATGATTCGACCGTCGTCGCATGTCGTTGCGATGGTGGATTCATCGGCGACCGCGTCGGTGCCGTTCGCGTCATCATCCTGCGTTCCCACTGCCGCGGTGCGAGCAATCCACGAATCGCCATTCTTTGCCGTATATGGGACGATGGCCGCGTTCGATCGCATGTCGGCATCATCCCGCACCGATGCGATGGAAGCACCCGCTTCAGCGGCGATATCACGCAGTCTTGCGATGTCGCGCACGTAGTCCGCACGCGCCTGCCGATGCACCCATGCGATCGCCGATCCGGGAAGAATGTCGTGGAATTGGTTCAGCCCCATTCGAAGGAATGGTGGGGGAATTTCGTGGTGTCGTTCCATGAGATCTTCTGTGTGAGGAACCATTCGAAACCGGCACGACGTGCGATTTGCGGCCATGCCCCGCAATAACCGAAACTGTCGGGAAGCCACAGTCCTTTTGGTTCCACGCCAAGATGCTCACGGAAGTAACGCATGCCGAACGTGATCTGGCGGATCAGCGACTCACCTGTGAGCAGCATGTTATCGGATTCGACCCACATTCCGCCGACGGGAATGAATCGTCCTTCCTTGATGCGCTGCAGCATGCGCGAACAGGTCTGGATGTTCCTGTTCCAGCCACGCATACTGTTGGGCGGAACTCATCGCGTACGTGAAATCCGGATCCTCGTCCATCAGGGCAAGCACGTTGGACACCGTGCGGGCCACTTTACGGTGGGTTTCGCGCACGGGTCACAGCCATGCGGAATCGATATGCGCATGGCCGACCGCGACATGATGGATGACGCTGGAATATGCGGGTTCGGATAATACCCCGGCAAGCTTTTCCTTGGCTGGCTCCAGAGTTCCGGCGATATCACGCTCGTCATATGTGTTGAGTGATCGTTGCAGCGCTTTGGCCAGCTGCCAATATCGAGGATCATCATCCTTGAGTTCCCTCATCAGCGAGGTGACGGTTTCCAAGTCCATCAGATAGTCGAACACGTTTTGGTTGAAAGCGCACACGTCCATTGTGGTGAGCACATAGTCGGATGGACGACCGTCGGCACGCTCCCCCAGATTCATCGGCGCGAATGGCAGGTCAGCTTCGACCAGTGGATTCGATGCGGCCTCGACATATACCGTGAAACGACCGGCATCGTCAAGCTCCACATTCGCCACGCCATTGGCATCGATAAGCGGAATCCAGCAATTGTCTGGATTCACCGCTTTGATGACGCTGCCGTCAGGGCGATAGCATAATCCTTCCGCTTGGAAGCCCGGGCCACGATGTCGTTTCCATCCCAGATCTACAACCAGTTCGACGGCTCTGCCTTTGACCGACTCACGGTCGATACGTCCACGAACCTCGAACCATGTGGTACCCCATATCGTGCCCCAGGCACCAGGAACCATGAAGTCGAGAAAATCCACTTTGTTTTCCCTGACACGGGCAAGAAAGTCGGCGCTCTGTTCGGGTTCGCCTTCATTGGCGAAAAGCGCGTAACTGACAATGCGATAATGTTTCGTGCACATATGGCACAAGTCGTTGCCGCATCACTCGATCGGCACGTCTGAGTTGCTGATCTGGAAGAAGAAACATAGCTATCCCCTTGGCACATGATTCCTATGGTGTATCCATGGTGCCACAGCACAATCTCAAATCAAAAAACATCAAAGAGAAAAGTGGTTCTCAAAGCGGACATCCGGTGGAGACTCCGGATAAGGACCTTCGACGAGCCCGAAAGGCGTTGCCGGGAGGTCCGGGAGGTGATGAAAAAACGGGGGTTCCTGGAGCGACGCCCGCCGGGAAGCCCGGAAAGAGAGCATGAAAAAAGG
>OGQU01001218.1_pt1 | contig 22479 bp, 22 predicted proteins | sample 1553341 | NCBI WGS metagenome assembly OGQU01 (sample SAMEA2579920, study PRJEB22360) | human gut metagenome | biome: human gut; feature: human-associated habitat; material: faeces | place: Denmark | collected 2008/2010 | reverse complement strand
TGTATGTGTTAAAATGAGGTGAGCCAAAAAAAGAAGAAATTCCAGCCGAGATATGGTATAATGAATTTACCACAAAACAAAACACCAACTCGGAGGAATTTCTAATGAATATTATAGCACAAGAAGCAAAGAAACGTCAAGCGGTAGTAAAGCTTGCAAATAGAAAAGGAAAAAGTTATGCAAGCCGAAAATATGGAGTAAGCTTGTCAAGCGTAAAACGATGGTGCAAAAGGTATGATGGCACATGGCAGTCACTTGCGGAGAAATCACACAGACCACACAGTCATCCAAAACGCCATACAGCAAGCGAGGAACAGCTGATATTAAAATGCTTTCAAGAGAAATTTCTGAGATATGGCTGGGATGGTGTGTATGATGAAGCAATCAAAAAGGGATACACACGCAGTTTCAGCGGCATGGTATATGCAGCGAAGCGAATGGGATTAGGGGGAAGAGCCACAGATAAAAAGCCGCCCAGAAAGCATGACCGACGTTATCCTGAGCTTCTTGTTCCGGGGAAAAAGGTTCAGATAGATGTAAAAGAAGTACCATATCATTGCCTTAGGGGTGCATTAAAGCGTGATGGAAAGCATCTGTATCAATGGACAGCGATAGATGAATGTACAAGAATACGCTTCATATACGGCTTTGAAGAGCATACGCCCGAAAATACAGTAAAGTTCTTCAAAATGCTTCAAAAGGTATTTCCGTTTAAAATACAGACGATTCAAACAGACAATGGAACAGAGTTTACTTACAAATACATAAGTGATACCGAAGAATGTCCATTTGACAAAGCATTAAAAGAAGCGGGAATAGAGCATAAGCTTATTCCACCAAGAACGCCTTGGCATAATGGCAAGGTTGAACGAAGTCACAGAAATGATCAGAGATATTTTTATGATTGGGAGCATTTTAGAAGTCTTGAGGAATTTAATGATAAACTGCATAAACATCTTTTATGGAGTAATAGAAAATCCATGAGAACACTTGGAAGAAAAAGTCCTGTTCAGCTTTTGAAAGAGAAGCTGAAGGCGTGATCGCCGTTTTATGAAATCCTTTTTCATTCCGCTACGCTCCACTTCAAAGAATTTCATAAAACATTGTACCTTATCTCTGGCATCTTTTCATCCAATGGGTCACATCTATTGACAACGCAGACCTATCTACGGAAAATGTCGAAATTTCCTATTGACAAATCAACGCGAATCTTGTATAATAAAAACAGAGCAATGCTCTGCAAAATACCTTATACCTTATCAAGAGTGGTGGAGGAACAGGTCCTGTGAAGCCCGGCAACCAATCGCTGATGCGATACGGTGCCAATTCCTGCGGTATAACCGAGAGATGAGGGGTTTGTACAAAAAATTTTGGACACCCTATACGGGTGTCTTTTTTTTGATACTTTTCCCAACGACACAGAAAGGAAGAATTTTATGGCAAGAACTTTATTTACATCAGAATCTGTGACAGAAGGACATCCGGATAAGATCTGCGACCAGATTTCTGACGCAGTGCTGGATGCAATTCTGGAACAGGACAGCAAGGCTCGCGTAGCGTGTGAAACCATTGTGGAAACCGGCATGGTGCTCTGCATGGGCGAAATCTCCACCACTGCCAAGGTGGACATTCAGCAGATCGCACGGGACGTGATCGTAGACATCGGCTACGACAGAGCCAAGTACGGTTTCGACGGCTACACCTGCTCCGTTTTGCAGGCGATCAACAAGCAGTCACCGGATATTGCTATGGGCGTTAACGATGCTATCGAAACCAGAGGCGGCGAATCTACCGAAACGGGTGCCGGAGATCAGGGCATGATGTTTGGCTATGCCTGCGACGAAACACCGGAACTGATGCCGCTGGCAATTTCGCTGTCCCATAAGCTTTGCAAGAAGCTGGCAGAACTGCGGAAGAATAAGACACTGACCTATCTCCGTCCGGACGGCAAGGCACAGGTGACTGTGGAATATGACGGGGACAAGCCGGTTCGTGTGGACACCGTTGTCATTTCCACCCAGCATGCCGCAGATGTATCGCTGGAAACCATTCGCCGCGATATGATGCACTATGTGATTCCGGCAGTGATTCCGGCAGAACTGCTGGACGAAAACACCAAGTATTTCATCAACCCCACCGGTCGCTTTGTTGTCGGCGGTCCGCAGGGTGACAGCGGTCTGACCGGACGGAAGATCATCGTAGATACCTACGGCGGCACGGCTCGTCACGGCGGCGGTGCATTCAGCGGTAAGGATCCGACGAAGGTGGACCGTTCCGGTGCGTATGCTGCACGGTATATCGCCAAGAATATCGTGGCTGCCGGTCTGGCAAAACGCTGTGAAGTACAGCTGGCTTATGCGATCGGCGTGGCACATCCGGTTTCCGTTCTGGTGGATACATTTGGCACCGGCACAGTTTCCGAGGAAACCCTTTCCAAGGCAGTTCTGGACGTGTTCCAGCTGACACCGGACGGCATTATCCGCATGCTGGATCTGCGGAAGCCGCAGTACCGGAAGCTGGCTGCTTATGGTCACATGGGTCGTGAAGATCTGGGCGTTGCGTGGGAACGCAAGGACAAGGTCGATGCACTGAAGGCTGCTGTAGCAAAGTTTCAGTAAGTAATCCGCAAAGCATTATGCAAAAGGCTTTTCTCCCCAAACAGGAGAAAAGCCTTTTTTGCAAATTTTTTCGAAAAAAGTGTGACCTTTTCGCCGGAACGGTGTCTATATAAGTGAAACGCTGTAACAAGTATTCCAGACAGCTTCACGCCTCTGTGCAATTTCTCCTAAGGAAATACTGCATAAAGCCCACCTGACGGCTTTATGCAGTGTTTCCATAAGCACAGAGGTTGATATACTCATTCCCAAGACATTGCTCTGCTTCTTCTCCGAGGCAGGGCATTGTTGTTTCCTTTTATAAGGGATCGGCAGGCATTCCCCGCAGCAATGCCCTCAGCTGTTCCACCTGCTGTGCCATGCGTTCAGCGTTGGATTCCGGCAGAAATGTGGTGGCATAGTCGTAAACCGCCAGCCCGTCTGTGCCGTCGGTTTCCAGCACCTGCGTTGCCTGCCGGACAGGCAAGTCCCACTGAGTTGTCCATTCCATGCTGCCGGAACCTGCCCACTGGTCAACTTTGCCGTACTTGTGAGTGCCGATGCCGATCACCAGCGAAACGCTGTCACAGGTGACAGTCTGCACCCATTCTGTGACAGTTTCGGAAAAGGGAGCGGCTTCGTTTTCGAAGCCGAAGTATACCTGCGGGATCAAAACGTCACAGTAGCCGGCTTCACTGCCCCAGCGGCGGACATCGGCATATTGTTTGGTATAGTTGCCGTCCATGGTGCCCTGCGGACTGATGCTCAGCAGCAGCTTCGGTGATTTTGCCTTGACAGTGCTGTAAATTTGCTGTATCATTTCGTTGACTTGGGAGAGCCGGAACTGGTTCAGGTTGTCCGCCTTGGCATCTGCAAAGGCGGCGGCATCAAAGGCGGTTTCTGTAGTGGGGTAGAAGTAGTCGTCCAGATGAATCCCGTCCACCTCGTATTGCTGTACGATTTCCGCCACCCCGTCGGCGATCAGCTGCCGTACTTCCGGATAAGCCGGATTTAGCCACCAGTAATCGCCGACCTTGCAGAGATAGGTGCCGTTTTTCTGGCTGTCGCGGTACCACTGCCCGATCTGGTAACAGTCAGAGAGGGCACCCATGCCGGCATCATTTTGCAGCCGCAGAGGATTGATCCAGCCGTGGACAGACAGGTGCAGCCGGTGTGCCTCCTCCAGCAGAATGGGAAGCGGGTCGAAATCTCCCACTGCTGCCGCTGGGGGGAATAACTGGGAGCAGTAATAGGCATCACCGAAGGCACGGAGATGCAGGTATACCGTGTTGATGCCCATATCTGCCGCCTGCTGGAATCGCTGATGCATACTCTCCCGAAATTGTTCTGCCGTTTTTCCCGCAAGAGTGTCGGCGTAGTCCAGATAGGGAAACCACATGCCGTAGGTGGTCTGGTAGTTGCAGACTGCTGCGGTGTCCGGCGTTTTCGTAGGGCAGGGTGTGGTGCCGCTTGCCACGTGCAGTTGTTGTACCTGCTGGACATGCTTGGTCAGGTTGTCGCAAAAGGCGGCGTTTTCCGGTATGTGGTGTTCGGACTGTACCGTGCAGCCGCCGAGGGAAACCAGCAGAAAAAGAGTGAGAAATCGTGTGATCTTGTGTGTCATATGTGCGTAACCTCCGAAAACAGCGAAAATATCGCAAAAAAACTTGTGGAAATACAGCGAATCACCGAAAAGAAAAAATCGCCTTGCATTGCCCTATAAAAAATGTTATAATAAAAGTATGTTTCTGATTGCGAAAAAATGCATGGCTTGTTCGGAACGGCCGGCAGAGAAAAGGAGAATTTTTATGTTATCGGATATCGAAATTGCACAGAATGCAGAAATGTATCCCATTGGCAAGATCGCTGCGGAGCTGTCTATTTCAGAGGAGGACATTGAGTACTACGGACACTACAAGGCAAAGCTGTCGGAGCAGCTGTTCCAGAAGCTGGACAGCAAGCCGAACGGCAAGCTGATTCTGGTGACTGCCATTAACCCCACGCCGGCAGGCGAGGGCAAGACGACCGTCAGCGTTGGTCTGGCAGACGCACTGCATCAGATCGGCAAGAAAACAGTTCTGGCACTGCGGGAACCGTCTTTGGGACCGGTGTTCGGCATCAAGGGCGGAGCAGCCGGCGGCGGCTATGCACAGGTAGTTCCCATGGAGGACATCAACCTGCACTTCACCGGTGATATGCATGCCATTACATCGGCAAACAACCTGCTCTGTGCGATGCTGGACAACCATATGCAGCAGGGCAACGTGCTGCGGATCGACCAGCGTCGCGTCATGCTCAAGCGTGTGCTGGACATGAATGACCGTGCTCTCCGGAACATTGTCATCGGTCTGGGCGGCAAGGTAGACGGCATTCCCAGAAGCGACAGCTTCCAGATCACTGTAGCTTCCGAAGTCATGGCAATTCTCTGTCTGGCTTCTGATCTGGCAGACCTGAAAGAACGTCTGGGCAAGATCCTGGTGGCATACGATCTGGACGGCAATCCGGTTTATGCCAAGGATCTGGGGGCAAACGGTGCCATGACAGCTCTGCTGAAAGATGCACTGAAGCCGAATCTGGTACAGACTCTGGAACACACGCCGGCACTGATCCACGGCGGTCCGTTCGCCAATATTGCTCACGGCTGTAACTCGATCCGTGCTACCAAGCTGGCACTGAAGCTGGGTGATTACTGCGTTACCGAAGCAGGCTTCGGCTCTGATCTGGGTGCTGAAAAATTCTTTGACATCAAGTGCCGCTACGGTGGTCTGAAGCCGGACTGTGTGGTTCTGGTGGCAACTGTCCGTGCCCTGAAATACAACGGCGGCGTTCCCAAGACGGAACTGACTACCGAGAATCTGGACGCTCTGAAAAAGGGCATCGTCAACCTCCAGGTGCACATTGAAAACATGAAGAAGTACGGCGTGCCGGTAGTGGTTGCGATCAACCGCTTCCAGTGCGACACCGATGCAGAACTGCACTTCATTCAGGAATTCTGCGAGAGTCTGGGTGCAGAGTTTGCACTGACCGAAGTATTCGCCAAGGGCGGAGCAGGCGGCAAGGAACTGGCAGAAAAGGTTTGCAAAACGATCGAAACCAAGCCGTCCGACTTCCACGTATTGTATGACACCGAACTGTCTGTGGAAGAAAAGGTGGAGAAGATCGCTAAGGAAATCTACCGTGCAGACGGCGTGACCTTTACTGCACCGGCAAAGAAAGCACTGGCACAGATCAACGCACTGGGCTGCGGCAATCTGCCGGTCTGCGTGGCAAAGACACAGTATTCCCTGTCGGACGATGCTGCCAAGCTGGGCAAGCCGGAGCATTTTACCATTACCGTCCGTGACGTGACACTGTCCAACGGTGCCGGCTTTGTGGTAGTGCTCACCGGCAACATCATGACCATGCCGGGACTGCCGAAGGCACCGTCTGCCCTGAAGATCGACTGCGACAACAACGGCAATATCACTGGTTTGTTCTAATCGAAGGAGATGCACAGACGTGTTGAAAATACAGAAAACAACGGCTTCTCCGGCGGAAACCGTCGCCTTTGCGGAGCAGGTAGGCAAGCGGCTGCATGCCGGTGATGTGATCGCCTATTTCGGCGGGCTGGGTGTGGGAAAAACTACCTTTACCCGCGGGCTGGCGAAAGGCATGGGGCTGCCGGACGTGGTGTCTTCTCCCACATTTGCCATTGTGCAGGAGTACCACGGCAGCGGGCTGTCGCTCTACCACTTTGACATGTACCGCATCGAGGGGGCAATGGATCTGGAATCCACGGGCTTCTACGACTATCCGCTGGACGAGGGCGTGTTTGCCATTGAGTGGTCGGAGAACATCGTGTCGGAACTGCCGGCAGGCTGTCTGCGGATCACCATTGAACGGCTTTCTGATGCGGCACGGCAGATCACAATAGAAGGAGATGAGCGTTTTGCGGATCTTGGGGATTGATACTTCCGGAAAAGTTGCCGCTGCGGCTCTGTATGACAGCGAAGCCGGCTGCCTGCTGGCACAGCAGTCTGTTTATACCAAGCGTACCCATTCGCAGGTGATCCTGCCGCTGGCAGAGCGTCTGTTAGCAGATACCGGTTTGCAGTGGCAGGACGTAGACGGCCTTGCCGTGGCAAAGGGTCCGGGGTCTTATACCGGTCTGCGTATCGGCATCGCCGCCGTGAAGGCCATGGCGTATGCCCTGCAAATTCCCTGTGTGGGAATCTCCACGCTGGAGGGACTGGCGTGGCAGAATCTGTCGTGGCAGCGCGTGATTTGCAGCGTGATGACGGCACGGCAGGCTTTGGTCTATGCCGGACTGTATCGCAGCGACGGAACTACAGTTACAGCTCTCCGTCCGGACGGCATGCAGCCGGTGGCAGAACTGTCGGAACAGCTGGCGGCTCTGGGAGAACCGGTGCTGCTGGTGGGCGATGCAGTGGAGGAGATTCCCGCTGCGGCGTTTCTGCATGCTGCTTCGCCGGCGACAAAACTGCAAAACGGTGCCGGCATCTGTCTGGCAGCAGCACAGGCGGCATGGCAGACACCGGAGGAACTGTTTCCGGAATATTTGCAGCTGGTCAAGGCGGAAAAGGACTTGCAGGAAAAGCAAAGGGCAAAGTGACTTTATGCAGCGTTTCCCTTGCAATTGTCAAATAAATATGGTATAATGAATGCATGGCAACGCGGTATTTGTGGAGTGCTGCCATATCTCAGAACAAAGGAGTCAGAAGAACATGAAGATTTGGATTGGATGCGACCACGCCGGTTACGAGCGAAAGCAGGAAGTGATCGCACTGCTGAAAGAACGGCAGTTGGAAGTGGAGGACTGTGGCTGTGACGGAGAGAGAGCCGATTATCCGGTGATCGCCAAGGCAGTTGGTGCCGCAGTAGCATCGCACTCTGGTGACATGGGAATTCTGATTTGCGGCACAGGCATTGGCATGTCGATCGCTGCCAATAAGATCCGCGGCGTTCGTGCTGCACTCTGTGCAGATGCGTTTTCTACCAAGTATACCCGTCTGCACAATGATGCCAATGTGATGTGCATGGGTGCCCGCACACTGGGCAGCGGTCTGGCACTGGAATTGGTGGAGATCTTTCTGGATACCCCGTTTGAGGGCGGCAGACACGAAAAGCGTGTGCATATGATCACAGAACTGGAACAGGAATGGTAACACAGGAGGAAAAAATTATGGCAGGAATTCATGTAGTAGATCACCCGCTGGTGCAGCATAAGATCTCACTGATGCGGGATAAAATGACAGGCGTAAAGGAATTTCGGGAACTGACTTCGGAAACAGCAATGCTGATTTGCTATGAGGCAACCAGAGATCTGCCGATGAAGGAAATCACGATCGAAACACATCAGGGAATCGCAAAGACCAAGGTCATCTCCGGCAGAAAGCTGGCATTCGTGCCGATTCTCCGTGCAGGTCTGGGACTGGTTGACGGCGTGACTTCGTTGATTCCGGCGGCAAAGATCGGTCATATCGGCATTTTCTGCGAGCCGGGCACACATGATGCAGTGAAGTATTATTCCAAGATGCCGGACGATATTGCAGAACGGGAAGTTATCGTAGTAGACGCGATGCTGGCAACCGGTACTTCTGCGATCGCAGCGATCAAGGATCTGAAGGAAATGGGTGTCAAGAGCATTAAGTTCCTGTGCATTCTGGCTTGTCCGGAGGGACGCGATGCCCTGCTGGCAGCACATCCGGACGTGGACATCTACTGCGGCGGCGTGGACGAAAGCCTGAATGAAAAGGGCTATATCGTTCCGGGTCTGGGTGATGCCGGCGACCGTATTTTCGGCACAAAGTAAAGGGCAATACCGCACAAAGCCCGCCTGACGGTTTTGTGCGGACAACATCTGAAATAGATTTCAAAAAAACCGCAGCGGAGAGAATCGCTCTTTCCGCTGCGGTTTTTGTTGTTAGATAAGCAGACGCTTATTCATATTTTGCAATGATTTCCAGAGAAACCTCTTTTCGGGTGCGTCTGGTGTCCATTGCACTTTTCTCAATGTAACGGTGTGCAGCTTCTTCCGACATGCCTTGTTCCGTGATCAGCAGGAACTTTGCACGGGAAACGTACCGCAGTTCCTCTAACTTGGCACGAAGCTTGTTGTTTTCCTTTTGCAGCCCCAGCAAACGATGGCGGAAGGCACTTCCCATGCGGATCGCCTGTAACAGTTCCTGCTTGTTCAGCGGCTTGGGAACCACACAGACTCCGTAGTCACTGGTGCGATTGGTCATTTCCTCTGCCAGATCTGCCTTGCAGATCAGAATGACACCGGAACATGTGGACTCACAGAGTTTCACTGCCAGCTGGTGTCCGAATTCGTCTTTCAGTGGCGTGTTGATCAAAATCAGGTCAAAGTCATCATGGGGAATCATGCGTCTTGCTTCGCTGCCGCTGGAGATGACTGCAACGGAGCCGCAGCCACAGGCTTTCAAAAAGCTGGTGACACTGTCCAGTCCTTTTTCAGAGCCGGAGATCATTAACGTGCGTTCTGAATACACCGTTGTGTTTCCTCCTCTTTTTCAGATTGCAGTTTTCCGGCTGCTCAAAAATATCGGTCGAAGCAGAATGCTTCCGGATCTTTTGCCAGATGATAGGCATCGACTTCTTTCTGCATTGCCGCGGAAAAATCGTGGAGAATTGCCTTGGGCACAGTGTTACGGACAAATTCGCTTTCCAGTGCCAGCTGGATAGATTCTTCCAGGGAGTGGGGGAGTGTGGGAATGGCAGAATTTTCATTTGCTGCATTCATGTTGTCGGACAGTTCCTCGTTGTTCTGGATTCCTGCCATGCCGGCACTCAGCAGCATCTGGAATGTGATGTACGGATTGCAGTATGCGTCAGCGGAACGGAATTCAATGGAGCCGTCCCGTCCCGGAGCATACAGCAGCTGTACCAGCGGAATGCGGTTTTCCTCGGACCAGTTGATGCGGGAGGGTGCCGCACGATAGCCGAAGCGGTCGTAGGAGTTGATCGTGGGGTTGGAGAACATGGTGAATTCCCGTACCCGATTGAGGATTCCGGCAATAAAGGCTCTGCCCTCCGGGGTAAGGGCTTCGTGGCTGTTGCCGAAAATGCTCTTGTCGTCTTTCTTGATGCACAGGATGATCTTCAGCCCGCTGCCGCTGCAGTCCTTGAACGGCTTCGGCATAAACGAAGCGTAGAAGCCATTCTGTGCCGCAATGGTCTTGACTACGGTCTTGTAGTGAGCCATGTTGTCGGCAGCTGTCAGCGGATTGCTGCATGCGAAGTCGATCTCGTTTTGTCCGGGGCCGTGCTTGTGGCAGGAGGTGGTAGGGTTCAGTCCCATTTCCTCCAGCGACAGGCAGATCTCGCGGCGGGTGTTTTCGCATTTGTCCAGCGGAGCCACGTCCAGATAGCCGCCCTGATCGCAGGGCTTCTTGGTAGGCTTGCCCTCCATGTCGGTTTCGAACAGGTAGAACTCGCAGCGGGTGCCCATTTCACACTGATAGCCCTGATTCTGAAGGGACTTCATGGTTTCCCGCAGATTGCGGCGAAGATCGCCTTCGTAGGGAGTGCCGTCCATGTGGTACAGTTTACAGAAGAAACGTACCACACGACCGGACTGGGGCCGCCACGGCAGAATGGACAGGGTAGAGGTGTCCGGTTTCAGCAGCAGGTTCTGGTGCGATGCCTCCAGCAGTCCGGTGGCATTGAACGGAATGCCGTCTGTAATGGCACGGTGCAGTTCCCGTGGCATGATGGCAATATTTTTCATATTTCCAAACGTGTCGCAAAAGGTCATGCGAATAAATTTTACGTCATTTTCCTCGATGAAGTCGGATAGGTCAGTTTCAGAAAAAAACATATGATACCTCCTGAAAGTATACTATTTTTAGTATACAATATATGTTTCTTGATAAAGCAATTAGAATGTGTACAATATGTAAAAAAACGAATTCCGTATTGAAAAAGATAAGAAACTATGATATAATGTAAATAGAATAATAAAAAGCTTTTTCCGAAGAACTTAAAAAGACATATATTGAAAGCTGAATTTCAAAGCTTTATGGGAGGCTATCAATGGAAAATCTGAAATTTAAGGATATAAGGCAATACCGCACAAAGAGCGTCTGGCGACTTTGCACGCCATCTGCTTGCAGATTTTCCGTCATATTGCCCAGAAATCCCTTGCAATACGACTGCGTTCGAGGCAGGATTCTGCCCGAGAACAAAGGAGTGTCGCACTAAGATAAATTGCGACCGGCAGTATGCCTGCGGAATTTCTATGCAATCTGCCGAAAGATCTGACTACGCATCTTACGCACAAGCTTTATTCAGTGTTTTCTTAATCAGTCGAGGTGATCTTTATGAAAAAACTGTTTTGTATTGGATTGATCGGAACAATGCTGCTGTCGGGCTGTGCCGGCGGAAACGCATCTTCGCAGGAGCGTGCTGAAACCAAGCCGGCAGAAACCAGTATTGCAGAAATAGACATGGCAGAGGGCGAAGGGCTGAATGCCATTGTTTACAACGGGACATGCTACTACGGTGTGGCGTTTTACGGTTCGGAATCGTATGTGCCGTCTGACGCAAAGCTGTTGGGAAAGGCGGCAGACTCCAGCGAGTGTCTGAGTATTTCCCTTTATGAGCAGACACCTGTGCCGACAGAGGAATTGCAGACCAACTGTGCTGACCCGGGAACCGATGTCTATGCCGTATTCGGGAATAGCGGAAATGTGATCGAGTTCTACACCTCCACGGACGGAGAACATGGCTACACCTACTACATACTGAAAGATCTGACTACTGAGATGCCGGAATATTACGCTGCCGGATAAAGCAGAACAGAAACGCTGAAAAAGGGGACTGCCGCAGGGCAGTCCTTTTTCGTTGGCAAACTGAACAGTTTTTTGGAATGCAGATTGTCGAAAATCACGATTTATGCAGGCTATGCAGAAAGTACGCGGAAATACTTGCAAAAAGGTGCATTTTTTGGTATAATATAAAAGAAAGCAGTCACGACGGCTGTGGAAAATGACACAGAAATGAGGAATCTCCAATGAGCGATATGATAAAGGGTACCATGATCTCCTATCGTCCGGACATCAAAGTGCTGGACGCTACCATTCGGGACGGCGGACTGGTAAACAACTTTGAGTTTACAGACGACTTCGTCCGGAAGCTGTATCTGACCAATGTACGTGCCGGTGTCGATGTGATGGAAATCGGCTATCTGGCAGATCCGGAGCTGTTCGAGGAATCCAAGTTCGGCAAGTGGAAGTTCTGCCATGAAGATGCCATTCAGAAGGTGCTGATCGACATTCTCGACCCGAAGATGCAGCTGGCAGTTATGGCAGACGTAGGACGTGCCAACGTGGCACGGGATCTGCCGGACAAGAAGGACAGCATTCTGGATATGGTGCGGATCGCCACCTATATCAACACCATTCCCGCAGCCATTGACATGATCGAAACCTGTACGAAAAAGGGCTATCACACCACAGTGAACATCATGGCAGTTTCCAAGGCACAGGAATCGGAACTGGAAGAAGCACTGGAAATGCTGGGCAAGAGCAGCGTGGAAGTCATCTATCTGGTAGACAGTTACGGTTCGCTGTATCCGCTGCAAATGCGTCAGCTGGCACAGCGGTATCTGGAAGCCGGCGAAAAATACGGCAAGAAGATCGGTATCCACGCCCACAACAACCAGCAGCTGGCATTTGCCAACACTACCGAGTGTGCTATGATGGGTGTCAGCTATCTGGACGCAACCATGGCTGCCATGGGACGCGGTGCCGGAAACTGTGCAATGGAACTGCTGATGGGATTCCTGAAAAATCCGAAGTATGACATCAAGCCGGTGCTGCGGTTTTTGCAGGACGAAATGCAGAAGCTGAAAAATGACGGCGTTGTCTGGGGCTATGACATTCAGTACCTGCTGACCGGTTACCTGAACCAGCATCCGCGGACGGCGATCGCATTCACCAATGAAAAGCGGCAGGATTATTTCACGTTCTTTCAGGAATTGCAGGAAAATGAAGTGTGAGCCGGAGAAAATCGGATAAATGAGCAAACCGCCGGCATACAGAAAAATCTGCGTGCCGGCGGTTTGGATTTTGATGTGGTAAGGATAATGGTGAGGAAATGCGAAGATGTTGCAAAAAAAGTAAAGTGATAATTTTTATTATCGTACTTTTGGCGTTTGGAATTACAACGATATGGATAATGATGCAGCAAAGTACAAATGCCGTTGTTTTGGAAATCGAAAATGCTGTACAGAATGATACATATTATGTGATGTCAGAACATGAACTTGCTATGGAAGAACGTCTATTGCTGGACGAAAATCAAGTGAAATATGAAGAATATCACTGGAATCAAATTTTTGATGATTATCGGCTGTATTATTCCCCTACACGTGAAATGTCAATCGAAGAATATTTAGAGGGCTATAAAATGCAAAACATAGATATTCATCGCACATACACGCTGCATAATTTTCATTCCGGATACATTTGGGTTGTGATTCACTTCGATGTTGTTGACAAGAACGGCAATATAATGACAGACAATCAAGGCGGTCCTAAAGTGGGAACAAAATTTAAAATAGAAAAACAGAATGGAAAATGGCAAATCACAGACTTTTATGAACAGAATTTCTATGAAACAATGTCAGATAAAATCTACTATCTTCTTCCTAATTGGGATTTGACAAAGCAATAAAAGCGTTTAGAACATACTGAAAAATGCCTACAGTGTTGGAACGGGAATTTCAGAATTTTTCTTCCAATTCCGAACGACTGTCAAATATACCCCAGACTTTTCATCACAAACAGCCACATCGTCAGCGAAAACGCACTGAGCAGGGTGGTCATCATCACGGCACAGGCGGTAATGGTGCCGTCATGCTTCATATTTTTCGCCATGACAAAACAGCTGCACGTGGTGGCACTTCCCAGCATCACCAGAATGGCGATCAGCTTTTCCGTGCGGAATCCCAGCCAGATCGCTGCCGGCAGGAACAGGGCACAGAACAGGAACAGCTTTGCGGCAGAAATGCCCAGCGTCAGCCCCAGCTTGCCCTTGGCGTTCTCCAGCCGGAATGATGCTCCCAGTGCGATCAGTGCCAGCGGTGTCGCCATATTTCCCAGATAGGAAACCGACTTTTGCAGAATCGTCGGCTGCGGAATGTGCAGGACAGACCAGAGCATGCCCACTGCGATTCCCAGAATAATGGGATTGGTCACCACGTCTTTCAGAGTTCGCAGCAGCAGCTTCTTGGCGTTGGGAGAGTCATCGTCGTGAGGTGCCGTCAGGGAGAGAATGATGACGGCGGCGATGTTGTACAGGGGTACCGTCCCCACGATCATCAGGGCAGCCATGGTGGCGTGTCCGTAGATGTTGTTGACAAAGGCAATCCCCAGAATGGCGGCACTGCTGCGGTAAGATGCCTGAATGATCTCGCCCCGTTCTGCCCAGTCTTTTCGCGGCAGGGACAGGAGAAAGGCAATGCCGATACTAAGCAGTGTGGCAAAAAAGCAGAACAGCACGAATTTGCCGTCCCACACTGTCTGAAAATCTGCCTTGGACAAGTCCATGAACAGCAGTACCGGCAGCAGTGCCTTAAAGACAAACTGGTTTAGCTTGGCGGTGGTGTGGTCGTCCAGCAGTCCGACTTTTTTCATCAGACCGCCGAATACCATCATGAGAAAGATCGGAATGGTGGCATTCAGACTGAATGAAAGATTTTGCAGGGTAGTTTGCACAGGTTTCACGTCCGTTCTATGAAATATTCAGCGGTTCCCCTAGGGGAACATACTCTAGGGGGTGTTGACACTAAGCCTGACACGTGCCTTTTGGGGTGATTTTTCCCCGTTCGTCGTTAAAAATCCTTGCCGTGCGAAAGCACGCCTGCGAATTTTTGCCTAGAACGGAGAAAAATCACCTCACAAAATTCGCATATCATTATAGTATCAACACTCCCTAGTGTAACGCATTTCGGGCGATTTGTCAAATTTGTAGGAAACGCCAAAAAACACTTCCATGTTTCATGATAATGGACAAACATTCTGTAAAAGTCAATTTGTTTTCTGTCATTGATTGACAAGGTGCAAAAAATGTGTTATAGTAAAAATATATAGAGGTTGATTTCGAGAAAGGGTTGAAAATGCATAACGAGGTGATTGTATGGATATGGACTTTCATGTGAAGAGTTACTGTCAGTTGTTCGACAAACTGCAGAAGAACGTGAAAACAGTAGAAGAACTGTTTTCGCTGCTGAAAGAGCAGATGCAGGAAATAGTGCGTCTTTTTCCGCTGGGAAAGTTTGAAATCCGTTTGATCGTGGCTCCGTCTATACTGGATCCTGAGGGACAGGACGAACGGTTCTTGCTCTATGAGAATGAAGAAGGTTTTGATGAGCCTTGCTGTCGGGAACATGTGCAGATGGACGAAACCTGTAGTGCCGTTTTTGAATATTATCCCGTAAAAGGCACTGCATGGAGTCCGATACAGGAGCAAATGCTGTTGTTTCTGTCCCGTCAGTTGTTCCTGCTGCTGGAACGGGTAAAGCTGGTGCAGCTTCTGGAATGCATTGCAGTGACGGATCTGCTGACCGGTGCTCTCAACACCCGCGGCATCAACGAAACCGGCGGAAAACTGCTGGCACAGGGGAAATTGCAGGAGTATGCCTGTGCATTTCTGAACATTAAGAATTTCAATTACATCAACCGTGCCGTAGGAGCACGGCAGGGTGATATGGTGCTGCGGGAATTTGTACGGCTGGCACGGCAGAAGCTGAAACCAGACGAATATTTCGCACGCATGGGCGGCGACAACTTTGTGCTGCTGGCAAAAAAAGAACGCATGGGAATACTGCTGGAACAAATTGATTGTATGCAGGTGACGGTCCCTTACGAAAATGGCACCAAAACGTTTGACCTGCGTTCCCGTATCGGCGTTTATGATATGCGGGCGGGACAGTCTATGGGAGAAGGCCTCAATGCAGCTTCTACGGCAATGCATGCGGCAAAGATGTCCGGAAAAGCAGATCGTTTCTGCTTCGATGACCAGATGGTAGAGAATGCCCTGCGGCAGAAAGAAGTTTCCCAGATGTTTCCTAAGGCATTGGCAGATCGGGAGTTTGTGGTATACTATCAGCCGAAAGTCACCTTGGTGGACAACCAGCTCTGCGGCTGTGAAGCGTTAGTACGCTGGTTCCGTGACGGTGCTATGGTGCCGCCGATGGACTTCATTCCGGTGCTGGAACGGGAAGGTAGCGTCTGCAAGCTGGACTTTTATGTGCTGGAACAGGTTTGCCGAGATGTGCGGGACTGGAAGGCGAAAGGCATCGAACCGGTGCGGATCTCTGTCAACTTTTCCAAGGTGCATCTGCAAAATCCACATCTGGCAGAAGAGATTCTGGCGGTGCTTCAGAAATACGAAATTCCTCCCAAGTATGTCGAAGTAGAACTGACCGAGATGTCCGGCTATGAGAACTATAAAACCCTGCTCAATTTCGTCAGGGCAATGCGTGCCAACGGCGTGAGCACTTCTATTGACGACTTCGGTACAGGTTATTCCTCGTTGAATCTGCTGAAAGACCTGAACGTGGATATTATCAAGCTGGATAAATCGTTCCTCAGCAGCTTGGAGAATCACCGGAAAAATGATGTGATCGTCATCAAGAACATCATTAAAATGGTGAATGAACTGGACATGGAAGTCATTGCAGAGGGCGTGGAAACCGTCAAGCAGGCGGAATTCCTGCGGGGCATGCACTGCTGTATGGCACAGGGCTTCCTGTTCGACCGTCCGCTGCCTCACGACGATTTCGAAAAGCGGCTAAGCGGCGACCATGTGTACAGTCTGGAAAAAGCCGGAGCATAACAGAAAATATTGACGAATATGTGACAGCCCGCAGGTGTGTGCCTGCGGGTTGTTTTGCGTTACAGATGCCGGACGACTTCTGTTTTTTCTTAAAATTTTATCCTTTCCTTTGCATCTTTTCAAAGCCGCTGCCGCAGACTTGACAACTACGCCTGTTTTTTGCTATAATAGTACAGTATAATGGAAATGTCGGATAAGGGCAGCACCGACAGGCAGCTTTATGCGGCATTTCCCTAAGGAATCGTACTTGTGAATGTATGGCTTGCCGTGTATTTGCAGTGCCAACTACGAAAGGAATGATATTGAATGGGACTGACCCTGACGGAAAAGATCCTGAAAGCACATCTGGTGGAAGGTGAAATGGTAAAGGGTTCCGAAATCGGAATCCGGATCGACCAGACCCTGACACAGGACGCAACCGGTACAATGGCATATCTGGAATTTGAGGCAATGGGCGTTCCGCGTGTACGTACAGAACGCAGCGTGGCATACATCGACCACAACACCCTCCAGAACGGCTTTGAAAATGCAGATGACCACCGCTTTATCGGCAGCGTTGCAAAGAAGCACGGCATTTATTTTTCCCGTCCCGGCAACGGTATCTGCCATCAGGTACATCTGGAGCGTTTCGGCGTTCCGGGAAAGACCCTGATCGGCTCTGACAGCCATACCCCGACTGGCGGTGGTATCGGTATGATCGCGATGGGTGCCGGCGGTCTGGACGTTGCAGTGGCAATGGGCGGCGGTACTTACTACATTACCTGCCCGAAGGTGGTAAAGGTAGAGCTGACCGGCAAGCTGTCCCCGTGGGTAGCGGCAAAAGATGTCATTCTGGAAGTACTGCGTCGCATGTCCGTAAAGGGCGGTGTCGGCAAGGTCATTGAATACTGCGGCGAGGGTGTCAAGACCCTGTCTGTTCCGGAACGTGCAACCATTACCAACATGGGTGCAGAACTGGGTGCGACCACTTCTATTTTCCCGTCGGACGAGGTGACCAAGCAGTTCCTCGAAGCACAGGGCAGAGGCGAAGTCTGGAGCGAACAGAAGGCAGATGCCGATGCAGTTTATGATGAAGAACTGCACATTGATCTGAGCGAACTGGTGCCCTTGGCTGCATGTCCGCATTCTCCGGACAATGTCAAGACCGTGGCAGAGATCGGCAAGCTGAAGATCGATCAGGTCTGCATCGGCTCCTGCACCAACTCCTCCCTGCTGGATATGATGAAAGTGGCTCATATCCTCAAGGGCAAGACTGTCAATCCGGACGTTTCTCTGGCAATCGCTCCTGGCTCCAAGCAGGTGCTGAACATGATGGCAGATATGGGCATTCTGGGCACCCTGATCGCAGCCGGTGCAAGAATTCTGGAAAGTGCCTGCGGTCCGTGCATCGGTATGGGACAGTCCCCGAACTCCGGCGGTATTTCCCTGCGTACCTTTAACCGGAACTTCCTCGGACGCTCCGGAACCAAGGACGGTCAGATCTATCTGGTTTCTCCGGAACTGGCTGCATATTCTGCACTGACCGGTTATCTGAGCGACCCGAGAGAACTGGGCGAAATGCCGGACTTCGTGCTGCCGGAAAAATTCACCGTCAACGACAACATGATCGTTCTGCCGGCACCGGAAGAAGAAATGGACAAGGTGGAGATCCTCCGCGGACCGAACATCAAGCCGTTTCCGGAAACGGCTCCGCTGGAAGCAACGATCGAAGCTGGCTGCTCACTGAAGGTCGGCGACAACATCACCACCGACCACATCATGCCGGCAGGTGCAAAGATTCTGCCGCTGCGTTCCAACATTCCGGCAATTTCGCAGCACTGCTTCACGGTTTGCGATGAAGCATTCCCGAAGCGTGCCAAGGAAATGGGACAGAGCATTATCGTAGGCGGCTCCAACTATGGACAGGGTTCTTCCCGTGAGCATGCCGCACTGGCTCCGCTGTATCTGGGTGTCAAGGCAGTTCTGGTCAAGAGTTTTGCCCGTATCCACCGTGCAAACCTCATCAACGCCGGCATTCTGCCGCTGACCTTCGTCAACGAAGCAGACTATGAGAAGATCTCGCAGGGCGACGTACTGGAACTGGCAGATATTCGCAAGCATATCGAAGCCGGCGAAACCACACTGACACTGGTCAACAAGACTACCGGTGCAGAGATTCCGGTACTGTGCGAACTGACCGGACGCACCAAGGACATCATTCTGGCAGGTGGTCTGCTGGATTACACCCGCGACAAGCTGAGCAAGTAAGTGGCTGATCCGGAAACGAAAAAGAAAATCGAAAGATACCGGCAATTCCGGAAAGATTACGGGAATCATTTGTTTGCCGTGTTGATGATCGTCTTTGTCTATGCAATGCTTACCGATCATGACATCATGGACTATTTGCATCTGCTGCGGGAACGTCCGGTTTCCGGAATCGGGCTGGCAGTACTGTTGCTGCTGGTTGCTGCCGGTCTGTATGTGCTGAGAAAGCTGCTGCGGGAACTGCGGCAGGATCGGGAGAAACGGGAATGACAAACACAAAAGGATTTCTCAACCGCAACCAGCTGAAATATCTGGTGATCGCAGCCATGCTCATTGACCATATTGCGTGGGCATTTGTTCCTACAGCGTCGCTGCTGGGGCAGGTGATGCACATCATCGGGCGGCTGACCGGTCCGACTATGGCGTATATGCTGGCGGAGGGGTATCACTATACCCGCAACGTAAAGAAATACGCCATGCGGCTGGGTATTTTTGCCGTGATCTCGTGGCTGCCGTTCAGCTATTTCGAAAGCGGCGGCATTCGTCCGGCGTTCGGCGTGATCTATACGCTGTTCCTCAGCCTGCTGGCGATCTGGTTCTGGGACAAGGCAAAATGCTCTGTTTCCGTAAAATGGCTGGCAGTGCTGGTGCTCTGTATCCTGTCTGTGTTTGGCGACTGGGCGATGTTCGATGTGCTGTATGCACTGACCTTTTTCCGGTATCGGGAGAATCCCAGGGAAAAATGGCTGACGTTCAGCGGCATTACACTGGTGTGCTGTGTCAGCATGCTGGGAAATGAACCCATATGGAGCGGACTGTTCCAGCTGGGCATCTTTCTGGTGATACCGTTAATACAATATTGCTACAACGGCGAAAGCGGCAGCAAAAAGCCGTTTCACAAGTGGTTTTTCTATGTGTTCTATCCGCTGCACCTGCTGGTGCTGGGGATTCTTCGTTGGGTGGTGTTTGCGTAAATGAAGCAGGACAGGCAGCAGGAACTGCATTTCGAAGATCTGGCAAAGCAGTTTACGGAAGATATTTCCCGAAGCAAGCGGATATTTTCCATGGAAGATGCCATGCAGGACAACACCATGCGAAAATCCGTGCAGAAGCATCGGCGGAAAATGAAACGGAAAACAGTTCTGGAATACGCAATTGCTTTTTCAGCAATCGCAGTGGGACTACCTGTTTTACTGTGGTATCTGTACCGTCAGTTTTTGCTGTTCCGGCAAATGCCGGAGGTGGTGCAGTTCTACTTGCAGCGTCCGGTTCTGGGCGTGGCAACGCTTCTGGGCGGCGGTTTGTTTGCATGGGCACTGTACCATGTGAAAAAATAAGAGCCTGTAGGAAAGGTGTGGACAAGCATGTTCGGATTCTTCAAAAAGAAAAAAGCACCGGAGCAGGTATCTGATATGCCGTGTGTTCTGGCGATAGCCGACTGCATCAGCCACGGTAATCCGGCAGTGCATGCTGCTCTGCGGCGTGGACATTGACAGTGATGACTTACAGTTGATTTTGGTGACAACCGCGGAATATGACAAAATTTCTGCGTTGGCAGAACAAGCCGGACACCGCATTGCTCCGACGGAAACATTGTAATGCCTGAACCAAAACGCAGTGAAAAGTATGAAGGCAATACCGCACAAAGAGCGTCTGGGGACTTTGCACGCCATCTGCTTGCAAATTTCCCGTCATATTTCACAAAAATGCTCGTGAATACATCAAGTATTCACTCCGCTTTTTGTTTCATCTGACGAAAAATTTGACGACGCATCTGTCGCACAATCTTTGTGCGGTATTGCCTAAACGCAATGAGAAACAATTTGAGGAGGAAAATCAAATGGCAAAAATTCAGATGAAAACGCCGCTGGTCGAGATGGACGGCGACGAGATGACCCGTGTTCTGTGGAAGTGGATCAAGGACATTCTGCTGACACCGTATGTAGACCTGAAGACCGAATACTATGATCTGGGGCTGGAATATCGGGAAAAGACCAAGGATCAGGTAACGGTAGACAGTGCCAACGCCACCAAGAAGTACGGCGTTGCTGTCAAGTGTGCCACCATTACCCCGAACGCTGCAAGAATGCCGGAATACAACCTGTCCCAGATGTGGAAAAGCCCGAACGGCACCATTCGTGCCATTCTGGACGGCACCGTTTTCCGTACTCCGATTCTGGTAAAGGGCGTAGAGCCGTATATCCCGACTTGGACTGCTCCGATCACCATTGCCCGTCACGCTTACGGTGATGTGTATAAGAACACCGAAATGAAGGTAAAGCAGGGCTCTAAGGCAGAACTGGTCGTTACCGATGCAGAGGGCAACGAGAGCCGCGAACTGATCTTCAACTTTGAGGATACCGACGGCATCATTCAGGGTCTGCACAACAAGAACAACTCGATTGCCGGCTTTGCACGGGCATGCTTCAACTATGGTCTGGATCTGCATCAGGACGTTTGGTTTGCAACCAAAGATACCATTTCCAAGAAGTACGACCACACCTTCAAGGATATTTTCCAGGAGATCTACGACAACGAGTACAAGGAAAAGTTCGAAGCAGCAGGCATTGAATATTTCTACACTTTGATCGACGATGCAGTGGCTCGTGTGATTCGTTCTCACGGCGGCTACATCTGGGCTTGCAAGAACTATGACGGCGATGTAATGTCCGATATGGTTTCCACCGCTTACGGTTCTCTGGCAATGATGACTTCTGTTCTGGTTTCTCCGGACGGCATCTATGAATATGAGGCTGCACACGGCACTGTGCAGCGGCACTATTACAAGTACCTCAAGGGCGAAGAAACTTCCACCAACTCTGTGGCAACGATCTTTGCATGGAGCGGTGCACTGCGGAAACGCGGCGAAATGGACAACCTGCCGGAACTGATCGCTTTCGCAGACAAGCTGGAAAAGGCAACCATTCAGACGATCGAAGACGGTGTCATGACCGGCGACCTGTATCTGATCTCCAAACTGGAGAATAAGAAGAAGGTCAACTCCAAGGAATTCCTGGAAGCAATCAACGAGCGTCTGGTAAAGCTGATGGCGTAAGAACCGGCTTACAGAATGGAAATCGGTTTATAGGAGAGCGATTCGTTTGACACAAAAATATGATGCATCGTCGTCTGTCGTGCGGCGGCTGCCCCGTTATTATCGGCTTCTGGGCGAACTGGAACGAAACGGACAGGTCCGCACTTCCTCGCGGGAACTGGGCAGGCGGCTGGGTATGACGGCATCGCAGATTCGGCAGGATCTCTGCTGCTTCGGCTGTTTCGGACAGCAGGGCAGCGGCTATTCCGTGGCGGAACTGCGGGAAAATTTACAGAAGATCATGGGTCTGACGGAACAGCTTCCGGCGATCGTGGTCGGTGCAGGCAGTCTGGGAAAAGTGGTTTCGGAAAACGTCCGCTTTGAACAGCGTGGCTTCCGGCTGGGGGGGATTTTCGACATCAAGCCGGAACTCATCGGCAGACAGCTTGCCGGACTGCCGATCCGGTCCATGGACGAATTGGATGATTTTTGTGCTGCCAATCAGCCGGCAGCCGCGGTGCTGTGTCTGCCGAAAGAATCGGCACAGGCAGTGGCGGAACGGCTGGTTTCGCTGGGAGTACGGGGACTGTGGAATTTCAGTCACTGTGACCTCGCCGTGGAGCAGGCACAGGTTGTGACCATGCATCTGGACGACAGCCTGATGACGCTTTCTTATAAGCTGCATAATCTATAAGGCAATACCGCACAAAGATTGTGCGACAGATGCGTCGTCAAATTTTTCGT
>OGQU01001196.1_pt1 | contig 22915 bp, 16 predicted proteins | sample 1553341 | NCBI WGS metagenome assembly OGQU01 (sample SAMEA2579920, study PRJEB22360) | human gut metagenome | biome: human gut; feature: human-associated habitat; material: faeces | place: Denmark | collected 2008/2010 | reverse complement strand
GATGATCTTCCCGGAATGTCTTGAGCGAATCGAGCCCCGGCGAGGCGAAGTCGAACGCGACCTGATAGCGGAAGATCGACGTGGCCAGCGGTTCGCCGTCGCGCGAAAGGATACTGCCCCGCTGGGCCGGAATCACCTCCTCGGTGAAGATGCGGCCGGCGAGACGGTCGGCGTTGTAGGCCACCTCCGCGCTGAACAGCTGCACCCAGACGAGCCGCGCGAGCACAATGCCCCCGGCGAGGATGAACAGCACGTAGAGAAGCCTCACCCGCAGCAGAATATCGCTTTTGACCTTCGACCGTTCCTGTTTCATAGCCGCTCAGTCGTCAATGATCTCGCCCGGAACAAGCGGGTCGTAAAGTTCGATGCCCCGCGCCTCCAGCTGGCGCACGATGGCCGAATGGGTCGTGCGCTGGTAACGCTGCTCCTGCATGCGGATCGAGCGTTCGCGGAGCTTCTGCACGTCGCGTTCGAGGCGCGTGTAGCGCATGTCGAGGTGCAGCGACCAGAACATCACCACGATGCTCAGGAAGAACATCCCCGCGATGGTCAGCATGTAGGGATAGTATTTCGAAACGCCCTCGCGCACGAGGATCGAACCCGAAAACAACTGCCAGAAAGTGCTCGCCCTGCGGCGGCTCTCCCGCCGCTCGCGCTCCTCGGCTTCGGCACGCTCCTCGGCCTCGCGCTCCTCGTCGGCACGGATGTCCTCCTCCGCCTCGCCGCGCTCCATGCGCAACACCTCGCGGCGCACGCGGCGCGCGAACTCCTCGTCCTGCTCGCGGCGGGCCTGCTCCTCGGGGGTCACGGGATCGAATTCGTGGTCGCGGTACATCGTATCAGCGTTTTACGGCCGCCCGGAGTTTCGCCGAGCGGGAACGAGGGTTGCGGCCGAGCTCCTCGGCCGAAGGGGTCACGGCCTTGCGCGTGACCGGCTCGAACGGCACCTGCGGACGGCCGAAAAAATCCTTTTCGACCGTGCCCGAGAAGTTGCCGCTGCGCATGAAATTCTTCACCAGCCGGTCTTCGAGCGAATGGTAGGAGATCACCACCAGCCGCCCGCCGGGTTTCAGCACCTTGAGGCTCTGCTCCAGCGCCATTTTCAGCGCCTCCATCTCGCCGTTGACCTCGATGCGGAGCGCCTGAAAGAGCTTGGTCAGGAATTTGGATTCGTCCTTCCGGGGGGTGCAGGGCTTCACCGCCGCGACCAGCTGCGCCGTGGTGGTCACGGGCTCCGCGGCCCGGGCCTTCGCCAGACAGTTGGCGACCTTCCACGGGGTTTCGATCTCGCCCCAGTCGCCCAGAATGCGAGTCAGCTCCTCCGCGGTATAGTTGTTCACGACATCCGCCGCCGTCAGTCGTCCCCGCTGGTTCATGCGCATGTCGAGCGGCGCCTCGCCGCGGAACGAAAAGCCCCGTTCGAGGGCGTCGAAATGGTGCGACGAGACCCCCAGGTCGGCCAGAATGCCGTCCACCTCCATGACGCCGCGCAGCCTCAACGCGCCCCGCAGAAAGCGGAAATTGCTCTCCACATAGTGGAACCGCGCGTCGTCGGGGCAGTTGGCCAGCGTATCGCGGTCCTGATCGAAGCCGTAAAGACGCCCTTCGGGACCCAGTCCGGCGAGGATGCGGCGCGAATGGCCGCCTCCGCCGAAAGTGAGGTCGGCGTAGGTGCCCGCGGGATCAATACCGAGCAGAGCCACAGACTCTTCCAGCAGCACGGGAGTATGATATTGCGACATAACGGTTGTTTGCAAAGGTCTATTTGGGTGTAAAGTTAGGGATTTTTCAAAAAAGAATACCTATATTTGTGGATATAATTTTGTGAACACTCCATGCCAAAAATCGACATCGGCGCCATACTCAGGAAGAAGGCTCCACGACTGGCCCGCTGGATTCCGCGCCCGGCCATAAGCTGGCTGCGCCGCACCATTCACGAAAAAGAGATAAACCACATCCTCGAACACTACTGGAACCTGCCGCCGCAGGAGTTCATCCGCGCCTGTTTCCGCGAATGGCAGGTCACCTATTCGATCGAGGGGCTCGAAAAACTCGATCCCAGAGGACGCTACATATTCGCCTCGAACCACCCGTTCGGAGGCATGGACGGCATGATGCTGGCCGACAAGCTGATCGACCGCTTCGGCGACGCGAGGGTGGTGGTCAACGACCTGCTGATGCACCTCGAACCGCTGCGGCCGCTGTGGATTCCGGTGAACAAGCACGGTTCGCAGAGCACGGCCTACGCCCGCAAGTTCGACGAGGAGTTCTTCGGCGAGCGGCCGATCCTGACCTTCCCCGCGGGCCTCTGCTCGCGCTGCATCGACGGCGAGGTGACCGACCCCGTGTGGAAGATCAGCTTCCTGAAAAAAGCCTACGCCACGCAGCGGCAGATCGTCCCGGTCTTCGTCGAAGGCGAGCTGTCGAAATTCTTCTACCGCGTCTACCGGATACGCAAGGCGCTGGGAATCAAATTCAACATCGAGATGCTGTGGCTTCCCGACGAGATGTTCTCGCAGAAGGGCAAGCACTTCCGCATCGTCGTCGGCGACCCGATCCCCGTGGCCGACCTGCAACGCTACGGATCGTTGCACGAACAGACGGAAGAAGTACGCAAAAAAGCGTATTTTTTGAAAAACAGACTCGATCCCCCGGCAAAGTAGCGGTAAAATTGATATTTTTGCCCCGTCTATGGAACAGAAAGAGATGGCACCCATTATAGAACCCCTCGACCGGGAGTCGCTGCTCGCGGAGCTGACACCCGCCCGCAAAATGCGCGACACGAACAAGGCCGGGAACGAGATCTACATCTTCTCGGCCGCCGAATGTCCCGCACTGATGCGCGAGGTGGGGCGTCTGCGCGAAATCGCCTTCCGCGGCGCAGGCGGCGGCACGGGTCAGGAGGTGGACATCGACGCGGAGGACCTCGCCCGCGACGGCTACTACCAGCTGATCGTCTGGGACCCCGCGGCGCAGGAGATCGTCGGCGGCTACCGCTTCATCGTCTGCACCACGCCCAATCCCCGCCATCTCTCGACCGAGCACTATTTCCGTTTCAGCGAGCGCTTCCGCCGCAAATTCCTCCCCCGGACCATCGAACTGGGGCGTTCGTTCGTGCAGCCCGCCTACCAGGCCCGCGGCAATGCCAAGAGCATCTATGCGCTGGACAACCTCTGGGACGGGCTCGGGGCGCTGATCGTGCTGAACCCCAAAGCCAAATACCTCTTCGGGAAGGTCACGATGTACACCAACTACAAGTCGGTGGCGCGCAACGCGCTGATCTGGTTCCTGCGCCGCTATTTCCCCGACCGCGACAAGTTGGTGGAGGGCATCCGCCCGATCGAGCTCGACCTCGACGACCCCTACTACGAGGAGCTGTTCTGCGGCGCGACCTACATGGAGAACTACCGCATCCTGATCCAGAAAATCCGCGAATTCAACGAGAATATCCCGCCGCTGATCAACGCCTACATGAATCTCTCGCCCACGATGCGGGTCTTCGACACGGTGTCGAACCCCGATTTCGGCGATGTGGAGGAGACGGGCATCCTGGTCACGATCCGGGACATCTATCCCGAAAAACGCCTGCGCTACACCCGCTGGCTGGGGTGGAGGGCCAACCTCAAACACCGCCGCGAGGAGTTCAGCGAACACCTGCGCGAACACCTCGAACGGATGAAGAAAAAGCGGAACGCCTGAGCGCTCCGCTTTTTTTCGGCACAGGCTCTCCTGATAGTCATTTCTTCCACAAAAATGGTCCGATCGGCCCGAATTTTGCACCCGCAATGCAATAATCGCCGGATGGACACATTTAGCGGAAAACACTGAAAACCCAAAAACATCTCTTGGTATGAAACGACTATTTCGCCTTTTCGCGGCGTTCGCCCTCCTGACGGGAGCGTGGGCCTGTTCCGACGACCAGACTTCGGAGGTCCGCATCAACGACGGCGCCGAATTCCTTTCGCTCGACTACCTCGCCCGCAGCGGCAAGATCACGGTGAACGCACCGGCTCCCTGGAGCGTCATCGTATCGTCAGGGAATTTCGGGGGGGGGAATGACCCTGACTGGGTGACCCTCTCGGCAGACGAGGGGCCCGAAGGATATTCCGAAATCGACGTGACCTTCGCCGCGAATCCGGGCCCTGCCCGCAGCGCGCTGCTGCTCTTCGACTGCAACGGGGAGACCACCGCCTTCACCCTCTCGCAGAGCGCCCGGGACACGGGATTCGACGCCCCGGACTACTATTTCTACGCCGCATACGGCACGATGCCGGCCCTCTATGCGGGTCTGCACCTGCTCTCGCACGACAAACCGAGCTATTTCTTCTACGAGCGTCCCCAAACCTACGATCCGAAGCTGTTCCCGGACTACGCCACGGTTTTCACCGCGGCGAACCCCGATGCCGGAGCCACCACCGAGGAGATTTACGCAATGAACGAGCAGATGAAACGCCGCATTCTGGAGATCAACGCCGAGGACCCCACGGCCGTATTCGGGCTCTACGTCACCGACCTGGCCTGCCGCGCGGGCTACGACTGGTTCGTCGGGCAGGGCATCGACTCGGCGCGCGTGAAGGTGACGATGCTCTCCGACGGCACGGGCACCTACAACAACTTCCACACCTTCTTCGGCGATCCGGCCACGGCCGAGCAGAACTGGAACGACTACGCCGCCCGGGTCGAGGCCCTCGACTGGAACCACGGCGGCCGTTATCCCGAAACCCGCGCCCCGCAGGACCTCGTCTCCGACGAATGGATCGCCTATCTCTCGACGCGCCCCAATTACCGGCTGATGCTCCAAAACGCCTCCCTGATGGAGTCGTCGGGGCCCTTTATGACGCAGAAACTCGCCGAGATGAAGATGGAGAGCGTCCAGCCCTACGAACTGCTGACGGCCCTCCCGGAAGAGGCCAAGAAGGAGTTCTACCGCATGGCCAATTTCGACTACGACCGGTTCAAGGTCCTGTTCGACGCCTCGCCGAAAGGAAACCTCATCATCCTCGGCACGAGCCACACCACCGACGAGAGCCGCCGACAGCAGGCCGCCTACGTACAGCGCATCATGGAGCAGTACGGCGCCGAATACGACGTATTCTTCAAACCCCATCCGGCCAACGGTTCGTCGTCCGACTACGAAGAGCGGTTCCCGGGGCTGACGCTCCTGCCGGGACAGATGCCGTTCGAGATCTTCGTCTGGTCGCTGCTCGACGAGGTGAACCTCATCGGCGGCTATCCCTCGACGACGTTCCTCTCCGTGCCGCTCGACAAAGTGGGATTCCTCTTCGCGGCCGACGCCGCGAGCCTCCCCCGGCCGCTGAACCTCCTCTTCAGCGACGCCCCGAACGTGGAGTGGATGCAGCCGTGACGCACGGTCGCGGACGAACGAACGGCGCCTTCCGACAGTCGGAGGGCGCCGTTCGTCGGATATGGAGTGCGGCACAACAGAACGGAGCACGACAAGCACCCCGCCGCCCATAAAAATACCCCGCCCGAAGGCAGGGTACCAGGCAAACAATCGTTTAACTAAATGATTCCGGACGAACGGTTATCGAACGAACACGCCGCAGGTCGGAGCTTCGGTCTTCTCCGTTTTCTCGGGCTCGCTCTTTTCCGTCGGTTCCGACTTCTCGTCGGGCTTCTGCTCGGGTGCGGGGTTCTCCTGCTTCGGAGCTTCGGGCTGTTCGGGCTGCTGGGCGAACGCCATGCCGCCGGCCATCAGCATCATCGCGGCCATCATTACAACTGTCTTTTTCATAGCTTTAAGAATTAGTGGTTAAACTTCATTTTCTCAGTTCTGCGGTTCGTTTCCTCACCGTTTCTGCTTTCCGGAAGTTCAAGCCGTATGCCATACGGACAGATGAGATGCAACGCATTGTCTTTCAACGGACGATGCGGCGCGCCGAAAATTCGGCGGATGTGGAAAAAGTGTGGAGCCGGGGCCGGGAGTGTGGAATTATTCCACATCCGGAGTGTGGAACGGCGCTATTCGATGCCGTAGAGATGCAGTTTGTTGTAGAGCGTCTTGCGGTCGATGCCGAGCAGTTTGGCCGCCTGCGACTTGTTGCCGCCCGCCGCCGCGAGCGCCCGGCGGATCTGCTCCTCCTCCGAGGCCCGGTCGCGCAGGGGATGGGGCGCCGCCGCGGATTCCGCCGCCGACACGCCCGTGATCTCGCCGGGAAGGTCCCGGCAGGTGATGTACTCGCCCGCGGCGAGCAGCGTCGCCGAAAGCACCGTATTCCGCAGCTGGCGCAGATTGCCCGGCCAGTCGTAGGCAGCGAGGGCCGCCGCGGCCGCCGGGTCGAATCCCACGATCCGTTTGTCCAGTTCGCGGTTGGCCTGGTCGAGGAAGAAATCGGCGTAGAGCGGTATGTCCTCGCGCATCTGCCGCAGGCAGGGCATGCGCAGCGTGAAGGAGTTGATGCGGTGGTAGAGGTCGGCGCGGAACGTCCCGCGCGCAATGGCCGCTTCGAGGTCCTCGTTGGTCGCGGCCACGAGACGAATATCGACGGGAATCTCCCGGTTGCTGCCTACGGGGCGGATGCGCCGCTCCTGCAAGGCGCGCAGCAGCTGCACCTGCGTTTCATAGGTGAGGTTGCCCACCTCGTCGAGAAAGAGCGTGCCGCCGTCGGCCGCCTCGAAAGCGCCGGTCTTGTCGGCGAGGGCTCCGGTGAACGACCCCTTGACGTGTCCGAAGAACTCCGATGCCGCCAGCTCGCGGGGAACGGCCCCGCAATCGACCGCCACGAAGGGTTTTCCGGCCCGTTTGCTCTCCCGGTGGATCAGCTGTGCCACGTGCTCCTTGCCCGTGCCGCTCTCGCCGTTCACCAGCACCGACATATTGGTCGGGGCCACCAGCCGGATGTGTTCGTACAGCTGCCGCGCGGCGTCGCTGCGCCCCTCAATGTAGTTGAGCGCCGCGGCCGAAGCCCCTTTCACCGCACGCGGAGCCGGTTTGGCCGCCGGGGCCTGCGCCTCCGAAGCGTCCAGCGCCTCGCGTATCTTTTTCAGCAGTTCGTCGGGATTCACCGGCTTGGCCACGTAGTCGCGGGCGCCGAGTTTCATGCACCGCACGGCGTTCTGAATCTCGGCGTAACTCGTCATCACGATCACCGGCACCGTCACGCCCGCCCCGGCCATCCATTGCAGCAGGGCGATGCCGTCCTCGTCGGGCAGACGCATGTCGCTCAGCACCAGCGAGAATCCGCCGGTGCCGAGGGCCGTGCGGGCCGCCGCCGCTGAGGATGCGGTCTCGACTCCGAAACCGCGTTTCGAAAGCCATGTGCGCAGCATCAGGGCAAAGGTGATGTCGTCGTCTACGATCAGAATACGCTCTTCCATAACGCTACAAAGTTACCGTTTTTTCGGCTTCCGCGACAATCGCGCGGATTTTTTCGATCGCCGTGCGCAATTCGCCGCACAGCGCGTCGGTCAAAGGCCCCTCGCGGTTCTCGGCCCGGCGCAGGATGTCGGCGACCTCCGCCGCACCGAGCATCGTGAAGATCGGCAGCATCTTGTGCGACAAGGCTCCCGCCGCCGACGCATCGCCTCTTTCGACCGCCTTTTCGAGCTCCCGGGCATTGGCCGCGGTCTGTTCGGCGAAGGAGGCCAGAATACTCCGCGCCGCACCGGCATCGTCGCCCGCATAGGCCGTCAGGGGACCGAAATCCACCCCCTCCGCCGCCGGGACCCCAGGTTCTTCCGCCGCCGGAACCGCCCCGCCGCAGGCCGCACGGACCACGGCGAGCAGTTCGCCGTATGCGAACGGTTTGCGGAGACATCCGGCGAATCCGCGGGCCGTGAAATCCGCGGCATCCAGCTCCCCGCGGGCCGACACGGCGACCACGCGCAGCGCGGGATCGACCCCGTGCACGGCTTTCAGCACGCTGAATCCGTCGGCCGAGGGCATCTGTATGTCGGTCAGCACCAGATCGAAGCGGCCGTCGGCGACCAGTTTGGCGGCGTATTCGGGATACTGGCAGCACTCGGCGGCGATCCCCGCCCGGCGGCACATCGCGGCGGTCATCTCCAGCTGCAACGGATCGTCGTCGATCAGCAGCACCCGCAGTCCCGGCTGCGGAGGCTCCGGCTCCCGGACCTCGTGCACCGCCGCGGGCCCGGCCTCCCCGACGGGCACCGACACGATGAATTTGCTCCCCTCGCCGAGACGGCTTTCGAGCGAAATGGTCCCTTCGAGCAGCTTCACGAGGCGATCGACGATCGACAGCCCCAGTCCGAACCCATCGACGCCCTGCGCCGAACTCAGGCGCACGAACTCCCCGAAAATCCGCTCCTTCTCCTCGCGGCCGATGCCGCGGCCCGTATCGCGGACCGAGAAGACCAGCCGCCCCTGCCGAACGTCGGCGCGAAGCGTCACGGAGCCCCTGTTAGTGAATTTCAAGGCGTTGGAAACCAGATTGTCGGCGATCTGCCGGATGTGGAAAGCGTCTCCCGTCACCGTCCGCGCGGCGTCCGGACCGGTTTCCAGACGCAGTTCCAGCCCTTTGGCCGCGGCCGCGGCGGCAAATCCCGCTCGGATCGTCTCGAACAGCTGCGCGGGGCTGAAAGCCACCCGGGCCACCTCGATCTTGTTGATGTCCAGCCGGTAGAAATCCAGCAGGCTGTTGACCAGCGCCAGCAGGTGTTCGGAGGAGTCCTTCATATTGTGCAGGTAAAGTTCCTGCCGCTTGTCGTCGGTCAGCCGCGACAGCAGGTCGATATAGCCCATCACCGATCCTAACGGGGCCTTGATGTCGTGCGTGATGGCCAGCATCAGCTTCTCGCGGGCGGCCAGCAGGGCTTCCTTGTCGCGGTTGGCCTGCTCCAGCTCCCGGCGGTAGCGGTTGCTGCGGCTGATGTCGCGCCACAATATCCCGACGAACAACAGCACGAGCACCACGGCCCCGACGGTCACGCCTCCCAGCACGCGCGACGACCTGCGGCGGAAAGCCTCCGTGCGCTCGATGCGCCGCATCAGGAACTCCGTATCCTCGGCCTCGAAGTCCATGATCAGGCGGTATATCTTCGTGTTGACCAGTTCGTTGCTGTAACTCAGCCGCAGTCCCTCCTGCCACGCCCGGTCGTAGATGCCCAGGCGGTTACTCGTGACGCTATCCTGCAAGGCCCTCAGCACCAGCGTAATGGTATCTTTCACCGACCCGGCGGGCACCGCGGGGGCCACCAGTTCGCGGCGGGAGATCACCACGCTCGAATCCTCCTTCGGAGGACTGAACAGATCGCCCAGCCGTTGCAGAAAACGCCGCCGGGAGCGCGGCACGGCCGTCGTGTCCTGCCTCACGATGCGGCGGAACGGCGTCGTGTCGGCCACGATCCCCTGCTGGGGACCGATCAGGTCGCGGATGTTCTTGTCGAGCAGTTTGGCCGTGGAACCGGCGCGAATCGTGCGGCGCAGGCTCATCGTGCGCCGCTCCTTATCGGCGAGCAGACGCGTGATGCTGTCCAGACGCATCGTCTGCAACGAATCCCGGTCGCCCGTCAGCGAGCGCAGCGAGTCGATGCAGGCCCTCACGGTGCGCAGTTCGCGTTTGTAACGCGCCTCGTAGGACTGGTAGCCGGCGATCATCAGCTGCCCGTAACTTTCAGCCTGATAGAGATGGTAAAGGGTCCGGCTGACGGCGCTGTGCTTGGTCTGCAACTGCACGTAGCTGCTGTCGGGAGCCGAAAAACGGACCACCACCCGGTAGACATAGCCCACCGCGAGCACACAGACCGCGATCAGCAGGACGTAGCCCGCGACCATCTTCGTTTTGACGAATTTCGACTCCTTCACAGCGTCAAAGATAATGAAAGGAGCGCGCAACGCCAAACCCGCCCAACCCCCACCGAACCGCATCCCGGGGATTGCGCAGGGCACCCGGGCACGATGATTTATCGAAAAACGATAAATATTTTTTGATATTCAAAATTTGTTTCTATATTTGTCGCCGGAACGATCCGAAAAACAAACATTCCGCGACTATGGATTTACTCACAGCAGAACACGTCACCAAACGCTATGCCTCGCACACGGCGCTCGACGACGTATCGCTCGCCATCCCCCAAGGCTCGGTCTACGGGCTTCTGGGCCCCAACGGAGCGGGCAAAACGACCCTGATCCGCATCATCAACCGCATCACGGCGCCCGATTCGGGCCGCGTGCTGTTCGGCGACCGCGAGATCGCCCCGGAAGATGTCTACCGCATCGGCTATCTCCCCGAGGAGCGCGGGCTTTACAAGAAAATGAAGGTCGGCGAACAGGCCGTCTTCTTCGCACGCCTCAAAGGTCTTTCGCGCCGCGAAGCCGTCGTGCGGCTGAAGGAGTGGTTCGTCAAATTCGGCATTCAGGAGTGGTGGGACAAGAAGGTCGAGGAGCTCTCGAAGGGCATGGCCCAGAAGGTGCAGTTCATCGTCACGGTGCTCCACGAACCCAAGCTGCTGATCTTCGACGAGCCCTTTTCGGGCTTCGACCCCATCAACGCCAACCTGCTGAAAGAGGAGATTCTGGGGCTGCGCGACAAGGGCGCCACGGTGATCTTCTCGACGCACAACATGTCCTCCGTGGAGGAGATCTGCGACCACATCACGCTCATCAACAAATCGCGCAACATCCTCTCGGGCAAGGTCGATGACATCCGCCGCCGCCACGGGTCGAACATCTTCGAGGTGGCCTACCGGGGCGACGAAGCCGTCCTGCGGCAGGCCGTCGCCGGGCGCTGCGAGATTCTCGACGGAACGCAGGAGGAGTCGGTCTACCGCATGCTCAAACTCCACGTCAACGACGACTCCGAGGTGCGCGGGGTGATCTCCGCCGTCAACGAAGCCGTCGAACTGCGTTCGTTCCGCGAGATCATCCCCTCGATGAACGACATTTTCATAAGAGCCGTCAACGGCAAACTCTAAAACGGAAAAGCCATGTCCAACATATCCATCATCATCCAGCGCGAGTTCAACGAACGCGTACGCAAAAAATCCTTCATCATCACCACGCTGCTGATGCCCGTGCTGATGATCGCCCTGATGGCCGCCCCGGCGCTCATCATGCAGTTTTCGCGGGGCGACGAGAAGGTCATCGCCGTCATCGACGAAAGCGGCCTGATAGCCCCGAAGCTCGAAAGCGACGAGGAGATCCGCTTCGAGACCACGGAACTCCCGACCGAAGAGGCCCGCAGGGAGCTGACCGAAAAATTCGGCGTGCTCTGGATCGGCGGCGACATTCTGGAAAACTCCAACAACGTCCGGCTCTACGCCAATTCGTCGTCGTCGCTCGCCCTCGAAAGCAACATCACGGGGCAGATCGAGCGCATCCTCGAAACCGAGAAACTCAAAGCCTACAACATCGAAAACCTCTCGCAGATTCTCGAACAGGTCGAAACCAAGGTCGTCATGCAGACCTTCCGCAACGACAAGTCGCAGGAGGAGGACACCCAGGCGCAGTCGTCGGCCGTGGCCACGGGCCTGGGGTATGTCCTGGGATTCATCCTCTACATGTTCCTGCTGATCTACGGCGCGATGGTCATGCAGTCGGTGATCGAGGAGAAGAACAACCGCGTGCTGGAGGTGATGGTTTCGTCGGTCCGCCCCTTCGACCTGATGATGGGCAAAATACTCGGCGTGGCCTCGGTGGCCGTCGTGCAGGTGCTGATCTGGGGCGTGCTGATCGTCGGCGTCGGAGCCCTCGTAATGCCCCACCTGATGCCCGAAGAGGTCATGGCGGGCGCCCAGGCCATGCAGCAGGGCATGCCCGACGCGGCCGCGATGACCGACATGAATCCCGAGATGCTCCAGGCCGTGGCCGCCATGACCGACCTGGGCTATATCGTCAAGATCTTCGTCAGCCTGCTGCTGTTCGTCTTCGGCGGCTATCTGCTCTACTCGGCGATGTTCGCCGCCGTGGGTTCGGCCGTGGACAACGTGCAGGACGCCTCGCAGTTGCAGATGCCCATCACGCTGCCGATCATCCTGGCCCTGCTGATGATGTTCGTCGTGATCCGCGACCCCAACTCGCAGATGGCCTTCTGGTTCTCGATCATCCCCTTCACCTCGCCGATCGTCATGATGGCCCGCATCCCCTACGACATCCCGCTGTGGGAGATCGTCCTCTCGCTCGTGCTGCTCTACGGATCATTCGTGGGCATGGTATGGGTCGCGTCGAAGATCTACCGCGTGGGCATCTTCATGTACGGCAAAAAACCGTCGCTCAAAGAGCTGTTCAAATGGATTCGGTATAAGTATTGAGTTTTTTCCGTTAGCGAAATAACAGATTTACTGAAAATTTTCATAAATTTGTCCCGGATTAGGACTTACCGAAAATCATTTCAACAAAATACTTAAAAATCAAACAGCTATGATCTCGATCGACAACTACGATTTCAAAGGCAAACGCGCGATCATCCGCGTGGATTTCAACGTGCCCCTCAACGAGAAGGGCGAAGTGACCGACGACACGCGCATCCGCGCCGCCATGCCCACCGTCAAGAAGGTGCTCGCCGGCGGCGGCTCGGTAATCTTGATGTCGCACATGGGACGCCCCAAGAAGAATCCCGATCCCAAATATTCGCTCGAACAGATCGTTCCCGCCGTCGAGAAGAACCTCGGCGTGAAGGTCGAATTCGCCGGCGACTGCATCGGCGAGAAGGCCGCCGAAATGGCCAAGGCCCTCAAGCCCGGACAGGTCATGCTGCTGGAAAACCTGCGTTTCTACGCCGAGGAGGAGGGCAAGCCCCGCGGCCTGGCCGAGGACGCCACCAAGGAGGAGAAGGACGCCGCCAAGAAGGCCCTGAAAGAGGGTCCGCAGAAAGAGTTCGTCCAGAAGCTCGCTTCGTACGCCGACTGCTACATCAACGACGCATTCGGCACGGCCCACCGCAAGCACGCCTCGACCTACCTGATCGCCAAGAAGTTCCCCAACGACAAGATGTTCGGCTACCTGATGGAGAAGGAGGTGAAGGCCATCTCCTCGCTGATGGAGGCCCCGGCGCATCCGTTCTGCGCCATCATCGGCGGTTCGAAGGTGTCGTCGAAAATCGGCGTCATCAAGGCCCTGATCGAAAAGGTCGATTCGATCGTCATCGGCGGCGGCATGACCTACACCTTCGCAGCCGCACAGGGCGGCAAGGTCGGCGACTCGATCTGCGAGCCCGACATGTTCCCCGTAGCGCTCGAAATCCTCGAACTGGCCAAGAAGAAGGGCGTCGAACTGGTGATGTCGCCCGACGCGCTGGTCGCCGACGCATTCTCGGAGGATGCCAACACCAAGGAGGCCCCGGCCAACGACATTCCCGACGGCTGGGAGGGTCTGGACATCGGTTCGAAGGGCAAGAAGCTCTTCCGCGACCACATCCTGAGCTGCAAGACCATCCTTTGGAACGGTCCCGTGGGCGTGTTCGAAATCGACAAGTTCGCAACCGGCTCGAAAGAGGTGGCGCTGGCCATCGCCGAGGCCACCAAGAAGGGCGCCTACTCGCTCATCGGCGGCGGCGACTCGGTGGCCTGCATCAACAAGTTCGGTCTGGCCGACCAGGTATCGTACATCTCGACGGGCGGCGGCGCGCTGCTCGAATACATCGAGTTCGGCGACCTCCCCGGCGTTGCGGCTATCCGCGAATAGACCGGACATCCCGCGAAACAACGATCCGAACGGGGGCTTCCGGTTTGTCCGGAGGTCCCCGTTCCTTAAAAACCCGAACAATATGAAAAAAATCATTCGTTTTCACGCACCTTTTCTCGCCTCGGCATTGCCTGCACAAGCGCGGCACTGCTCTCGGCTTATCGAAAACGTTCTTTTCGCAGCAACGATAGCCTGTATGACAGCCTGCCAGAATACCCCGAAGACCCCGGCGATCGACATGGCCAACTTCGACCTTTCGATAGCCCCCAACGCCGATTTCTACGAGTACGCCACGGGCGGCTGGCAGAAAAACAACCCCCTGAAACCCGAATACGCGCGCTACGGATCGTTCGACATCCTGCGCGACAACAACGAGACGCGCATCAACGAGCTCTTCGCTGAGATGACCAAGACGACGGCCGCCCCGGGCACCGTCGAACAGAAGATCTCCGACCTCTACAAGATGGGCCTCGACTCGGTGCATCTGAACGCCGAGGGCGCCGCGCCGATCAAGGCCACCGTGGAGGAGATTCTCGCCATCGGCGACCGCTCGCAGCTGACCCCCGCCATCGCCAGGCTCCACACCTCGATCGCCAATCCGTTCTTCGGCATAGGCGTGCAGTCCGACCTGATGAACAGCGACATCAACGCCCTCTACGCTTCGCAGCCCGAGCTGATGATGGGCGACCGCGACTACTACCTCGACGCCGAAAACGAGTCGATCCGCACCGCCTACAAGGAGTATCTGAGCAAGATCTTCCGGCTGGCAGGCGTTCCGGAGGCCGACATCGAGAAGGCCGTCGCCGGCGTGATGTCGGTCGAGACGAAGCTCGCCGAGAAGAACTGGTCGAGCGTCGAACTGCGCAACATCCCCGCCATGTACAACCCCACGTCCAAGGCCGATTTCGAAAAGACTTACGACGCCATCGACTGGGCCGAGTACTACAAGACGATGGGCATCGGCGATTTCGAACGGATCATCGTGACGACCCCTTCGGCGCTGGCCAACGCCAACGAACTGATGAAGAACGCCCCGCTGGACGACATCCGCTACTACCTGGCCGCCCAGTACATCGACGCGGCAGCCGGCTACCTGAGCGACGACTTCATCGACGCCTCGTTCGACTTCTACGGACGCGCCATGTCGGGCAAGCAGGAGCAGAAACCCCGCTGGAAGCGTGCGATGTCGGTGCCCAACAGCACCCTCGGCGAAGCCGTCGGCGAGATGTACGTGGCCAAGTACTTCCCCGAAAAGGACAAGGCCCGCATGCTGGAGATGGTCAGGAATCTGCAAACGGCGCTTTCGCAGCACATCGCCGGGCTCGACTGGATGTCCGACGCCACGAAGGCCAAGGCGCAGGAGAAACTCGCGGCCTTCACCGTGAAGATCGGCTATCCCGACAAGTGGAAGGATTACACGACGCTTGCGATCGACCCCTCGAAGAGCTACTGGGAGAACATCGTCGAGGCCAACAAGTGGTACACGGCCGACAACATCGCCGAGCTGGGCAAACCCGTGGACAAGGACGAATGGCACATGACCCCGCAGACGGTCAACGCCTATTACAGCCCCACGACCAATGAAATCTGCTTCCCGGCCGCCATTCTGCAACCGCCGTTCTACAATCCCGATGCCGACGATGCCGTGAACTACGGAGCCATCGGCGTGGTGATCGGCCACGAGATGACCCACGGATTCGACGATCAGGGCCGCAACTTCGACAAGGACGGCAACATGAACAACTGGTGGACCGACGCCGATGCCGCCGCATTCAAGGCCAAGACGGAGATTCTGGTCAAGCAATTCGACGCGATCGAAGTGCTTCCGGCCAAGGGTGACCAACCCGCGGTCTTCGCCAACGGCGCCCTCTGTCTGGGCGAGAACATCGCCGATCAGGGCGGTCTGCGCGTAGCCCGCACGGCCTATCGCAACTCGCTCGAAGGCAAGGAGGAACCCGCCCCGATCGACGGATTCACCCCCGAACAACGGTTCTATCTGGGGTACGCCACGCTGTGGGCCCAGAACATCCGTGACGAGGAGATCGCCCGTCTGACGAAGCTCGACGTACACTCGCTGGGCAAATGGCGCGTGAACGCCTCGCTGCGCAACCTGCAAGACTTCTACGACGCATTCTCGATCACCGACGGCGCGATGTTCATGCCCGAGGAAGAACGAGTAATCATCTGGTAACCGGCTTAAGAAGCCGGATTTAGGGGGCAACGGAGAGCCGGTGAGGCTCTGACCCTATACTGCGCCCCGCCCGCCTAAGAGCCCGCCCAAGAGGCGGGATTCAGAGGGCGATGCCGAGTCATCGGGCTTCCGAGCCGGTTCCGCGCCCGGCGAAACAAAAAGAGGATGTCTAACTTGGAGTTAGACATCCTCTTTTTCATTTCAACACCGGAACCGAGAGGCTGGGCACAACGGCCTCGCCCCTCGAAGCCGATTACCACATAACGCTGATATCGTAAGCCGAGACGCCGTTGGACAACGACTTCGCTTCGACGCCGTTGAGGCCCCAGAAACGCTCCTCCGTCAACATAAAGATCGTATACTGCGATCCGGCGGCCACATTGATGACTTTGAAGTCATAACTTCCGGCAGCCGACTTTGCGGCCGACTCCAGCTGTGCGAAAAGATCGTTCTTGACAGTTCCGATCATCAGCAGCGACATGGTCCGGTCGTAGCACGAACGCAGTATGCCGTTCCTGCCGCCGAAGGCCGCGATCTGATCCGCCGTTTCGAAACGCGCCGTCAGGAAGCTGACATCGAACGACACGTCCTTCGTAGCGGTCACCACACCGTCCTCGTCCTTGTCGGAACGAACGCCGGCCAGCAGGGTCTTCACCTCGGTCACATAACAGCCGCTGCCCGAAGGAACCCCGGTCGCACCGGTGATATAGGTGTTCAGCGTCCCCCAGGGACCCAAATAGAGCATACTGCCCTCCGCCTTCTTATTGGCCATTTTGTTAAAGGCGAAAGTCATCCAGCGCTCCGTATCCCATGCGGCTTTCATAACGGCAGCCTGATTGCCGTCGTCCACGCGGTCGATAATCGTCATCCACGTATTTTTGTCGTCGAGCGCATTCAGGTAATCGACATAGCCCGTTCCGAGCGAAGCGTCGCTCAGCGAGGAGACGAATTGCACGTCGGTCGTAAACTTATCCGACGGAGCCGGAATCGGAGCGTCCGAAGGATATTCGTCCAGCCCGTTGTCGCAGCCCGTAAGGAGCGGAGCCGCCATCGCAAAGGACAGGAAAATCGAAATGTATGTTTTCATGTTTTTCATCGCTTTGATTTACTTCGAGTCAACAGATCTAATTTTTCAGCACCGCCGTGCCGGTAATGGGGCTGTGGTCGGAAAGCGCGTCCGCCTCGGTGGAGCGGACCACCTGATAGTCCGAGCAGGTCCATTTCTGCTTCGGGAAGCCGATCAGATAGTCGAGTTTGCTGCTCCGTTCGTAAGTCCCGTCGTTATTGCAGAGCCGGTCTCCCGATTTCACATATTCCGCAATTGCAGTGGAAGAAGGACCGCAGTTCATATCGCCCGCCAGCAGTACGGGAATACCTTCGTCCACGGCCGGCTGTATGGCATACTCGAGCACCTCCTTGGCCTGTTCGAGACAGGTCACGTTGCCGCCGAAAGCATCGAGGTGGGTGCAGACGATGCGCACCTTCACGCCCTCGGGATGCGAATCGGTCGGAACCAGCACATCGGCCCAGCCCGCCGAACGCTGGTCGGCGCCCTCATACATGCCGAGCAGCACGCGGCCCGTATTCACGATCGGATATTTCGACAGAATCACATTGCCGTAGTAGCCGTCGTTGCCTCTCTTATTGTAGGAGTGGATGAAGAACGAGTACATCCCGAGCTCTTTGGCGAACTCGTTCGCCTTCTCCTTGAGGAACATCGCACCGGAAAGGGTCTCGAACTCGTTGAAGAAGACGATTTCCGCCTGCTGTTCCTGAATCAGGGTGACGAAGCGGCTGATGTCCTTGCTCACATTGCTGTTGTTGTAGAACTCCAGGGCCTTGACATTCCACTCCAGGCATTTGAGCTGAACATCCTGCGCCCGTACGTTCGTCAGCGGGAGAGCCAGCCCCGACAGCAGGAGCGCTCCCAATATATATCTATAGATTTTCATATGCTTATATCGAATTTGCGTCGGTTAATACCCTTTGTTCTGTGTCAGGTTCTCCGTACCGGTGAATGCCCGCTCCGGAATGGGGAACACCTTGTTGTAGGTGGGATTGTACGTCCGGGCCGGATAGACCTCGACCTCTTCGGTGACGATCCGACCGTCCTGCCCCTTCGAAATGACACTGTGCAGCGGCGTCGTAAGCAGCGTCGGAGCCAGCCCCCAGCGGATCACGTCCACGAAACGGCTGGGCTGGAATTCGAAAGCGAGTTCACAGCGGCGCTCGTTCTGCAACTGGGCCTTGGTGGCCTGGCTGTTGCGGGGCAGACCGGCACGCTCGCGGATGTCGTTGAGCAGCTCCTTGGCCTCACCGTCGCCTTCGCCCTTGGTCCAGATCAGCGCCTCGGCCTTCATCAGCATCACGTCGGCATAACGCATCAGGCAGCAGTTGAGCGAATTCCAGAGTTTGTCGCGCAAGTTGGAAACCTCGCTGTAACTGCCCGTTTCCCACGGAGACATGAACTTGCGCAGGACCATTCCCGCAGAGACGTGGGCCGTGGTTCTGCTGGTTATCGAATAGACGGAACCGTCGGGCGAATAACCGCCGAAAAGAATATCCTGTCCCATGAACTGAATGTGCTGGCCCGGCGAGAGGATCGTCGCATCACGGCGCGTATCGCCCTCCTCGAAGGCCTTGTAAAGTTCCAGACTCGGCGTATAATAGCCCCACGTATTGTAGAAGCCCCAGCCGGCATTGACGAACGATACGCCGTGGTAGCGGGCGCCGTTGGTATTGCTGCCCTCCAGGGAGAAGATGTACTCCGAAGAGTGGTTCTGCTCCTTGCGCCAGAGGTTGGCGAACGACTTGGACTTGTCCGACGAATCGACGTAGAGCGACCGCTTGTCGGCTCCGGTCATGTTCATCACCTTGTCGCACATCTCGATCACGACATCGTAGTACTTCGCGTCGTACATCGAGGCGTAAAGCGCCGCACGGGCGGCATAGGCCCAGGCCGCAGCCTTGTGCGGAAGACCGATCTGATCTGCCGAAAGTTGCGAATAGTAAGGCAGGATCTCGCCGGCCGCGCGGAAGTCCTCGATGATCTGGTCGTAGTTCTGCAATACGGAGGCCGGGCGCGGGCTGTCCATGGCTGCGGGCTCCGTCGTGTCGAGGATGATCGGGATGCCGCCGTTGGGGCCGTTGTCACCGTAGTAGGGCGAGAGCCACAGCATGGCGAACCCGCGGAAGAAATAGGCGGTGCCGGTGGCTTTGGTCTTGAACGCGTTGTCGAGGTTCATCGTCGGGACGACCTTGATGATGTTGTTGGCCTTGGCGTTGACCTCGTACATGATCTTCCAGTTGTTCTTCACGTCGCGGCCGTTGCTGGGCGACATGCGGAAGTTGCGGATGTCTTCGGCTTCGCCCTGGGGACGGCCTACGGTCATGTCGTCGCTGCAGCATTCGAACCACGTGATGCCGCGGCCGGTGACGCCCTCGGAGTCGTTCGTGTTGAAGGAGAAGAGGGCGACGAGCGCTTTCTCTACGTCTTCCTGGGTCTCCCAGTCCGTCTTGGCTCCGTATTTCTTGGTGTCGAGGAAGTCTTCGCAGCTCGCCAAAAGGGAACAGCAGAGGGCGAGGCTGGCTATTATCAATATCTTTTTCATCGCTATTGTAGTTTGTGTTGGTTAGAAATTAATGTTCACACCGAAATTGAAGAAACGCGATACGGGGTAAACACCGCGGTCGATACCGTAGTTGCCGACCTCGGGATCGACGCCCGAATAACCGGTGATCGTGCATACGTTGTCGACGCTCATGTAGACGCGCAGCGAACCGTTCTCCATTCCGACGAAGCGGCTGACGCTCTTGGGCAGCGTGTAACCCAGCGTGATGTTTTTCAGGCGCAGGTAGTCGCCGTCCTCGAGGAATATGTCGGAGAATTTGCTGTAGTTACCGTTCGTATCGCTGCCCGTTACCAGGCCCAGGCGGGGGTATTTGCTACCCTGGGGGTTGAAGTCCCAGCTGTTGTACACGTCGGAAATGAGGTTGCCGTAGTCGTTGCGGCCGTTCATGGCCATCTGCTTGAGGCCGTTGTAGACCTTGTTGCCGGTCACGCCCTGGAAGAAGAAGCTGAAGTCAAAGCCTTTCCAGTTGAGCGAGCCTCCGAACGAGAAGGTGTTCTTGGGGGTGTAGGAACCTGCGAAGGTCTTGTCGTCGTCGTTGATCACGCCGTCGTTGTTGGTGTCGATGAAGATCAGGTCGCCGACCTTCGCGTCGGGCATCAGCAGTTTCGCTTCTCCGGTTTCGGGGTTCTTGTAGATGTACTTGTTGATTTCGTCCTGCGAACGGAAGATGCCTGCCGTGCGGTAGACCATGAACGAATACCAGGGTTGCCCTGCGTCGGAGTAGAGGATCGGGTTGCTGTTCAGGTTGGGCGAGGTGTGCATCACGGCGCCTTTGCGAACTCCGTATTCGCGTACGTAACCCTTGTTCGTCGAGAAGTTGCCCCAGACGTTGTAGGTCAGTTTGCCCTGTGCCGCGCTGCCGTTGTAGTTCACCGAGAATTCCCAGCCCTTGTTCAGCACGTTGCCCATATTGCCCATGGGAGGATCCGCCACGCCGATCTGTTCGGGGGTGGGAATGTAGTCGATCAGGTCTTTGGTTACCTTGTGGTAGTAGTCCACGCTGATGTTCAGTTTGTTCTTGAACATCGTCAGGTCGAGACCCGCACTGGTCTGCTCGGTGGTTTCCCAGCGGGCGGAATAGTTGGGAATCGTGTTGAGGTAGGTTCCCTGGAGCAACTGGTCGAGGTTCTGGCCGAAGATGATCGGGTATTGGTAGTTCAGGAGCTCGACGGTGGCGACGTTGTTTGGATAGAGGTCGACATTACCGATGCGGCCCCAGCCTGCGCGGAACTTGACCAGGTCGAAAACCTTGTCGAGGCCTGCATTCCGGAAGAATTTTTCGGACGAGAGTTTCCACGATCCCGATACCGAGGGGAACCAGTCGTAGTTCTTGCTCGCAGGCAGCTTTGAAGAGGCGTCGCGGCGCACGCTGCCCACCAGGAAATAGCGGTCGTCGAACGAATAACCCAGGCGGGCCAGGAACGACACCATGGTCTGTTCGTATTTGCTCTCCTTGGGCGTGTTCGAAGTCCAGTCGTTGGCCTGATCCCAGATCGAGCTGTTGATATCGTTGTCGGGATACCCTCTCGAATATACTTTCCGGCTGTGCAGCCTCTTGAAGTCGGCCGTGAAGCCCGCCATCGCGCTGATGTGGTGCCGGCCGAATACCTGTGCATAGGTCGCGATCGTCTCCGAGAGCCAGTGGTTGTCCCGGTCGAAGAACTGTTCGCGGTAGTTGATGTCGCGCCGCAAACCCTTCTCCGTCATGGTGGGGTAGAACTCGTCGGACTCTTTGTTGCGCAGGTCGATGGTGAAGTCGGACTTGATCGTCAGCGACGAGATGGGCTTGATTTCGATCGAGGTCGTCGAGAAGATTTTGTGCTCGGGGTATTTGCGGTGCATCCTTTCGAGGTATGCTACCGGGTTGTAGAGCATCGGCGTGCCGTTCACGTCCGCCCACTCGGGGCTCGTACCGCCGTAATAGCGGTTGCCCTTCTCGTCGCGGGCGTATGTCCCGTCCTCGTTCATCTCGTAGACCGAGGCTGCGCGCGGATACCATACGGCGCCCATGATCGGGCCCTGGTGGCTGGTGTCCACGTTGCCCTGTCCGTTGGATACGACGAACGACGCACGCTCCGAAATCTTGAGCCAGTTGGTGAGTTTGAAGTCGGTCTGCAATTTGCCGTTGAAGCTTTCGCTGTACGTGTTGAGCAGCACGCCGTCCTTCTTGTCGTAGGATACCGAGAAGATGGACTGTACCTTCTCGCTGCCGCCCGAGATCGTTGCGGCGTAGTGCTGCGTGAAACCGGTCTGGAAAATCTCGTCCAGCCAGTCGGTGCGGGTAACGTTGCCCCAGGGATATACCTCGGGGTTGGCGGCGCTGGGAAGCTGGCTGCCGGGATTGTTCTCCACGGTTCTTGCCCACACTTCGTTGTATTGTTCCGCCGTGAGCATGTTCGGCAGGTTGGTCACTTTCTCGAAACCGAGCGAGACATTCACGTCTACGCGGAGCTTGCCGCTCTGGGCCTTCTTCGTCGTGATGAGGATGACACCGCTCGAACCTACCGACGCTCCGTAGATTGCCGCCGAGGCGGCATCCTTGAGTACGGTGATCGTTTCGACGTCCTCCATCATGTAGGGGGCGTTGGGCACGCCGTCCACGACGACAAGTACGCCGTCGCCCGAGGTCGGGTCGTCGTCGTTGCCTTTCGATCCACGGCCGCGGATCGTGAACGAGGCGGGTTTCATCGGGTCACCGGTCTGCTGTACGGTGACGCCGGGCATACGGCCCTGGAGGATGGTCGCCAGGTTCGAGGCGCGGCTTTTGGCCGCTTCGTCGAGCTTGACGGTCGTCACGGCCATCGAGAGGTCTTCCTTACGCTGCGAGCCGTAGCCGATGGCTACGACTTCGCCGATCATCGTGGCATCCTCCTCCAGCGTGACGTCGATCGCGGTGCGGTTCATGACTGCGACGTTCTGGGGTTTGTAGCCGATGAACGAGAAGCCCAGGGTCGCGTTGCCGCTTACGGAGATCTGGTAATTGCCCTCCGCGTCGGTCGTGACGCCGTTGGTCGTCCCTTGTTCTATGACCGAAGCGCCGATGAGCGGTGCGTGGCTGGTGTCGGTCAGACGCCCTGTGACCGTGACGCGGTCTTGCGCTTGGGCCGGATGAATGAGCAGGCACAGCAGCATACTCATCAGAAGAAAGCGGACGATGCCCCTGTTCTTCTCCGAAGTAGTCAAATTCATTTTCATAGAGTTAAGGTTAATATTAGTATTATATAAGTATAGAGGCTCGGTTTGCACCGAATAGGTTGGCTTGATTTATTAAAATATTTTAAATAATCACGGGTGTTTGTCGTCGATTTGTAATATGTGGAAATTCGATATTCAAAATTATGTATATCGAAATTCTTGCTGGGCGTGGTTTGCGTATTTGAATCCTCAGATTGCGTATAATTGACTTCCGCGTACGGGTGATCCGGATGAACCGGACACAAAAAAGGCGACAGGCTCCGAATTCGGAGCCCGTCGCCCGATCCCTGACAT
>OGQU01001177.1_pt1 | contig 23269 bp, 14 predicted proteins | sample 1553341 | NCBI WGS metagenome assembly OGQU01 (sample SAMEA2579920, study PRJEB22360) | human gut metagenome | biome: human gut; feature: human-associated habitat; material: faeces | place: Denmark | collected 2008/2010 | reverse complement strand
TGCCATGATCGGCGGCTGCATCGGAACCTCCAATGTCCTGACCGGACAGATGTTTGACGTTCCAGTCAAGGGAACCCACGCACACAGCTGGATCATGAGCTTCCCGGATGAGTACACCGCATTCAAAACGTATGCGAAAATGTATCCGGAAGCCTGCATTCTTCTCGTAGACACCTACGATGTTCTCGAATCCGGTGTTCCGAATGCGATCCGCGTCTTCAAAGAGATGAGAGCAGAGGGCTTACCGATGAAGGGCTACGGCATCCGCATCGACAGCGGTGACCTGGCTTACCTGTCGAAAAAAGCATATCAGATGCTCGAGGCAGAAGGTTTCGGCGATGCCATTATTTCCGCATCCAGCGATCTCGACGAGTACCTGATCGACAGCCTCAAAACCCAGGGCGCGAAGATTAATTCCTGGGGTGTCGGCACAAATCTGATTACCTCCGGTGACTGGCCGGCATTCGGCGGCGTTTACAAGCTGGCGGCTGCAAAGGATAAAGAGGATGCAGAATTTACACCAAAGATCAAGCTGTCCGAGAACTCTGAGAAAGTAACAAATCCGGGTAACAAGACCATTTTCCGTATTTATGATAAAGAAAGCGGAAAGATCCGTGCAGATCTGATCTGCCTCGCAGACGAGACCTTCGACGAGAGCAAAGATATGATCATCTTCGACCCGATCGAGACCTGGAAAAAGACGAAGATCAAAGGCGGAACCTACACCTTACGCGAGCTCCTCGTTCCGATTTTCCAGAAGGGCGCATGCGTCTACACTTCTCCATCCGTCATGGAGATCCGCGACATCTGCACCAGAGAGAAAGATACCCTCTGGGAGGAGTCAAAACGTCTGGTCAATCCGCATGAGGTTTATGTGGATCTGTCTGACAAGCTGTACCACATCAAGAGCGACCTGCTCGAGGAGATGAGCATGAAGGCTCTCGGCGAGCAGTAAGAAAGGAAGTCAAATGTTAAATATAGGAAGAAAGCAAAAGCTGGTAGTAGTAAAGAAAGTAGAATTCGGTATTTATCTTGGGGAGACCCGGGAAGCAGGCGAGAAGGAACGTGTTCTTCTGCCGATCAAACAGGTGCCGGAAGGAACAAAAGAGGGAGATGAGCTGGAAGTATTTCTGTACCGCGATTCCAGCGACCGTCTGATTGCGACAACCAGAGAGCCGAAGCTGGTGCTTGGAGAGCTGGCTGTCTTAAACGTAGCTGCTACCGGAAAGATCGGAGCATTTCTGGACTGGGGTCTGGAAAAAGATCTGTTTCTTCCGTTTAAACAGCAGACCCGCCGCCTCCATCCAGGTGATGAGGTTCTGGTTTCCCTCTACATCGACAAGAGCGACCGTCTCTGCGCAACGATGAAGGTTTACCATTTCCTGAAAACCAATTCTCCGTACGTCGTAGGCGATATCGTAAAGGGAAGAATCTACGAGATCAGCGGAAACTTCGGCGTTTTCGTTGCTGTTGATGACCGCTACTCCGGCCTGATTCCAAAGAGAGAAGCACAGGCAGACTATCATGTCGGCCAGGAACTTGAGTGCCGCGTTACAGAAGTCAAAGAGGACGGAAAACTCTCCCTGTCCGCACGCGGAAAAGCGTACGAGCAGATCGCAATCGATGCAGAGAGCGTTCTTTCTGTGATCGAGGAATTTGCAGGTGTCCTTCCATTTGATGACAAAGCATCACCGGAAGTGATTCAGAGAGAATTCGGCCTCAGCAAAGCAGCATTTAAGCGCGCGGTCGGCCATCTGATGAAAGAAAAACAGGTTGTCATCCGCGACGGTAAAATCTGGACGGCAGAAAAAGCAAAATAAGAAAAAATCGGGCACTGGACAGGAAGCACATCCTCTCCGGTGTCCGTTTTTTTTTGTGTCAGACAGCAGATAAAATTTTGAAATTTTTTCTGCGCCCGGTTTGCGGTTGCGCGAAGAGAGGATTGCGCTTATAATATGATCTATATGACAAAAAATGACACAGGATCTGATGGAGAGCGATGAAGAAAAAGAAAAGTAAGAAAAAAACATCTTTTATTTCCAAAACCGCAATGACGGTTTTGACGATCATTCTGATTATTCTGTTTTTCTGCATTATGTCGATGGTCGAGAAAATACAGGGAACGGCCCGCGTTGTCAACTATGCCGGTCTGGTGCGCGGAAAAACGCAGCGGATTATCAAGCTGGAGGATGCGGGAGAACCGCAGGATACGATGATTGCAGACATCAACGCTTATATCGACGGTCTGCAGAACGGAAGCAGCGAGCTGGATCTGGTGCGCCTGGATGACCGGGATTTTCAGGATAAGATGACTGAGCTGGCATCGTATTTTGAAGAGCTGAAGGCAGAGATTCTTCTGGTGCGTGAAAAAGGATATGAGAATACCGCGATTATCGAAAAGAGTGAGACCTTTTTCAAAATCTGTGACGAGGCGACGGGCCTTGCGGAAGCGTATTCGCAGAGAATGGCGTCTTCGCTGAAGAAGCTGGAGCAGGTGGTAGTAGGAGATATCATCGGTCTGGTGTTTGTCATCGGCATGGAGCTGATCAAGGCCGTCCGCTATGCGGCGATGAACCGTATTCTGCAGAAGAAAGTCTATCTCGATGAGGCGACGGGCCTGCCAAATAAAAATAAATGCGAAGAGATTCTGGAGGAAAGCGACGGAGGAGAAGAAATTTCCGGCGTGTATGCGGTCTGCGTGTTTGACCTCAACAATCTGCGCACGATCAACAACAGTCTGGGTCACGACAAGGGAGACGAATATATCCGTTCCTTTGCCGTTCAGCTTCGAAAAGCAGTCCCGGAGGAGTATTTCGTCGGAAGAAACGGCGGAGATGAGTTTCTTGCCATTCTGCGCGGACGGAACCGCGAAGAAGTGGAAGCGTGCATGAATCACATCCGCACGCAGACGGCAGAATATTCCCGCCAGCACCCGGAGATGCCGATCAGCTACGCCGGAGGCTATGCACTGTCCACGGAATTTGAAGACTGTGATATCCGGGAACTGTTCCGCCATGCGGACCAGAACATGTATATCGACAAAAACCGCGCGAAGATGGAAGAAGCCGCCGCAGAGCGGAAGATCAGCCTGGAAGCGCTGGACGTCGTAAAGAAAAAGGGATACCATTTTTCCAACTGTATTTACTGCAATGCAAGACAGGACCAGTACCGGATTCTGCGTGCCGTTTCGGGCTTTTTCCTTGCCGAGGACGGCAGCTATACCGGTGCGGCCGAGCATATTGTGCAGGGCATCACGGATGAGGAAAAGAGAAAGGAAATGCGTAGAATGCTGGATCTTACCCATCTGAAGGAGTGCTATCAGAAGGGAGAAGAGAGCGTAGAAATTCTGTACGAGTATCAGGAGGGCAGCGAAGGGGAAGCGCTCTGCCGGGGAAAAGTCACCATTCTGTTCTACGACGTGGCCGAGGATGGCGGACTGCACCATTTTCTGATGGGCTTTGAGCGGTTCCGCTCCAATGAGGAAGCTGCTCGGAATGAAAAAGAACAGCTCGACCAATACTATGAACAGATGAAACAGTCGATCATTGAAAACAGCCACTACGCCGAGGCACTTCTCGAGACGGCCGAGACTGTGTTCGCCGTTGATCTGACGAATGATTCGCTGGAGCAGATTTTTTACCACAGCGGGCAGAAGAAATTTGACCTCAATATAGATCTGCCGTGTTCCTACGAGAAATACTGCGGGGAATGCAGTGCGTTTGTCGCGGAGGAGACATTGGAATCATACCGCATTGTGGATTCCTCGAAGAAACTGCTGCAGCGCTTTGAAAACGGAGATAAGCAGGTAGTCGTGGAGTATCAGGAAACAGATGAGTCCGGCAGAAGAATATGGTTGCAGAAGACGGTTCTTATGTCACAGGATACCGTCTACGACCGAAAGACAAAGCGGGAGAGCGTTGTGGTACACGGCATGATCCTTTTCCGTGATACGTCAGAGTTCCACAGCCGGGAAGAGAGGGAGAAGATACAGCTTCAGGATGCCTTTAGAGCTGCAGACAGTGCAAGTCGTGCAAAAACAGAATTTATGAACCGCATGAGCCACGATGTGCGCACGCCGATCAATGGCATTATGGGCATGCTGGATATCATCCGCAAAAACCGGCAGGATGAGGCAAAAGTGGACGACTGCCTCGATAAAATCAATCTTTCCGCAAGCCATCTGCTGGCACTCGTCAACGATGTGCTCGATATGAATAAGCTGGAGTCCGGAAAAGAGACGATCGAGAGCGTTTCTTTTGACCTGACGCATCTGATGGATGATGTGTCATCCCTTGTCAATGCGCAGATTACGGAGATGGGCATTACCCACCGTACGCACCGCGGTGAGCTGACGCACACGAGACTGATCGGCAGTCCGCTGCGCCTGCGGCAGATTATGCTGAATCTCTTCAGCAATGCAATCAAGTACAACAAGCCGGGCGGAATGATCGATACGTATGCGGGCGAAGTCTCCTGCGACGGAACCCGGGTCGTCTACGAGTTCCGCATCACGGACAGCGGCATCGGAATGAGCAGCGAATTTATCGAAAAAGAGCTGTTCCATCCGTTCACACAGGAGAAGTCCGGTGCGAGAACGCAGTACAAGGGAACGGGCCTTGGCATGTCGATCGTCAAAGAACTGATCGAAAAAATGCAGGGCACGATCGAGGTAACGAGCCAGCAGGGCGTCGGAACGACGTATGTATTCCGGCTTCCGTTTTACATTGACTGCGAGGGACAGCGGATTCAGGAAGTAAAGACACGGATCGCAGGAAAAGAGCTTGTCCGCTTCCACGTTCTGCTTGTCGAGGATAATGAGATCAACATGGAAATCGCCGAGTTTTACCTGACCGATCACGGTGCGACGGTGGAAGAGGCATGGAACGGCCGCGAGGCGGTCGAAAAGTATGCGGCGAATCCGCAGAAATTTGATGTGATTTTAATGGATCTGATGATGCCTGTGATGGGCGGTCTTGAGGCAGCGCGGCAGATCCGCACCATGGAGCTTCCGGAAGCAAAACAAGTCCCGATCATCCCGATGACGGCGCAGTCCTCCGAAGAGAGTAAAGAGGGATGCCGCGCAGCGGGCATGAACAGCCATCTGACCAAGCCGATCGAGCCGGACAGCCTGGTGCAGACGATCTTGGAGACAACGGAACATGCCTTTGGAAAATAGAGGAGAAAACGATGAGTTTTACGCATTTACATGTACATACCGAATACAGCCTTCTGGACGGATCGAACAAGATCAAAGAGTACGTTGCCAGAGTCAAGGAGCTTGGCATGAACAGCGCCGCGATCACCGATCACGGCGTCATGTTCGGCTGTATCGATTTTTATAAAGAAGCCCGCGCGCAGGGCGTCAAGCCGATCCTCGGCTGTGAGGTTTACGTGGCGCCGGGTTCCCGTTTCGACCGCGAAACCAGCCGCGGAGAGGACCGGTACTACCATCTGGTTCTGCTGGCGGAAAATAATACGGGCTATTCCAATCTGATGAAGATTGTTTCGGCGGGCTTTATCGATGGATTTTACTATAAGCCGCGTGTCGACATGGAGATTCTGGAAAAGTATCACGAGGGCATTATCGCGCTTTCCGCCTGCCTTGCAGGTGAGGTGGCGCGTGCGATGGTGCGGAACCAGTACGAGATGGGAAAAGAGGCCGCACTGCGGTATGAGAAGATTTTCGGAAAAGGCAATTTCTTCCTGGAACTGCAGGATCACGGCATCTCGGAGCAGCGGATGGTCAATCAGCAGCTGATGCGCCTCTCGGCAGAAACCGGCATCGAGCTGGTGGCGACGAATGATATTCACTACACGTACGCAGAAGATGCGGATTCCCACGATATTCTTCTGTGCCTGCAGACCGGAAAGAAGATCACGGATGAGGACCGCATGCGCTACGAGGGCGGCCAGTATTTCGTGAAATCCGAGGCGGAGATGGCATCGCTCTTCCCGTATGCACCGCAGGCAATCGAAAATACACAGAAAATTGCAGACCGGTGTAATGTGGAGATCGAATTTGGTGTCACAAAACTTCCGAAATTCGATGTGCCGGAGGGATACACTTCCTGGGAATACTTAAATAAGCTCTGCTACGACGGCCTCGAGGAACGGTATCACCCGGCGACGGATGAACTGAAAGCGCGGCTGAAATACGAGCTTGATACGATCAAAACGATGGGTTACGTCGATTACTTCCTGATCGTGTGGGATTTCATCAAATTTGCGCGCGACCACGACATCATGGTCGGACCGGGACGAGGATCGGCGGCCGGAAGTATTGTTTCCTACACCCTTGGCATCACGCAGCTGGACCCGATGCGGTACCAGCTCCTGTTCGAGCGTTTCCTGAACCCGGAACGAGTTACCATGCCTGATATCGACGTGGATTTCTGTTTCGAACGCCGCCCGGAGGTCATCGACTATGTAACGAGAAAATACGGCAAGGACCGCGTTGTACAGATCGTCACATTCGGTACACTGGCGGCGCGCGGTGTCATCCGAGATGTCGGCCGTGTGCTGGATATGCCGTATGCACAGGTCGATTCGATCGCGAAGATGATTCCGAATGAGCTGAATATCACGATCGACAAGGCACTGCAGATGAACCACGAGCTGCGGGAGCTGTATCAGGGAGATGAAGAAGTTGCCCATCTGATTGATATGTCACGGAGACTGGAGGGTCTGCCGCGTCATACATCCATGCATGCTGCAGGCGTTGTCATCGGTTCGCGGCCGCTGGTCGAATTTGTGCCGCTCTCCAGAGGAAGCGACGGAACGATTGTCACGCAGTTTACCATGACGACACTCGAGGAGCTGGGACTTCTGAAAATGGACTTCTTAGGGCTTCGGACCCTCACCGTGATCCAGAATGCAACGAAACTTGCGGAGCGGTACAGCGGGAAAAAGATGGATCTGCTTCAGATTGATTACAACGATCCGAACGTGCTCGGCATGATCGGCGCATCGAAAACGGTCGGTGTGTTCCAGCTCGAGAGTGCGGGAATGAAAAACTTCATGAAGGAGTTAAAACCGCAGAGCCTCGAGGATATCATCGCCGGAATTTCCCTGTACCGGCCGGGCCCGATGGATTTTATTCCGCAGTACATCAAAGGAAAAAACAACCCGGAATCCGTTACGTACGATACGCCGCTCTTAAAACCGATTCTGGAGCCGACGTACGGCTGTATCGTCTACCAGGAACAGGTTATGCAGATCGTACAGGCACTGGCGGGCTATTCGCTTGGACGGGCTGATCTGGTGCGCCGTGCGATGTCGAAGAAAAAGGCATCCGTCATGGAAAAGGAGCGCCAGAACTTCGTCTATGGAAACGAGGCGGAGGGCGTGCCGGGCTGTATCAAAAACGGCATTGACGAGAAGACAGCGAACAAGATCTATGATGAGATGATCGACTTCGCGAAATACGCCTTCAACAAATCCCATGCGGCGGCGTACGCGTTCGTATCGTACCAGACGGCATGGCTGAAATACTATTACCCGGTTGAGTTCATGGCGGCTCTGATGACCTCCTGCATCGATAACCCGGGAAAAGTCGCAGAGTATATCTTGAGTTCCCGCCAGATGGGCATTTCCATTCTGCCGCCGGACATCAACCGAAGCGAAGGAAAATTCACGGTAGACGGCCAGGCGATCCGCTATGGCATGGCGGCGGTCAAAGGCATCGGAAAGCCGGTCATGGAGGCGATCGTGGAGGAGCGGAGTGCAAACGGACCGTTCCGCTCGTTAAAGGATTTCGCGGAGCGTCTGAGCGGAAAAGAAGTCAACAAGCGGACCGTCGAGAACTTTATCAAGGCGGGCGCATTCGACTGCTTCGGCGTGACGAGAAAGCAGCTCATGTTCGTCTACGCCAATGTGCTCGATGATGTGGCGCGCGAGAAAAAAGATTCGTTAAGCGGCCAGATGAGTCTGTTTGACTTCGTAGACGAGACGACCAAACGGTCGTATGAAACGGTGTACCCGGATGTCGGAGAATACGAAAAGAGTGATCTTTTAGCGCTCGAAAAAGAGGTGCTCGGCATCTACGTCAGCGGTCATCCGCTCGAGGAGCAGGAGGAGTGCTGGCGGAAGAACATTTCCGCGGTAACGACAGACTTCCAGCCGGATGAGGAGACGGGTTTCCCATCCGTCACCGACGGCGCGAAAGAGATTGTCGGCGGCATTATCACGGATAAAAAAATCAAATATACAAAGAATAACAAGACAATGGCATTTCTCACACTCGAGGACCTCGTCGGCAGTATGGAAATCGTCGTATTCCCGCGCGATTACGAGAAAAACGCAGCGATGATGCAGACCGATGCGCGTGTCTTCATCCAGGGCCGTGTTTCCGCGGAGGATGATAAGCCGAGCAAGCTGATCTGCGAGAAAATTTTCCCGTTTGCAGGCATCCCGAAAGAGCTCTGGATCCAGTTCCCGGACAAGGAAACGTACGAGAGAGAAGTGGCGGATCTGTACCAGATGCTGCATGAATCCGACGGCAAGGACAGCGTGATTCTCTACATCAAATCGATCAAAGCGATGAAAAAACTGCCGCCGAGCCGCAATGTGCAGGCAGATGCCCGTCTGGTGGCGTCACTTCAGGCAAAATTCGGTACCGGAAACGTGAAAGTTGTAGAAAAGAGTATTGAAAAAAGGGCCTGAATGCTTTAAAATAAAACTGTGTGTGATTAATAAATAAAACTACTCGTTTATTAATGTGTGTGATGAGATGGAGGAATTCATATGGCAACGACTAACAAGGTAAAGACAATCGGAGTGCTTACCAGCGGTGGTGATGCACCAGGTATGAACGCAGCGATCCGTGCAGCCGTAAGAAGAGGTCTGCAGAAGGGCGTTCAGATGAAAGGTATCCTGAAAGGCTACGACGGACTGATGAACGAAGAAATCATCGACATGACAGCCCGCGATGTATCCGACACCATCGAGCGCGGAGGTACTATCCTTTATACAGCCCGCTGCGCAGAGATGCGTACACCGGAAGGCCAGAAACGTGCTGCAGATGTCTGCAGAAAACACGGCATCGACGGACTGGTAGTTATCGGCGGAGACGGATCTTTTGCAGGAGCGCAGAAACTGGCAGCTCTTGGAATTAACACCGTAGGTGTACCGGGAACCATCGACCTGGATATCGCCTGCACAGAATATACCATCGGTTTTGATACCGCGGTAAACACTGCAATGGAAGCCATTGATAAAGTAAGAGATACTTCCACTTCCCATGAGAGATGCTCGATCATCGAGGTTATGGGACGTAATGCCGGATACATCGCTCTGTGGTGCGGTATCGCAAACGGCGCAGAGGATATCCTGCTTCCGGAGAAATACGATTACGATGAGCAGAAGATCATCAACAACATCATCGAGAACCGTAGAAAAGGCAAAAAACATCATATCATCGTAAATGCTGAGGGCATCGGCCATTCCACCAGCATGGCGCGCAGAATCGAAGCTGCAACCGGCATCGAGACCCGTGCAACGATCCTTGGACATATGCAGCGTGGAGGAAGCCCGACATGTAAAGACCGTGTATATGCGTCCATCATGGGTGCTTACGCAGTTGACCTTCTTCTGGAAGGCAAAACAGACCGCGTTGTTGCATACAAGAACGGTGAGTATGTAGATTACGATATCGATGAGGCACTGTCCATGACAAAGACTCTGCCGGAATATCAGTGGGAGATCGCAAGAGCTCTTTCTTATAACTATACGAAATAAAAAAGTATCACGAAACAGACTGTTTTTAGCAAGCAGTCTGTTTCATTGGTATAATAGCGGGAATAAAAATGTTTCCGCGGACGGAATAGAGAGACAAAATAAAAAAACAGGAGGAACTTAACAATGGTTACCTGGAACAATCTTGATAAACTGGCTTCTTTTGAGGAGCTGAAAAAAGTGGAGCGTGTCAATCTTGCCGAGGTGATGTCCGGCGAAAACGGAGCAGAGCGCGTAAAATCTTACAGCGTTCCGATGGCAGAAGGACTTGCGTATAACTACGCAGCAAAACAGGTGAATGAGGATGTCCTTGCCGCACTCGTAAAACTGGCAGAAGAGGCACAGCTTTCTGAAAAATTTGAGGAGCTTTACAACGGTGCTGTCATCAACACCGGAGAGAACCGTCTCGTGCTTCATCAGCTGACCCGCGGCCAGCTCGGAAACACCGTTACGGCAGACGGCGTAGACAAACGTGCTTTCTACGTAGAGCAGCAGAACCGCATCGCAGAGTTTGCGAACAAAGTACATGCAGGTGAGATCACCAACGCAGCAGGTGAAAAATTCACCACCGTTGTGCAGATCGGTATCGGCGGAAGCGACCTTGGCCCGCGTGCGATGTATCTGGCTCTGGAAAACTGGGCAAAGAAAAACGGCTGCTTCAAAATGGAAGCAAAATTCATCAGCAACGTTGACCCGGATGACGCAGCAGCGGTTCTGAATTCGATCGACGTAGCACATTCCATCTTCGTTCTGGTATCCAAATCCGGAACCACACTGGAGACTCTGACCAATGAGTCCTTCGTAAAAGACGCTCTGAAAAATGCAGGCCTGGATGCATCCAAGCATATGATCGCCGTTACCAGTGAGACTTCTCCGCTGGCAAAGAGCGACGACTATCTGGCAGCATTCTTCATGGATGACTATATCGGAGGCCGTTATTCTTCCACATCCGCAGTCGGCGGCGCTGTTCTGTCCCTGGCTTTCGGACCGGAAGTATTCGCAGCATTCCTCGAGGGCGCTGCAGCAGAAGATAAACTTTCTGCAAACAAAGACGTATTACAGAACCCGGAGATGCTCGATGCGCTGATCGGTGTTTACGAGAGAAACGTTCTTGGCTATCCAAGCACTGCAGTTCTTCCGTACTCCCAGGCACTGAACCGTTTCCCGGCTCACTTACAGCAGGTAGATATGGAGTCCAACGGTAAATCGGTCAACCGCTTCGGCGAGCCGGTCAATTACCCGACCGGTCCGGTTCTCTTCGGCGAGCCAGGTACCAACGGACAGCATTCCTTCTATCAGCTGCTGCATCAGGGAACTGATATCGTTCCGCTGCAGTTTGTAGGATTCCGCAATAACCAGATGGAGACCGATGTCGACATCCAGGGCAGCACCAGCCAGCAGAAACTCTGCGCAAACGTAGCAGCTCAGATCGTTGCATTTGCCTGCGGTAAAGCAGATGAGAATAAAAACAAAAACTTCGAAGGCGGCCGTCCGTCCAGCATCATCATCGGAGATCAGGTAAATCCGAAGACGCTGGGAGCACTGCTTGCACACTTCGAGAATAAGATCATGTTCCAGGGATTCCTGTGGAACGTAAACAGCTTCGACCAGGAGGGCGTCCAGCTTGGTAAAGTCCTTGCAAAACGCGTTCTGGCTCATGAGACAGACGGAGCACTGAAGGTATTCAGTGATCTGCTCAATATCTAAAAGCGTTATTTTCTGATCAGAAAAGGCGTCCTGTGAAAAAAATCTCCCGGAAAAACTCCGGGAGATTTCAGACTATAGACAAAGCCCTGCTTAGGGGCGGTGACGTAAGAAAACATTTATGTGAGAGAATCGGCGTAGTTTAGGCTACGCCGGTTTTCTTTTCTTTTTGGGCTGCTTGGGATTGCTCCCTTGCGTCCTCAAAATCAAATGCACCAATGAAGTTATAGACGATCTCGATTTCTCTGACCTTGATGCGCGGCTCATTCTCGTCCGGCGTATAAACCTCGGAGATATAAATTTTCTCCACAAACTCCCGGAGAACAGAGGCGTCAAGCTGCTGCATATCAGTGTACTTCCTGACCGCTGCAATAAACTGTCTGACATTGACTTTCTGCTTTTCCTGTTCCTTGACTTCTTGCCGAAGATATTCGACAAGGTTTGTAAGGTTAGTCTGTTCCAATTCATAGTCACGGGACAGTATATCAGCATGGCGGCTCCCCCCCCGGGGCGCCCCGCCGCCCCCGCCGCAACCCACCAGGGCAACCGCGGCAAAGAGACTGATGCAGAGGGTGAGAATCGCAAAGGCCTTCTTTTTCATGGTCGTGTCCTCCTCGATCTGTAATCGTCCATGGATTACCTGCCTTTACTGTACGCGTGGACGGCTCGCTAGGGTGGGCCATGTGTCCCATTCTGGGGGCTGGAATTGCGCCGACAAGTGGCAATATGTGCGGTCGCAAAAGAGGGGAGGGCCGATGCTGTCGGCCCTCCCCGGGGTGAGGTGCCCGTTGATTTAATGGGGCGCGCGTGCGTGGGCGTTGCCCCAACAGGTTCCTTGTTTATAGATATGCCTCAGTTTTTGACGTCCGGAAGTCTCGAAAGGTGGGCCATGTGTCCCATGTTTGCGGTGCCGACGCCTATCGTTCGTCATAGAAATCCGCGATGGCCAGGTGCGCTGACGCTCATGTACTTATGGGCTAGACTTAGCACCATTATGTGATTGATGCGGTCGGTCGGCGGTTGCCACCCGACCGATGTATATGACTTGAAGGTGCGTGCGTATGAGCCAAGAGATGATGGATAAAACATGTCGAGAGTTTGCCGAGGCGCTTGCCGCACGCGAGCCGGTTCCCGGCGGCGGGAGCGCGAGCGCCTTTGTAGGTGCACTGGGCGCCTCGCTTTGCGGGATGGTTGCTCGCTATGGGGCGACAAATCCTGCGCTTGCCGATCGCGCAGACGATCTGACGCGCGCGTTTGCCCAGGCGGATGAGTTGGCGCAGGAACTTGTGGGTCTGGTCGCCGAGGACGTTCGTGCCTACGGGCAGGTGTCCACGGCGTACGGTATTCCGCGTGACGATCCGGCTCGAGCGACCGCGATTCAGGATGCGCTGCATGTGGCCGCTATGCCGCCGTATCGCATTATGGATGCCTGCGGGCGTGCGCTGGCGCTGCTCGAGGACATGGCCGACAAGGGTTCGCGTCAGCTGCTGTCCGATGTGGCGTGCGGCGCCGTGTTCTGCCGTGCCGCTATGCAGGGCGCGAGCTTGACGCTCTTTGCGAACACCACGTCTATGAAAGATCGCGTTCGTGCTGAGGAGCTCGAGACGGCGTGTGATGAGTTGCTCGACACATGGTTGCCGCGCGCCGATGCGCTGGCGCGCCGCGCCTCCGACGCTGCAAGGAAGAGAGGATAGCCATGGCTGAACTGCTGAAGGGTGCTCCCGTTGCTCGCGCTTTGACCGAGGAACTTGCTGCTCGCTGTGCAGCCCTGCGCGAGCGCGGTGTTGTACCGACGCTGGCCATCGTTCGTGTGGGCGAGCGCGAGGACGACCTGTCCTACGAGCGCGGTGCCCTCAAGCGCTGCGAGAAGGTTGGCATTGAGGCTCGCCGCGTTTTGCTTCCTGCCGATGTTTCGCAGGACGAGCTGTTGACGGCCGTCGAGGACATCAATACCGATTCGGCTGTTCATGGCTGTCTGATGTTCCGCCCGCTGCCCGCCGGCCTTGACGAGAACGCCGTCGCCGCAGCGCTCGATCCCGCCAAGGACGTTGACTCCATGACGCCGGCTTCACTGCTCACCACGCTTTCGGGGCGCGGCGAGGGTTTTGCCCCCTGCACAGCCGAAGCCGTGCTTGCTTTGCTGGATCATTACGGCGTTGAGCTGGATGGGGCCAAGGTTGCTGTGGTCGGACGCTCACTGGTAATTGGCCGCCCCGTTGCCGCCATGCTTACGGCGCGCAACGCAACCGTGACGACGTGCCATACGCATACGCGCGATCTTGCCGCCGAGTGCTGTGCTGCCGACATTGTGGTTGCCGCCGTTGGACGCGCGCGCACGATTGGCGCAGATGCGGTCCGCGAGGACCAGGCGATTATCGATGTTGGCATTAATTGGGACGAAGCCGCTGGCAAGCTGGTCGGCGACGTCGATTTTGATGCCGCGGAGCCGGTTGTTGGCGCAATCACCCCCGTGCCGGGTGGCGTGGGCGCCGTGACCACCGCGATTCTCGCCAAACACGTGATCGAAGCGGCCGAGCGCGCATTGAAATAGGCGTTTTGGGCTGTTTGAGGGGTTAGTTCTATACCCCGTGGACAAAAAATGCCAAATATGAGTACTGTTGCCAAGATAGTCACATATATTTTAGGTTAATTTGGCTCTCTAACGATATTTATTATCGATAGAGAGCCTATTTTATTGGGCCTATGGGGAAGTACATCATCTAATTTTTGAACAAATGTAGACTTTCGACACCCATGCGTAGCAAAATTGCTGTTACTAAATTAGTGACAGTACTCATATTTGGCATTTTTTGACCACGGGGGCTGCCGAGGCCGTGGTTTCGCCCTTTTTTCGCCGAAGCGATACACTGTTGCCGTTTGATTTCTTCGCTCAAGGAGGATGCGCATGCCGTGCACAACGATTTTGGTCGGTAAGAACGCGAGCTACGACGGGTCGACGCTGGTCGCCCGCAACGAGGACTCGTCCAACGGGGTGTTTGAGCCCAAGCGCATGCGCGTGGTGCATCCCGACGATCAGCCGCGCGTCTACACGAGCGTCCTGAGTCACCTGACCATTGAGCTGCCCGATAACCCCATGCGCTACACGAGCGTCCCCGATGTTGTCCCGGGCCATGGCATCTGGGCCGAGGCGGGCTTCAACGAGCTCAATGTTGGTATGTCCGCAACCGAGACGCTCACCACCAATGAGCGCGTTCGCGGCGCCGACCCGCTCGTGGACTACGTGCCCGCCAAGGGTAACGAGGGTGAGGACGGCTATGTGCCGGCGCAGCCTGGTGGCTTGGGTGAGGAGGACATGGTGACCCTGGTCCTGCCGTATGCCAAGTCCGCCCGCGACGGCGTTCGTATCCTGGGCGACCTGCTCGAGCGCTACGGCACCTACGAGAACAACGGCATCGCCTTTAGTGATGTGGACGAGATCTGGTGGCTCGAGACCATCGGTGGTCACCACTGGATTGCCAAGCGCGTGCCTGACGACGCCTATGTGACCATGCCCAACCAGCTGGGTATCGACAGCTTTGACCTGGATGACGCCGAGGGCGCCCAGGCCGACCACATGTGCTCCGCCGACTTGCGCGCCTGGATGGCCGAGTGGCATCTGGACCTGACGCTGGGCGTCGAGGGCGACGGCCCGGCTGCGGTCTTTAACCCGCGCGAGGCCTTTGGCTCGCACAGCGACAGCGACCACGTCTACAACACGCCGCGCGCGTGGTACATGCAGCGCTGTCTCAACCCCAGCGACGTGTGGGATGGCCCCGACGCCGACTACACGCCCGAGAGCGACGATATCCCCTGGAGCCGCGTGCCCGAGCGCAAGGTGACCATCGAGGACATCAAGTACGTACTCTCGAGCCACTACCAGGGCACGGAGTACGATTGCTACGGTAGCAAGGGCACGCCCGCAACGCGTGGCGCATATCGCCCCATCGGCATCAACCGCAACAGCCAGCTCGCCGTGTTGCAGTTACGTCCCTATGCGCAGCCGGCCTATCGCGCCGTGCAGTGGATGGCGTTTGGCTCCAACTCGTTTAACGCGCTGGTTCCGCTGTACGCCAACGTCGAGACCATGCCCGAGTACTATGCCGACACGCAGGCTCGCGTGACGTCCGAAAACTTCTACTGGGCCAACCGCCTGATCGGCGCGCTGGCTGACGTCCGTTTCCATGAGTGCGGTCGCGCGGTCGAGGACTATCAGGAGAAGGTCGGTGGCATGGGCCACAAGCAGATCCATGACGTCGACGCTGCCGTAGCCGCTCTGCCCGAGGCCGAGGTGCCTGCCGAGCTTGCACGCGCCAACGAGGCCTTTGCCGAGCGTGTCCGCGTGGAGACCGATGCCCTGCTGGGCAAGGTGCTCTACACCACGAGCTGCGCCATGAAGAACTCTTTCGCGATGAACGACAACGTGAGGTAGGGATTTCCCGTCGATCGAATAGCGCTAAAACGCTTTGTCGCTTTCACTCAATCTTGGGTACAAGAACGCCAATGCAGTTGTTTGTGATTGGAGACAACCATGGTTATGAAACTCGATCAGCTTGTTAACGGCGCCATCAACGTTGGCTTTGGCGCTGCCGCCGTTGCCGTCGAGGGCAGCAAGAAGGTTCTCGACGACCTCAGTACCAAGGGCGAGCAGGTGCGCAAGGACGCAGGCGCCCCCGATATCGCCCGCAGCGTGTCCGATATGTTCGAGCAGGCCGGTGGCACCATCTCCGACCTGACCGAGCGTCTGGGCATGCAGGGCGAGACCGCGGCCCAGCGCGTGCTTGACGAGCTTATCCTTGCCCGCGTCCGCGTCATGACCGCTCCCGAGCGCACTGCCTTCCTGGCCCATGTGCGCGACATCGTCGATTCGGTCGAGGACAACGTGACCTCGGTGCCCGTCGAGTCCGTTGAGCCCGACGATGCGAAGGATACCGAAGAGGCCGAGTAGCAGCGCAGATGGCAGATTCCACCACCGATTACAACAATCTAGACCCCTTGGGTGACGAGGCGGCGGTTGTCGATGAGGTCGACGCCGCCGTCTCGGGCGCTCGCAAGAAGCCGCGCGCCGTCGATATGGTGCCCGAGGAGCCCGACGCGATGGCGCCGGACGAGGAATACCAGCTCACGCCGGCGGGTCGCCGCGAGCGCATCGGACAGATTGTTCGCCTGGTCAAAAAGTACCGCGTGTGGGATAACCTCACGCCGGTTCGTTTGCGCCGCCTGCTCGAGGAACTCGGCCCCATGTTCGTCAAGATGGGGCAGATTCTGGCCAACCGAGATTCTGCCGCAACGCTTTTGCGACGAGCTGCGTCGTCTGCGCTCCGACGTGGAGCCCGTACCGTACGAGGTCGTACTCAGTTGTCTGGAAGAAGAATACGGCCTGCGCCTGGGGGAGATGTTCGATGCGATCGACCCCAATCCGCTTGGTAGCGCATCGCTCGCGCAGGTGCACCGCGCTCGTCTGGTGACGGGCGAGGACGTGGCCGTCAAGGTGCAGCGCCCCGGTGCGCAGCAGGTTATGGCGCAGGACATCGATATCATCCGCTCGGTGGTGCGTATCGTTTCCAAGTTCGTCAACACCGATCAATTCGTTGACCTGCACGGCGTAGTCGAGGAGTTGTGGACCTCGTTTCGCGAGGAGACCAACTTTTTGGCCGAGGCAAAAAACCTCAACGACTTCTACGAGTTCCATAAGAGCGTTCATGGCGTGACGTGCCCTAAATCCTATCTGGACCTGTGCACCGAGCACGTGGTGGTCATGGATTACGTTGACGGCATCTCGATCGCCGATCCTGAACGCTTGGTGGCCGAGGGCTATGACTTGGAAAAGATCGGTGCCGCAATCGTCGAGGACTACTCGACGCAGGTGCTCGATGACGGCTTTTTCCATGCCGACCCGCATGCGGGAAACATCATTCTCAAGGACGGCATCGTCTACTTTATCGACTTGGGCATGGTCGGACGCATGTCGAGCCACGACCGCGGCATCGTCAAGGACATGATTTTCGCCGTGGCCGAGGGTGACGTGCCCAAGCTCAAGGATTCGCTCATGCGCTTTGCCGTAACGCGCGGCGATTCTGCCGAGCTCGATCATTCGGCCTTTTTGTCCGATTTGGACTTTATCGTGGCTGACTTTGCGGGCCTTGACCTTAAGGACCTGGATATCGGTGAGTTTTTGACCTCGCTGTTAAACCTCGCGCGCAAAAATGACGTTGAGCTGCCGAGCGTGGTGACAATGTTCGCCCGCGGCATGGTGACGCTCGAGGGCCTGTTGACCGAGTACATGCCTAACGTCAACATGATCCAGATCATCCAGACGCACATCAAAAACGAGAAGAGCACCTACGCCCGCATGCGCGAGATGAGCCGCGACTTTGCAGCGAGCAGTTATCGCGCGGCGAAGGGCTCGCTCGAGGCGGCCGAGTATCTGGGCTTGGCTTCGCGTATGCTCACGCGCGGTCAGCTTAAGGTGAACACGCAGATCATGAGCAGCGATAAGGCGCTGCGACAGCTAGGTGGGATTATCGACCGCATGTCGATGGCAATTGTGATCGCCGGTCTGTTTATCGGTTCGTCGGTGGTGTACTACGCGCGCATCGAGCCGGTTGTGTTTGGTATCCCGGTCATTGGCTTTATGGGCTACGTGAGCGCGCTGGTGCTGGCGCTTATGCTGGGCCGCAATATCTGGCTCAACAGTCACGGCGGCAAGCACTAGAGGCTGCGGCCGTCACCGCATTTTCCTATCGCAAACAATAGCTTTTACCTTGGGCTTCGCCTGCGAGCGAGGCCCTTTTGCGTGATACCATTTTGACGGTAATAATCGATGGCCTAGATGGTGGTGCGGAGACGCACGAATGCGCGGTTATCCTGCGCATTTGGGGGAATCGGGGTGCAAGTCCCCGGCTGTACCAGTAACCGTAATTCCTCTTGGCTCGGGATGCTCGCGTCGCAGATCGGACGACGTGCCCGAGTCGTTAAGGTTAAGTCGGATCGCCTCCCGTCTTGCATGCGGCTGCGGCGTATGCCGCCGGTGTGCATAGGGCTCTGGAGGGAAGGGGGTCCCCGATGGGGGAACTCGAGCGCAACATGCGCGATGACGTGGGGCAGTCTCAAGGCAACGCTCCAAGTACAGACAGTAGGAGACAAATGGATATGTTTGAGGACGAGCGCCAGCGCGTCTCGCATCGCCGTGGCGCAATTGCGCGCGGCGTAGCCAAGCGCGGCCTGGTGGCATTCCTGGCCTTCGCGATGGCCTTTGGCACCACACCGGCTCAGCTGTGGGCCGAGGGCGCCGAGGGCATTGCCGAGGCTGTGGCTCAGACTGCGACGCCGGGCGAGGACGCAGCGCTTGCGGGCGGTACCGCTGAGCAGAGCGGCGCCGAGGTTTCGGATTCCGAGGGCGCACCTGCAGCTAGTGTAGCCATAACAGAGGCAGCAACTGGCGACGAAGGCTCGGCGACGGGGGAGAGCCCTGCCACGAGCGAGCAGTCTTCGACGGCATCCGCTGGCCAAGCGGGATCTGCCGCCGCGGCTGCCGTTCAGACAGAGAACCCGACAGAAACCGGCGATGTCGCCAAGAAGCAGGTCGAGGTCTCGTTCTCGATTATCGGCACCGATGCCGACGGCAAGGCTCAGACCTGGGTGGCGCCTACGCAGCTCAAGCTCGACGAGGGCGCGACGGCTGCGGATGCCTTCATTAAGCTGCAGGAGAAGACGGGCTTCAAGGCGAAGTACGATCCGAACACGGCATACGGTTTCTACCTCGAAAGCATCACATCCCCGAGCGATGGCCGCACGCTTGCCTACGATCCGACGACCTATGCCTACTGGCAGCTGTTCGTCGACGGCGCGTCTTCCTCGGTTGGCGCGAGCAGCGTTAAGCTCGCCCCGGGGCAGAAGATTGAGTTTGCCTTTACGGGTGGTAGCGCATCCCCTGTCGTTAAGGATCAGGTTGCCGCAAATGTGACCGTCATTGGTCGCGATGCCCAGGGCAAGACTCAGACTTGGGTCGATAACGCGCAGTATGTGGTGACGTCCGGTTCGAGCGCACTTGACCTTACGAAGGTCGCGCTTGAGGCGAATGACATCGACGCCGTTGCTGCTGGCTCCTTCATTCTGAGCCTTAAGTACAACGGTGTTGAGCTGGGTACGCCCCAAGATTATTCGACCTATTGGCAGCTGTTCATCAACGGCAAGTCGAGCGACTACACGGCAGACAATGTCACCATTCATGCTGGCGATACCGTTACGTGGTTCTACGGTGGCTGGGGCGACAAGTTGCCGTCCGATTCCGTCCATGCTTCCGTTCAGGTCCTTGGTAAGGACAAGGACGGCAAGCAGCAGGTTTGGGCTTCGACGGGCCAGACGAGTCTCAAGGCAGGCTCCACTGCCAAGGATCTCCTTGAGCAGACCGGCCTTAAGCTCGATGCTGGCGAATCGTCTTGGGGCTGGTTCCTCAACGGCATTACTTCGCCGTTCGATAGTAAATCCTATGGCTGGGATGCTGCGACTAATAGCTATTGGCGCTTCTATGTAAATGGCAAGTTCGCCGACGTTGGCGCCGGTGCCTACGAGCTTCAAGAGGGCGATGCCGTCACCTTTATGTATGGTGCTGACGCCGATGCCCTTCCTGGCCAGGTTCTTGGGTCTGCCGATGTTATCGGTCCCGATGTCAACGGCAACAATACTCGCTGGGGCTCGGCAAGCAATGTTTCCCTGCCCGAGGGCTCTACGGCTCAGAACCTTATTGAGACGGTCCTGAAGGCCAAGGGCGTTACGTACAACGGCTCCCAGAGTGGTGAGTACTGGTTCCTCAATTCCATCAACTCGCCGTTCGATCACAAGCCGTATGCCTGGGATGCTGCGACCAATAAATATTGGCACCTGTATATCAACGGAGAGCCCTCCTTACTCTGCGCCAATCAGATTACGCTCAAGAGCGGCGATAAGGTTACGCTTGCATATACCACCGACGATTCGGCCATGCCCGATCCCGACAAGATTGTCGTGGATCCGAGCGCGACGACTCCTGATTGGGATGCCGAGTGGGCCGGCTACGGCAACAGTGGCAACGGTTCGACCGTAACGGATGCCAAGACGCCTGCGCAGGCCGCCGGTCTTAAGTGGGCCTTCGATTGGAAGGCCGAGTCTGGTCAGCAGTATGCCAACTGCAGCGAGCCTGTCATTGCTAACGGCTTTGTGTACATCGCGACCGAGAACGAGCTCATTAAGATCGATTCGTCCACGGGCAAAAAGGTTGCCTCTGCGCCGCTTGCCTCCAAGGTGAGCTATACCTCTCGTCCGATCTATACCAATGGCCTTATCATCGTTCCGCTCAACGGCGGTGCGGTCCAGGCGATTACTGCAGACAAGCTGATCTGCAAGTGGCTGACGCCTGGTTTGACGGACTTGACGCAGAGCTCCTGCACCGTCGTTTCGGACGGCGAGTACGTCTATGTAGGCACGGCTGATGGGAAGAAATACGTCAACGGTTCCTTTACGCGCATCAAGATCACCACAGGCGAAGTCTCTTGGCAGAACATCGACGCAGCTGAGGGCTATTATTGGACTGGCGCTGCCCTGACGGATAAGTACGCCATCGTCCCCACGAGCGCAGGTACGCTTAAGTGCATTGATAAGGCAACGGGCGATGTCGTTTCGACCATGAAGCTCGGCACCCTTGCGAACGCTGACTGCGTCGCCGATCCGTCCAATGGCTCGACCTTCTATCAGATGACGCACGACGGAAAGCTCCATGTGATTTCGCTTTCGGCGAAGGGCGTGCTGAGCGAGCAGAAGACGGTCGACCTGGGTCTTACGAATAACATGAGCGCCCCGGCGATGTCTGGCGACAACTTGATTGTCGGTGGGCAGACGGCTACTGGATCTGCTCTGGTTCTCTATAATCTGAAGACTGGTAAGACCACGATGGTCACCGCTGCTGACGGTAAAGAGCTACCGGCCGGATTTAACGGTATTGCTGCTACTCCGCTGGTGAGTGTTCAGGGCGGCAAGACCTATGTGTACTTTACCGTTAACAGCGCGGATAGCAAGGATTACGTCAACTACTCTGCTGGTGGTGGCGTGTATCGCTATACACTCGGCGATGCAGAGGCGACGCAGATTTATGATGCGGCTGGCCATTACCAGCACTGCGACTCTCCGGTCATTGCCGATGCATCTGGCAACCTGTACTACATCAATGACTCGGGCACTCTGTTCAAGCTGGGGGCCGTTGAGTCTTGGACGGTTGCCTTTAATTCCAACGGCGGGTCTGCTTGCGACACTAAGTTTGTTGCTACGACCGATGGCAAGCTGGTTAAGCCGGCCGATCCGACGCGCGATGGCTACACTTTCGGCGGTTGGTTCACCGATGAGGCTTGCGTGCAGGCGTATGATTTCAGCACGCCGGTGACGGCCGACCTGACGTTGTATGCCAAGTGGACCAAGAATGCCGTTAACCCTGGCGGCAATGGCGGTTCAGGCTCCAATGGCGGCAATGGCGGCGTTGGTTCGAATGGCGGCGGCGGTTCTAGTACCGGTACTGGTTCCGGCACTGGCGCTGGCGCTGGTTCTGGCTCCGGCTCGAAGGGCGGCGTTATTGCCCCGGGCCAGAAGCCGGTGACCAAGACGACGGTGTCGACCAAGACCGAGACCAGGGACAACAAGTCCGACAAGAAGGACTCCGATAAGTCCGATAAGAAGTCCGATTCCAAGTCCGATACGGGTGCTGTTTCCACGACCACTGCTAAGAAGTCCTCTAGTGCTTCCGAGCAGGAGACTGGCACCAATCCGCTCGCCATCGTTGGCATCGCCGCCGGCGTGATTGGCCTCGCGCTCATCGCCGTCTTCGTGCTGACCAAGCGCGGCAAGGGTGACGGTAATGCCCGATAAGCCCAAGGAGACCAGCGGGCAACAGCCCGACTCCTCGTTTATCCAGCTCGATGATCCAAAGCAAAAGGGCGCCGCTTCGGCGGCGTCCACCTCTCGTCGCAAGGCGCTCCTCGGCGTTCTGACTGCTGCATGCACCATTCTGATCGTCGTCTCGCTGGGTTTCGTCCATCCTTCCACAAGCGGTGCCTGGTCCATCGACTGGATCATTCAGACCGTGACGGGGGAGAGCGTCGTCACCAAGGACACCAAGGCGTCTGGCTCGACTACGACTTCGGGCGAGGCCAGTTCCAAGGATTCCAAGTCATCGAATGATGCAAAAGACGAGTCCAAGGGTTCGAACGACGGCAAGGACGATTCCGAGTCTTCGGACAAGGAATCGGATAAAAGCTCGGATAGCAAGAAGTCCGATGGTCAGAACGGCAAGAAGTCTGGAGATAAATCCGCTGCCCAGAATATGGGAGCCGGCGATACTTCCAATGTGTCTGGTGGTGCTTCTTCGGGCGGTGGCCAGTCGTCTAATGGAGCCTCATCCTCTAATGGTGGAAACGCCTCCTCGGGCGGACAGGGTGGCTCGCAGGAGTCCAACTACGTAACGGTGACGGTTTCGGTCACATCGAGCGCTGTGGGCAATCCTGTGTCCTCTGGTGGCACCTTTACCTTTAACGAAGGCGCTACCGTCTACGATGCCCTGTGCGCGCTGGGCCTTTCTGTCAACGCACATGGCTCTTCGTACGGCACGTATGTTTCCGCGATTGGTGGTTTGGCCGAGAAACAGTACGGCGGCACGAGTGGCTGGATGTACTCCGTCAACGGCACATCGCCCATGACGGCGTGCAGCAACTACGTTCTCTCAAACGGTGACAACGTAGTCTGGTATTACGTGACAGGCTAGAGGCCTCGACATAGCGCGCCAGACGGGCGGTCCGGACAAACATCCGGGCCG
>OGQU01001162.1_pt1 | contig 23420 bp, 20 predicted proteins | sample 1553341 | NCBI WGS metagenome assembly OGQU01 (sample SAMEA2579920, study PRJEB22360) | human gut metagenome | biome: human gut; feature: human-associated habitat; material: faeces | place: Denmark | collected 2008/2010 | reverse complement strand
CGCCCACCTGTATACGGTATCAAAATTCATGATAGAATGGAGTTGAATGCTATGGCAACCTATCTCACAGGTGACACACATGGGAATTTTCTCCGCGTGGACACCTTTTGCCGCGCAATGGAAACAACCAAATCCGATACCATAATCATCCTTGGTGATGCGGGTTTCAATTATTACCTGAATGACCGCGACACCCGCGCAAAAGAGTATGCCAGCGCCATTCCGGTCAAATTCTTCAGTATCCACGGCAACCATGAAGCCAGGCCCCAGCGCATCCCATCCTATATGGAAGGAGAATACTGTGGCGGGAAAATTCTCTATGAAGAAGCATTTCCGAACATCCTCTTTGCTGTTGACGGCGAGATTTACAATTTCGATGGGTACAAGTGTATCGTGATCGGGGGCGCGTACAGTGTGGATAAGCACTACCGGCTGGGGGGCGGGGGGGGGTGGGGGGGGGGCCCCCGCCGCTCTCGAGAAGGGCCTGCTGGACTTTGTCCACCAGCCCGATGGAGAGGAAGATGACCATGGTAGCCCCGTGAGCAGCCAGCTTTGCCAGCTGTTCGGCCTCAGGAACAGGAGTGCGGCCCTCCATCCGGGTGATGATGACGGTCTGGCTCACATTGGGCAGGGTGTACTCGGCACAGAGCGCCGCCGCCGCGCCGCAGAAGCTGGACACGCCCGGGGTGTCGTCATAGGGGATGCCGTCAGCATCCAGCGCGTCCATCTGCTCCCGGATGGCCCCGTAGAGGCAGGGGTCGCCGGTGTGGAGGCGGACCGTGGTGCCGCCGGCCTTTTCGGCGGCACGGATGGTGTCCAGCACTTGTTCCAGCGTCATCTCGGCGCTGTTATAGATGGCACAGCCGGGCTTCGCCAGCCCCAGCAGGGCCGGGTTGACGAGACTGCCCGCGTAGATGATGCAGTCGGCATCGGCCAGCAGGGCTGCACCCCGCCGGGTGATGAGGTCGGGCGCGCCCGGCCCGGCTCCTACAAAATGGACCATATCTTACCCCTCCTTCACCAAAATCGTTGCGAAATAGCCCGCCGACCGGGCCGGGTCGTAATCGGTCAGGTCGGGCCAGACCTCCTCGTTCGGCAGGCCGCAGTTACAGACCATCGCGCTCCGGCTCAGAAGCCCGGCGTCGGCCAGCGGGGCTGGCGGCCAAGAGGCGGGGGGCGGCCCAGCCCGGCCAGCGTCTCGGGCAGCTGACGGCCCGATTTCATCAGCACTTTCGCGCCCGGTGCGGCCAGCACCTCAGCGGCGCAGCGCCCCGGGGCGATGGTCAGCGGCTGCTCCATGCCGCCCGTCAGGGACTGGCCCAGCCGGGCCGCAGCGGCGCAGAAGCTCGTCACGCCGGGGAGCATCACGGTCTTGTAACCCTCGGCCTCCAGGATCTCCTGCAGGTAGCCGAAGGTCGCGTAGACGGACAGGTCGCCGAGGTTGAGCATGGCGACATCCTGCCCGGCGTCGAGATATTCTTTCACGGCCCGGGCCGCCTCGATGTGGGCGGCTTTCTGCACCGCCGGGTCAAGGCTCATGGCGAAGCGCAGCGGCAGGATGGTCTTGCCGCTCAGATCCACCGCACCTTTTGCGATGTCCAGCGCCAGCATCCCACCCTTTGGGGTCTGGGGCGCGGCGATGACCGGGCAGTTTTCGAGGCGGCGGACAGCCTGCAGGGTCATGAGCTCCGGGTCGCCCGGGCCGACGCTGACGCCGTAAAAAGTGCCTATCCGTTTTTCCATTCGTCCAGCAGCTCCTTTGCAGTTCTGGTCTGGCCCAGCGGGCCGTATTGATTCGAGAAGAGCACCGCACCCACCCGGAACGCCCCGGCGGCGCGGCGGTCGAGGTGGAGCTGGATGGCGTCCAGCAGACTGGACAGCACCGGTTCTCTCAGCTCTGCTTTGTCTAAGATCTCCATGCAGGCGTCGGTGGTGGCCGCGTTCATCAGGGCCGCGCAGACGTCCCGGGACGCGCCGCAGAGGGCGGCGTGGGCGCAGAGCAGCTCGGTGCGGCAGTCGGCTGTGCGGGAGTGGGTGTTCATGACGCCGCCCGCCAGTTTGACCAGCTTGCCGATGTGGCCCACCAGCACCACCTCTTCAAAGTGGGATGCCGCCGCCATATCCATCGTATCCCCGATGAAGTTCGAGGTCTTGACCACCGGGATATTCTTCAGGGCGGGCATCTTCTCGTGGAGATAGTCGAGGCCGTAGTTGCCCGGAGCAAGGATGAGCCGCCGGGGGCTTCCGGCCCGGAGCGCCGCCTGCCCCATTTCCAGCTGGATGGTGTCGAGGATGGCCTGCTGGCTCATGGGCTCGACGATGCCGCTGGTGCCGAGAACGCTGAGGCCCCCTTCCACGCCCATGTGGGGGTTGAAGGTGCGCTTCGCCGTCTCAGCCCCGCCCTCGATGGAGATGGTGACGTCAAAGCCGCCCGCGTACCCGGCAGATTCGGCCTCTTTTTCCAGCGCTTCCTTTATCATGGCCCGGGGGACGTGGTTGATGGCAGCTTCGCCCACGGGCTGGTCGAGACCGGGCTTTGTCACCCGGCCCACGCCCTCACCGCCGTGGATGCGCACCTCGCCGGCCAGCTCGGGACGGAGGGCGACACCGGCGATGACCGGCAGGCCGGTGGTCACGTCCACATCGTCGCCGCCGTCCTTGCGGATGGCACATACCGCACCTGTATCCGTTCTGCGGCACCAGAGGGGAGCCACCTCCACCACAATGTCCTTGGGCGTGCGCAGAGCCACCGTTTCCGGTTCGCGGCCGGTCAGCAGCAGACGCGCCGCCCCGGCAGCCCCCAGCCCGTGGGGGTGGCGCCGCCGGCGGCCCCGCGCCCGCCGCGCCCAGCGCCGCACAGGTGCCGGTGGTATAGCCGCAGCGCAGGAGCTTCTGGCCGCTGCGGACGTAGTGCTCAAAGAGCGGGCGCTTTTCCTCCGGCGCTTTTTCTTCGCCGTAGAGGAATGCGTACTGCTCATCGGTCAGAGCATAAATTTTGCAGATGTTTTCCCGGGCAAAGGCCTCTTCCGGCGTCAGGACGTCCGAGACGCCCGCCGCCGAGACGCAGACGACCTTGTCGGAAACTTTCTGCGCCAGCTCCAGCTCGTGGAGGCTCAGGATGACAGCCATCTTCTTGTCACGGGCGAGGCTTTTCAGGATGGCCAGCAATTCGGCCTTGCCCTTGATGTCGAGGAAAGACGTAGGCTCGTCCAATAATATCAGCTCCGGCTGCTGGCAGATGGCCCGGGCCAGCAGGACGCGCTGGCGCTGGCCGTCGCTGATGCGGTTGAAGTCCCGGCCCGCCAGCGCCTCGGCCCCCACGAGGGCCAGCGCGGCATGGACCTGGCGCTTATCTTCTGCCGAGAGGACACCCAGCCGCCCCGTGTAGGGGTAGCGCCCGGCGGACGCCATCTCGAAGCAGGTGGTCAGCTCGGTGCGGCGGGTGTGGGGCACCATCAGAGCCATTTTGCGGGCGCGCTCCGGGCCGGAGTAGTCCGCGAGATTTTTGCCGTCCAGCAGCACAGCGCCCCCCTGGGGGGCCAGCTGCGCTGCCAGCGTCTTGAGCAGGGTGGATTTGCCCGCGCCGTTGGGGCCGATGAGGGTGAGGATGCTCCCCTTCCCGACGCCGAGGCCGATGTGCTCCATCAGGGGCGTTTTGCCGTAGCCGATGGCAAGGTCCTCGGCGCGGCAGTAGAATTTCGGATCGCTCATTCCCGGCCCTCCTGTGTCTGGCGGCGCACCAGCAGCCAGATGACCACCGGCGCACCGAAAACCGCCGTCACCGAGCTGATGGACAGCTCCGTGGGCGCGAACAGGCTGCGGGCGATGAGGTCGCAGAGCAGACAGAACGCTGCCCCGCCCAGACAGCAGCCCGGCAGGACATAAAGGGGCTTTGCGCTGCCCAGCAGGTTCTTGACCAGATGCGGCACCGCGATGCCCACAAAGGAGATGGGGCCTGCAAAGGCCGTCACGCAGGCGGAAAGCAGGCTGGACAGCAGCACGAGGGCCGTCGAGAAGGCCCGCACCGGCACGCCGACGCTCCTGGCGTAGCTCTCGCCCATCTGGTAGGCCGCCATGGGCTTCGAGAGCAGGAACGCCGCCGCCAGCGCGGGCAGCACCACGCAGGCCGCTGCACCCACGTTGGCCCAGGTCATGCCGGAAAAGCTGCCCATCGACCAGTTGTGGAGATTGACGATGTTGGAGTCCTGAGCGAAAGTCACCACGATGTCGGTGACAGCCGAGCAGATATAACCGATCATGATGCCGCAGATGACGAGGATGCTCATCCGCGGCACCCGCCGGGCCACCACCAGCACAAAGGCCATCGCCGCCATCGAGCCTGCAAAGGCGGCGATGATGAGGGTGGCCGAGCCGGTGAGCAGCCCCTGCTGTAAAAACACCACCATCGTCAGGGCCACCGCCAGCTTTGCACCGCTGGACACGCCCATGACGAAGGGGCCGGCGATGGGGTTGGCGAAGAAGGTCTGCAGGAGGTAGCCCGCCGCCGAGAGGGCCGCGCCCAGCAGCACGACCATGACCGCCCGGGGCAGACGGAGCTGGAGCACGATGCCCACGGCCAGCGCATCTTCGCCCCGGCCCAGCAGAGCCGCCGCCACCGCGCCGGGCGTCAGGGACACGCTGCCCCAGAACAGGTTGAGTGCAAAGAGCACCGCGACCCCCGCCGTGAGGGCGAGGTACGCGAGGCTGAGGCGGCGGGTGGTGGTCATGACAAAGCTCCTTTTATACGATGCGCTGTAAGAAACGGAGGGACGCCGGGTCGGGCGAGCCCTCGGTGAAGACGAGGTTCATATCCGAGATGAGGTCGGCCAGTTCCATGCTCTGCTGGAAGAGGCTCTGGGCCGTACACCAGCAGTCGCCGGACTGGACGGCCTTGAAATCCGCCAGCATCGGGCATTTTTCGATGAGCTGGTCACGGGTCTCCATCACGCCCTCGATGGTACTGTTGTAGATGAGGACGTCGGCGTCTTTGGCCCGGGCGTAGAAGGTCTCCAGCGGCAGTTTGATGGTGGACTGGGCCGACGTCTCCCCCTCGAGGTCGTCGAAGATGTAGACGCCGCCGGCCATCTCCACCATCTGGGCCACATAGTCGCTGGTGCGGCGGACGGTGATGAGGTTGTTGGTGGTGATGGAGAAGAAGGCCGCGGTCTTGCCGGTGTTCTCCTGCTCGAGGATGGGGGCCACCTGCTCCACCTTCTGGCGAAAGACCTCTTCCGCCATCTCAGTCTTATTCAGCAGGATGCCGTAGAGCTTGAGCCACTCCATCCGGGCCAGCGGGCCGCTCTCGTAGCTCGAGCGCTCCACGAGGACCGGCACGCCGAACTTTTCCAGCTGCTCCTTGACCTCGGGGTCGTGGAGCACCATGGTGTTCTCGATGGCGAGGGTGCAGCCGGCGGCAAGGATGCGCTCATAGTCCGGGGCACTGTACTTGCCCGCGTAGGCGATGCGGCCCTCCTGCATGGCCTGTTTGGCCTCTTCCACATACCAGCCCTCGGCCTTCGTGCCGGAGAGGGCGATGCTGTCCAGGGCGTCCAGATGGACGAAGAGGTCCATCACCGAGGTAGAGACGAGATAAATATGATCCAGCGGCTGGCGCAGCAGAACGACGTCCTCGGGCAGGTCGTCCACCTCGGCGGCCCCTTCAGGGACGACGAGGAACCGCCCGGCGTCCGGGATGTTGATCATCACATAGCCGCCCTCATAGCAGTCGGCGGAAAACTGGGTGGCATAGTCCAGCGGATAGCTGTGGTCGAACACGAGGGATGCTGTATTGGCCGGGGCAGTCTTGTTCTGCCCGCAGCCCGCAAGGGTGAGGGCGGCGGCAGGCAGGGCTTTCAGAAAATTGCGGCGTTTCATCGTTACTTTGCCTCGATCAGGGATGCAGAGGCGAAGGTCAGCGTATACTCGATCTCATGCGGGGTGCTCATGGCGACGGTATCGCCCACCACATCCAGCGGGGTGTCGAGAGCCGCGACGGGGATCTCGAAGGTAGAGTTGCCCTCGGTGTTGGTGGGCAGATACTTTTCGCCGTCCACCAGCATATAGTCGTAGTTGGGGCTGGACCAGACGATGGTGGCGGTCATCCTGCCGTCGGCCACGGTCAGGGCCGCAGGGCTTTCCACGGTGGCGCGGCCGGAGCCGCCCTCGAGGGTCACGTCACAGGTGTAGGTGCCGTCGGCAGGTGCTTCCGCCGCAGCAGGCTGGGCGTTGGCGACACGGACGGTATGGTCGTACCACTTGCCCTTGGAGCCGAGGATGGCCAGCTGGAAGTCCTCGTCCAGAGCCTTCACCGGGATGTCAAAGCCGTAGACCTCATCGGAAGTGCCGTCGCTGTAGGTGACGGTGTCGGTGGTGGGCTGGAGCCAGTCCCCCTCGTGGGCCTCGGCGTCAGCGGCCATCCCGACGTAGAGGTTGACGATCTTCTTGGAGGCGAGACTGACGTGGAAGGTCATCTGACCGTCCTTCACGGTCAGGGTGCCCTTGCCGTCGTTGGCCTCGTTGGCATGGAACATGGAGCTGTCGGTGTCAAAGTCGGCGGTGTAGACGCCGTCGGGCAGAGCGGCCTCTGCCGCCGGTTCGGAAGCCGCCTCGCTCACGGCAGAGGAGGCCGCAGCCTCGGAGGAAGCGGCAGAGCTGGCCGGGGCGCCGGATGCGCCGCAGCCGGTGAGAGAACCAGCCAGCACAGCGCCGGCCAGCAGAAGAGCGAATTTATGGTTCAGTTTCATGATGATATACCTCGAAGTATCTATTTTACAGAAAAGATTATAACACGCAATGGCCCGAATTCAAAGCAGGCCGAAAAAGAAATTGCCCGAAAAGGCACTCCTTTCCGGGCAATCATAAACTTATGCTCAGCCGTTCAGGGAATCGACAGCGGCCTTGGTGTGTGCGACGTAGAGCTGCTGGATGTCAGCGACCTCGCCCAGACCGGCGATCTGGCAATCGACAGAGTCGAATTCGCCGGAGGCCTCGAACTGGCTCTTCCAGGAATCCTCGTCGTCGCCCGCCATATCGTTGTTGGCGTGGTCGCCCGCAACGACCATCAGGGGACGCAGGACGACCTTGGTATAACCGGCGGCCTTGACAGCCTCGATGACGTTCTCGCAGGCAGTCTCCTCCGGCTCACCCTCGACGGTGCCGATGAAGACGTTCTTGTAGCCCAGAGCGTTCATCTGAGACTGCATCTGGGTGTAGCTCACCTTTGCGGTGTGAGAGGTGCCGTGGCCCATGAAGACGAAAGCGGTGCCGTCCTTAGCAGCGGCGTCCAGACTGTCGAAACCGGCGGTCTTGACGGCCTCGGCGGTGATGGCCTTGGCGACAGCTTCCTTGTCGGCGTTGATGACGGTGGCATCGCTGCCCACCTCGCCCAGCAGAGGCTCGGCGATGGCGACGGACTCGAACTTATCGCGGTAGCTGTCCACCATCTCCATCATCTCGTCGTACTCAGCGCCATGCATCAGATGGGTGGGCTGGACGACCAGATCCTTCACGCCGTTGGCAACAGCGCGCTCCAGAGCCTGCTCCATGTTGTCGATCTTCTCGCCGTCACGGGCCTGAATATGGTTGATGATGATCTGTGCGGTGAAGGCGCGGCGGACAGACCAGTCGGGATATGCGGCCTGGATGGCGTCCTCGATGCCCTTGATGTCCGCTGCGCGGCTGTCGTTGAACGAGGTGCCGAAGCTGACGACCAGGATCTCCTTGTCGCCGATGTTGTCCTGGTTGCGGGCGTCGTCCTTAGAGGCGTCGCCGGTGTCGCGGCCAAAGTACTCGGGGCTTGCCTCTTCGCCCTCGACCATCTCCTTCTGAGCGTCGGTCAGAGCGTCCCATGCTGCCTTTGCAGCCTCACACTGCGCGTCGGTGTTCTCGTTGCGCTCCTGCACATAGATGGCGTCGATGAGGTCTGCCACATTCTTTGCTGCCATTTCATCAGCCTCCTCGCTGCTCACTTCGCTGGCGGCGGCAGAGCTTGCGGCGGTGCTGCCGGCGGCAGTGGAAGAAGATGCACCGCAGCCGGTGAGCACACCGGCACACAGGGCCAGTGCGGCGGCAGCGGCGGTGACGCGCTGCCAGTTCTTGTTGGTTGCCTTACGCATTGTTTGAGTCCTTTCTGTTGTGTGGAATGTACGTTTCCGATAGAAAGGGTACGAAACGGGGGCCAGCTCAAACGAAAAAAGAGCCTTTTCACCGCGCGGAAGGCACAGCAAAAAGACCCTTTGAACATTCGGGCTTTTTGGTACGACCAATTCCTCGTGATCCGGAGCCGGACGCTCCTGTACCAACAGCGGGCAGGTTTCCTGACTGAAAGCTCACCGCCCGCTGCCGCCTTCCCAGAGGCAAAGCCTCCAGTGACCGGCGCTGAGCGCCAAGGCAGCGGACTCCCTTATCACAGTGACGAGATCGCGCGGGACTCGCACCCGCTTCCCTTTTACCCTCCCGGCCGGGGACGAAGCCCCGGCGGCAGGCACCTGCTGTTTTCTATTCAGACGAGGTGAAGTATACCACACTCCGCCCTAAAATGCAATATCTCAGCCCTCCTGCGGCACGACCCAGACCATCCCCAGCGCTTCGAGCTTTGCGATGCGCTCTGCCGTCAGCTTTTTCTCGGCACAGGCGTAGTTTTCGCGCATCCGGCGGACCCAGTCGCCGAGGCAGAAGCCGTCTTCGGTCTTATAGTTCACCGGCACCAGCAGATCGCCGTGGGCGGCGCAGTACTCTTCGGCACGGCGGAACGCCCCGGCCCACTTGGCCTCCCGGGCGTCCCACTGCATCCCGATGGCATCCAGCAGAGCGATATGCTCCGGCGTCACCTGAAACGAGCCGGGCCGGGCCTTGCGGGCAGCCCGGAGGTTCGAGATCCAGACGCCCAGACGGAAGCCGTTCTCGTCTACATATCCGGCAGGCACGAGGAGGCTGCCCTTCTTCTCGGCGTAGAGCCTGGCGCTCTGGTAGTTGTCCAGCCAGTTCTGCTCCCGCACGCTGCACGCGGGCGGCACCGGGGCGCTGAGACGTCGGCCTTTTTCGCCCTTGAACAGCTCTTTCAGGGCCGCGCGGCGCTCGGCGGAGAGCTTTTTGCCCTCCCGCAGCATCTGCTTCTGACGGGACAGCCAGCTGCCCAGCCAGATGCCGTCCTCCGTCCGGTACTGGGCCGGAACGGCCAGACTGCCGTGCGCCTTTTTGTATTCCACGGCCAGCTCGTAGCGGTGCTGCCACGAGTCGGTCTTTTCCCAGTTCATGCCCAGCTCGTCCAGCAGGGCTTTCCGCTCTGGCGTCACCCGGGCGCTGCTGCGCTCGGGGTTCTGCCATGCGTACCGCTGGCGGGACACCCACTTGCCCAGCAGGATGCCGTCTTGGTCGGTGTACTCGGTGGGGACGTCGAGGTTCCCGTGGGCGGCGTGGTACTTCACGGCGGCCTCGTAGGCGGTCTGCCACTTGCGGTCGTTCCGGTTCGTCCAGTCCACTTCCAGCGCTTCCAGCTTTTCGATCTGGGCGTCGGTCAGCACACCTTCTTTATAAGCGGCACGCTGACTGCCCAGCCAGACGCCCAGCGCCATGCCGTCCGGCGTGACATACTTGACGGGAATTTCCAGCGTGTGATTTTCCAGATAATACTGGACGGCGGCGGCATAGCTCTTCTCCCAGAGGATGCTGCCGGTGTCCCACACCATGCCCAGTGCCTCGAGGCGCTCGACGCGGTCTGGCGGCAGATTCCCGCTCAGATAGCGCTGGCGGTTGTAGACGATCCACTCGCCCAGCGCAAAGCCGTCCTTATCCTTATAATGGACCGGCACCAGCAGGTCGCTGTGGCTTCCGCGGTACCGCCGGGCCGAAGCACAGCCGTTCTCCCACGCCAGCTCGAGCCGCTTTTTCCAGTTCATGCCGATTTTGTCCAGCCGGGCGGCCTGCTCGGCGGTGAGGCGTCCCTTTTTCTTTCCGGCCCGGACAAGGCGCTGGTTTTCCAGCCAGCGGCCCACAGCCACGCCCCCAAAGCGGTAGGAGCGAGGCACGTCCAGCGTCTTTCCCTCTGCCGTCATCTGCTTTGCGGCGGCATAATAGCGCTCCCAGTCGGAGTCCAGCGCGCGGCGGAGCTGCCGGTAAGCCCGGCGGCAGGCAGAGAGAGGCTCTTCCAGCGGGAAGGCTTCTGCCCCCGCCGCGCTGCACTCCTTCCGCAGCTGCTGCACACAGGTCAGCGCCTCAAAGGCCGCGCTCAGCTCTGCCACCGGCACACTGCCGCAGGCCGCAAGGGCGCGTGCCAGCATCTGCCGGTATGCGGCCGGTCCAGCGCTGCGGCGCACCAGCACCACGCCCGAGATCCCGGCCAGAGGAGCCTGCACCGCCGGGCCGTTGGCACAGACCAGCAGCCGGAGGGTGGCCGCTTCGTCGGCTGCAAAGCCTTCTGCATCCTTATAAATATGCGTTCCTGCACCAAACAGCTTCTCGGCCTGCTCTGCGGTCTGCGCCGCCGCTGCATCATCCTCGCAGAGGACGAGGCAGCGCCCGGCAGCATCCGGGAGCCACTGCGCCAGCAGCTGTTCCACCGGCGGAAGCTTCTCTACGGCGAGGCTCAGAGCCTGATATTTCTCGGCGTTGGGGTCAGGGCAGCCCGGCAGATGGAGATTCTTCACCTCAGCACGGAGGCGGGCCATCGCATCTTCCAGCGGCCAGAGCAGGGCCGTATAGGAGGCCGGCATGGGCAGCAGGCCCTCGGCCATCGCCCCGCCCAGCGCCAGCGGCTCCACGATGGCGTCGGCCAGCATCTCCTCGGCAGCGCGGCAGCTGTCGCCCGGGGCGTCCGGCTCCCCCAGAGCCAGCAGCTTTGCCCCCGGGCAGAGGCGGAACAGAGGCTGGACGCAGTCGGTCCAGTCCTTTGCGCTCATCTCCCTCCAGCCGTCCAGCACCAGCAGGCCGGGCCGGAACTCAGCCAGAGCCACCCAGCCCAGCGCATTCTGCACGGCCAGCTGCCCGCAGCTCATCAGCCGCACCCGGCCGCCCAGCGTCCGGCCCAGCCGCTTTGTCAGGGCGCGGCGCAGCTCCAGACGGGCAGCGCAGGACACCACCCAGAGCACGCGCATCTCGGGGTGGGCGTCCAGCAGCTCCCACACGATGCAGCCCTTGCCCGTACCCGCCGGGCGCACCAGCGCAGCACAGTTTTTCTGCTGCAGTCCAGCCTCCGCTGCACGGCAGGCTGTTTTATTTGAATCATCTACCAAAATCGACATATCTTATCCTTTCTGCCCCTTCCGAGGGTTCAGAAATTCGCTTTTTCTGCAAAAAAGAAACGCGCCTGCGCAAAGCCGGCTTTCCTGCCTGCGCTGCGCCTGCGTTTTTCTGCAAAAATGTTACTTTCATGCTCTATTTTTATCATAAAAGTTTATTTCTTGTCAAGATGATTTGCGTAGATTTTTCCAAATAATTTTACATCCCCTTTTTTCCGGAAATTCCGGGACCGTTCCCTGCTGGCCGTTGACGTCGGGGACAGTTGGTGGTAGACTTTTTTCATCGGCTCCCCTTTTGGCGGGAGACTCCCCTATTTATGATATGTGAGGTAATCGATATGAACATCATCAGCACCGAAAAAGCTCCCGGCGCCATCGGCCCCTACTCTCAGGGCTACACCGTGGGCGGTCTCGTCTTCACCTCCGGCCAGATCCCGGTAGACCCCGCCACCGGCGCAGTCGCCGAGGACATCGCCGCACAGGCTGACCAGAGCTGCCGCAATGTGGGCGCTATCCTCGAAGCTGCCGGCGTGGGCTTTGACAAGGTGGTCAAGACCACCTGCTTCCTGGCCGACATCGCCGACTTTGCCGCTTTCAACGAGGTGTACGCCAGGTATTTCACCTCCAAGCCCGCCCGCAGCTGCGTGGCCGTGAAAGACCTGCCCAAGGGCGTGCTCTGCGAGATCGAAGCCATCGCTGAGGCCTAAGCCGCCTTTTCAGCACAAAGAAGGGCCGTCTGCACTCCATTCCGGGTGCGGACGGCCCCTTTTGTCTGCCTTCGATTCCAGTTTTTCATGCTGACTAGCTTTCTTAGCCGGAGAAATTGACTTCGTTTTTCGCTTTTGTTACAATAGAATCGAACTGTTGTAAAAGATTTCCGGTCAAATTTGAAAGAGAGGTCCCTGCCCATGTCCAATTCCCGTGTTGAAAGCCACAGCCGTGCCGAATTGCGCAACAAGATCATCAGCGCAGCCACCCTGCTCGAGATCCTGTTGTCCGGCCTCGTCCTCATCGGCCTGCTGCTGTCGATGGTGCCGCTGCTGCAGTGGATGCCCGGCCTGCTGTTCGACGGAAACGACGTCGAGGTGAGCATCTTCTTACAGCGGGCGCTGGACATCGTCATCGGCATCGAGTTTATCAAGATGCTGGCCAAGCACAGCCCCGGTTCCAGCCTCGAAGTGCTGCTCTACGCCATCGCCCGCCACATGGTGGTGGGTCACGAGTCCGCCATGGAGAACCTGCTGAGCGTGAGCGCCATCGCCCTCATCTTCATCGTGCGGAGGTTCTTCTTCGTGCCGGCCTTCGGCGCTCATCTGCCCGACGGCCACCCCGCACCCGACCTTTCCCCCAGCCAGAGCGGCATCCCGTCAGAGGAATTCGCCTCCCGGCTGCGCAAGCACCTGCATCATGACGACACCGACACGGAGCTTGAAGTCGCCATCGAAGACCCCAAGTACGAGGACAACACCGATACGCTGCTGGAAGCAGACCCGAAATGAGCCTGACAACGTAAAATGCCCCGCAGGACGCTCGTCGAGAGCTGCCTGCGGGGCATCTTTTTATGCTTAGTTGCTCTTGTGCTTCTGGCCGAAACGGTACTCCTTGCCGTCCCGGATGCGCTGGATGTTGGAACGGTGCATCCAGATGACCATGCCGCCCATGATGGCAGCGCCGACGGTGCAGACCACCACGTCCCGGGTCGGCAGGCCGCGCATGAGGCTGTACACCAGCGTCAGCACCGGGTAAGCCGCGGCCATGGTGATGCTGCCCAGCGAGACCATCCCCGTGGGGAGCAGGCAGGCCAGGAAGATCAGGAACAGGAACGGGATGAGGATGGGTTGGATGGCCAGAATGGCACCACCTGCCACCAGCACGCCCTTGCCGCCCTTGAAGCCGAAATACAGCGGCTTCAGATGGCCAATGGTAGCCAGGATGGCCGCCAGGTAAACGCCCAGGTAGGGCGAGACCGCCCCGCCTGCCGGGAGATACCCGAACAGCCAGCGGCCGATGCAGACGGCCAGCGCGCCCTTGAGCACATCGCCAAAGGCGGTGAGGGCCGCTGCCTTTTTGCCAAAGGTGCGCAGCATGTTGGTCATACCGGCAGCGCCCGAGCCGTGGGTGCGGACGTCGTCATGGTACAGATACTTGCTGACGAGGATGCCGGTGTCCACGCTGCCCAGCAGATAGGCTTCGGCAGCGACCGCCAGCACAATGAGAAATGCGGTCATAGAACCAGTCTCCCTTCCTTATACGTCCTTCGCGCCCACTTCGCCGGAGCCGCGCTCACGCACGACAAGGCGGATGGGGGTGTGCTCCAGACCAAAGTTCTCGCGGATCTGGTTGATGATATACCGCTGATAGCTGAAGTGGAACAGGTGCTTTGCGTTGACGAAGGCCACGAACGTCGGCGGACGGGTGGAAGCCTGGGTCAGGTAGAAGATCTTCAGGCGGCGGCCCTTGTCGCTGGGCGGCTGCATCCGAGCGGTGGCGCGGGCCAGCATCTCATTCAGCACACCGGTGGGCACGCGGGCACCGTTCTGGCTGTCCACGTCGCGGATGAGCTGCATCAGCTTGTTGACGTTGTAGCCGGTCTGGGCCGAGATGAAGATGATGGGAGCATAGCCCATGAAGCTGAAGCACTCGGCATAGCCCCGGCGCTGCAGTTCCATGGTGTTGGTCTCCTTGCCCTCCACGGCGTCCCACTTGTTGACGACGATGATGCAGGCTTTGCCCTGGTCGTGGGCGTAGCCGGCCACCTTGCTGTCCTGCTCGGTGAAGCCGACGGTGGCGTCCACGAGGATGAGGGCCACGCGGCTGCGCTCGACAGCGGCCAGTGCGCGGACGACCATGTAGCGCTCGAGGCCGTCGGTGATGTTGCTGCGCTTGCGCAGACCGGCGGTATCGGTGAAGATGAACTTGCCGTAAGCGTTGTCCACGGGGGTGTCGATGGCGTCGCGGGTGGTGCCGGCCTCGTTGGCCACGATCATGCGGTTCTCACCGAGGATGCGGTTGGTCAGGCTGGACTTGCCCACGTTGGGGCGGCCGATGATGGCGACGGGGATGCGGTCTTCCTCCACGACGGTCTCACTGAAATCGAGGTGGGCGCAGACGGCGTCCAGCAGGTCGCCGGTGCCGTGGCCGTGGACGGACGAGATGGGCATGACTTCGTCGAAGCCGAGGTTATAGAACTCGTAGAGCTCCATGGGGGTCTCGCCCACATTGTCACATTTGTTGACGGCGAGGATGATGGGCTTGTGGCTGCGGCGCAGCATATGGGCCACGTCCTCGTCGGCGGCGGTCAGGCCGTTGCGCACGTCCACCACCATGATGATGCAGTCGGCGGTGTCGATGGCGATCTGGGCCTGCTCGCGCATGTGGGCCAGAATGCCCTCGGTGGCCTTGGGCTCGATGCCGCCGGTATCCACCAGCAGGAACTCGTGGCCGCTCCACTCGCAGTTGGCAAAGATGCGGTCGCGGGTGATGCCCGGGGTATCCTCCACGATGGCCAGACGCTGGCCGCAGAGCTTATTGAACAGGGTGGACTTGCCCACATTGGGGCGGCCCACCACAGCAACGATCGGTTTGCTCATAGGGGGTTCCTCCTTTCACAAAAGGGGTAAAATTACGGTCTTCTCCGGCGGGCGATATGCAGGCCGCTGCGCAGCAGGGCCTTGGCCTCGTCGCCGCCGCCGGTGGGCAGGACTTCCACCTTTACGCCGAGCCGCTGGCCCAGCTGCTCGATGGTCATATCGTCGAGGAAGGTGTCCTTCTCCTCCCGCAGCATCACGGCAGGCACGCCCAGGGTGCCGCTGGACAGCCGGCCCTCGCACTGGGCGATGATGTCGGTCGCCGTGACGAGGCCCGCCACGCCGACGTTGCCGCCGAAGAAGTTATTTTTGATGGGATGCACGTTTACTTCTATCATGGGGTACTGGCGGTGGAGCTCGTCCATCATCTCGGTGATGAGGGGCGCGGCCATGGTGCCGGTGACGACATCCATCTTTTTGGTGCCATAGATGCGGTGGGGCTTTTCCAGCTCGGCCAGAAATTCCTCCCGGAAGAGGCTCATCATGCCCACGCCGTTTTCCAGCTGGTCGTAGTCCTCATAGAACTCCGGCTCCGGGATGGGGCGGCCTGCCTTGAGGTACCACTCATCGCTGGGGTAGATGATGCGCTTGCCGTGGCGGCGCTTGCACTCGTCGCCGAACTCTTCCATGATGTCGATGACGGCGGCGCTGGTCTCGGCGTCGTAGGGCGTCTGCTTGAAGAGGTTCTGGCGGTAGTCCGTCACGCCGCAGGGGACTGCCGCCACGCTCTGCACCATCGGGGTCAGCTCCAGCAGGTCGGTGAGGGTGCGGCGGAGCTCGTCGCCGTCGTTGATGCCCCGGCAGAGCACCAGCTGGCAGTTGACGGCGATGCCGCCCTCCACCAGACGGGGCAGGTACTTCAGCACCTCGCCGCCCCGTTTATTCGCCAGCATCCGCACGCGGAGCTGGGGATTGGTGGTGTGGACCGAGATGTTGATGGGCGAGATGTGCATCTTGATGATGCGGTCGATCTCGTGGTCCTGCATGTTGGTCATGGTGATATAGTTGCCGAACAAAAAGGACAGGCGCTCGTCGTCGTCCTTGAAGTAGAGGCTCTCGCGCATCCCCGGAGGCAGCTGGTCGATGAAGCAGAACATGCAGTGGTTGGAGCAGGAGTGCTTCTGGTCGCCCAGATAGGTGGAGAAGTCGCAGCCGAAGGGGCCGCGCTCTTCCCGCCGGACGTCCCACTCCCGGATGCCGTCCGCCACCTTTGCTTTGAGGTGGAAGCTCTTGCTGTCGGTATAAAAATCATAGTCCAGCGTGTCGTTCAGCTCATTGCCGTCCACGCTCAGCAGCTCGTCGCCGCCGGCGAGGCCGAGGGCTTCCGCCTCGCTGCCCGCGTCCACGCGGTCGATTTTAATAGACACTTTCACTTCACCTGCTTTCCGATAGGTTCGCCTTCGTACAACCTCTCAGTCGGGCTTGCGCCCGCCAGCTCCCCTAGTAGGGGAGCCTCTGGCGTATCCAGCAAGCTTCACCCGGCTGCCAAAGCCTCCCCTCGTTAGGGGAGGTGGCATCCCGAAGGGATGACGGAGAGGTTTCATCCGTCCCATAAACAGCAAGAAGGGGAAGGCATTGCGCCCTCCCCTTCTGTACATAACACCAATGTGCCACCAATTCTGCGCAAATTAGCCCTTCTTGATGACTTCCTCGCCCTTGTAGTAACCGCAGTTGCCACATGCCTGGTGGGGGAGCTTCAGAGAGCCGCAGTTGCTGCACTTGACCAGTGCGGGGGCCTCCAGCTTCCAAACATTGCTGCGACGCTTGTCGCGGCGGGCCTTGGAAAGATGTCTCTTAGGTACTGCCATATTTTTGCACCTCCTTGATGGGTTTCTCAGTTCAGCAGTGATTTGAGTATCGCTAGCCTTGCGTCTGCGGGTTCGGCCTCAGCTTCTGCCGGAGGGCAGGTACATTCGGCCATCTTCTTCCCGCACCGGGGACACAAGCCCGGGCAGTCAGCGCTGCAAAGCAGCACCGTCGGTATCTGGAACATGAATTCCTGACAGAGCCATTCGTCCACATCCAGATGTCCTTTTTCGTTGAGGGGCAGGTCGAAATCCGGGTCATCCAGATCGCGCTCCCTGACCGTCCACTCTGCTTGCACCGTCTCTTCCCGTTCGACGGGGTCGAGGCAGCGGGCGCACTCTCCGTGCACCAATGCGTTTGCCCGCAGCGTCATCCGGATCTCCTCGCCATCCGGCACCGCCTCAAAGCGGGCCGTCACAGGCTGCTCGATCCTTGCACCGGCAAAATCCTTTGCAGACAAATCACACTGAAACTCTGCGGCGTAAGGTTTCGTGCCGGATACGATAAACTTTCTCAGGTCAAATTGCATAGTACACCTCATAAAAGGCTGCTTTGTTAGTATAGCGCCAACACAGCCCTTTGTCAACACCAAAACAGGCAGAAAACCGAAAAAATTTCAAATTCTCCGGTTTCCTGCCTGTCTGGGATGCTTCAAATCAGAAATTTCAGAGTTATGTTACAGGTACTTCTTCACATCGTGGGGCAGAGCAGCCTCATCAGCGCTGACCGTGACGGTGACCTTGACAGAGTCGCCGGCGGCGGCAGCGATCTCGTCCAGAACGACGCCCAGACGGTTGATGTCGTGATCCAGCACCTTCAGGATGCCGTCGATGTACAGGTCAGTGATGTCATAATTGCTTGCCAGCAGGCCGGCCACGAAGCCGTACAGCATCTCGCCGCCGGCGATCTTGTACTCGTCCAGGTCGATGAGACGGGCGGCGTTGGGGACCTCATAGGTCAGCTTCATGCCCTTCTCGACGACAACGACGTTGCCCTTGGAGGTCTTGACCGAATCATTGATCATGTCGATCATAGCCTTGGTCTTACCGGAGCCTTTGGTGCCAACAATCAGTTTAATCATAGTTCTGTCCTCCTGTATTTTCCACGCCTCACGGCGGGAGATCGTTTTTTGTTCCGCTTGCTCTTACTTCAGCTTCGCTTCCAGCTCGGCGGTCAGGTTCTCATAACCCGGCTTGCCCAGCAGAGCGAACATGTTCTTCTTATAGCTCTCGACGCCCGGCTGGTTGAAGGGGTTGACGCTCAGCAGGTAGCCGCTGCAGGCGCAGGCACGCCAGAAGAAGTAGATGAGGTAGCCCACATTATAAGCGGACAGGTCGTCCACCTCGATGACCACCTCCGGCACGCCGCCGTCGGTGTGGGCGAGGATGGTGCCTTCCATGGCCTTGCGGTTGACCACGCTCATGTTCTGGTCAGCCAGGAAGTTCAGGCCGTCGAAGTTGCCCTCCAGCTTGTCGATGAAGAGGTCCTGTGCGGGCTTCTTGACATCCACGATGGTCTCGAACATGGTGCGGGAGCCTTCCTGGATGAACTGACCCATGGAGTGCAGGTCGGTGGAGAAGATGCAACTTGCGGGGAACAGGCCCTTGTTGTCCTTGCCCTCGCTCTCACCGAACAGCTGCTTGTACCACTCGTTCATGAGGGTGAAGTTCGGCTCATAGCACTCGAGGATCTCGATGCTCTTGCCCTTGCGGTACAGGATGTTGCGGATGGCCGCATACTTGTAGGCGTCGTTGTCGGGGCTGAGCACGGAGAAGCGCTCCATCGCGTCGGCTGCGCCCTTCATGACGTCGTCGATGCTGATGCCGGCAGCAGCGATGGGCAGCAGGCCCACAGCGGAAAGGACGGAGTAGCGGCCGCCGACATCGTCGGGAACGACGAAGGTGGGCCAGCCCTGGGCGTCAGCCAGCTGCTTGAGGGTGCCCTTGGCGCGGTCGGTGGTGGCGTAGATGCGCTTGTTGGCTTCTTCTACGCCCATCTCGTCTTCCAGCAGCCTGCGCAGCACACGGAAGGCCAGAGAGGTCTCGGTGGTGGTGCCGGACTTGGAGATGACGTTGATGGAGAAGCGCTTGCCCTTGCACAGCGCGATGATGTCATTCAGATAGGTGGGGCTGATGCTGTTGCCGCAGAAGTAGATCTTCAGGCCGTTGTCCAGCTCGTTGTGGTACATCCCCTTGACGGCCTCGATGACGGCGCGTGCGCCCAGATAGCTGCCGCCGATGCCGGCGACCACCAGAACGTCGGAATCCTCACGGATCTTGGCAGCAGCTGCCTTGATGCGCTCGAACTCTTCCTTATCATAATCACGGGGCAGATACATCCAGCCCAGGAAGTCGCTGCCGGGGCCGTTTTTGGCTTCCAGCGTCTTGTGCGCGGCCTCTACCTGGGGGTAGATGGCCTTGTATTCCTCTTCGTTAATGAAACTGGAGAGGTGCTTTGTATTCAGAGCGAGACTCATTCTATCAAAACCTCCAAAACATTTTACGGGCTCTTTGCCCGGCGAGGGTTTTTCTTGGTATAAGTGTACCGTTCCCGCCGGGCAAAGTCAAGGCCAAAATCCTCGCTTTTCATACAATTTTAATAGTGTTGTTTTGTATGCTCTTACATCTTTTATACAAACGTCCAAGCCATTCTTTGCCCTCGCTGACCGTTTTTGACCGGTAGTGCGCAGTTTTCGGTCATGCCGCGCCGGTGAGGCTCTGCCACAGCAGGCCGATGGCATCCCGGACGGTCATCCTCGGCGCATCGGCGGCAGCACCCACTTCGTACTCTTCCAGAAGTGCTTCCCCCTGATAGACGGCGGCTTTGCCCAGCGTCTGGCCCTGCCCCACCGGCGCTTCCAGCTCCTCGGGCAGGGTCAGCTCGGTATGCAGGGACGCCCCGCTCCCCTTCTCTACCAGCACCGTCTCCGGCAGAGCCGAGTAATCCAGCGGGACGCTGCCCGCCGCGCTGCCTTTGACCGTGATCTGGAGCGGCTGTGCCTCGAGTTTTGGCAGCGGCGCGGCCTCATAGGCCCCGAAGCCGTAGTCCAGCAGGGTCGTGGCGGCGTCGAAGCGGTCGGCGCTGGACGGTGCGCCCAAGATCACCGCGATGAGGGAAAGGCCGTTCCGGGTAGCGCTGGCCGAGATGCAGATGCCCGCGCCGCCGGTGGTGCCGGTCTTGAGGCCGGTGATTCCCTCATACCGGCGGAGGAGCTTATTCGTATTGATCAGCTGGGTCGCCCCGCCCCGGAGGGTATCCGTCCAGATGCCGGTGTAGTGCAGCACCTCGGGGCAGGTGTTCAGGATGGTGCGGCTCATGACGGCCACGTCCCGGGCCGTGGAGAGATGGCCTTCGGCGTCCAGCCCGCAGGCGTTGCGGAAAGACGTCTGTTCCATCCCCAGCGAGGCGGCCCGGGCGTTCATCTGCTCCACAAAAGCGGGCTCGCTGCCGCCCACCAGCTCGGCCACCGCCACGGCGGCGTCATTGGCGGAGGAAACGCAGATGGCCCGGAGCATCTCATCCAGCGTGAACTGCTCCCCCGGCTCCAGCCAGATCTGCCGCCCATGTGGTAGGCGTGTTCGCTCACCGGCACAAGGGTATCCAGCGTCAGCCTGCCGTCATGGATGGCCTCAAAGGTCAGCAGCAGGGTCATCACCTTTGTAATCGACGCGATGGGCATTTTCTCCTCGGCATTTTTCTCGTACAGCACCCGGCCGCTGTCCTGCTCGATCAGGATGGCGGCGCGGCAGTTGAGGGAGAGTGCCGGAGCCGCTGCCGCCGGGAGGGCAGGTTCCACCCACACGGCCTGCGCGGAGGCTGTTTTTGCCTCCCGCCGGGCCACAAGATGCAGCCCCATCCCCTGTGCCGTGCCAAAGGCCAGCGCAAACAGCCAGAAGCAGAGCACCGCCGCGCACAGCGCCGCAAAATTTCTCCGTTCCATTCTCGTACCTCCCCCGCGGTCTGTTTCCATTGCTCTGATTGCATTCTATGCAAAAAAAGAGCAGCAAATGCTCTTTCCCCGCCGGGAAAAATCTGCTATAATAGGATGGTTTATTTTGTTTTTCTGTGGAAAGGATACCTCGCATGAGAGTTTGTTTTTATACCCTTGGCTGCAAAGTCAATCTGAACGAGACCGGGGCGCTGGAACAGATGTTCCGCTCCGCCGGGTTCACCATCGTCCCGGAGGGGGAAGAGGCCGATGTGTTTGTGGTCAACAGCTGCACCGTGACCAATTTTGGCGACCAGAAGAGCCGCAAGTGGCTCCGCCGGGCCAAGCGCGAGAACCCCGGTGCCGTCACCGTGCTGACCGGCTGCTACCCCCAGGCGTTCCCCGAGGAGGCCGCCCGGTTTCTGGAGGCCGATCTGGTCTGCGGAAACGGCGACCGGAAAGCCATCCTTGAAAATGTCATGAAGCTGCTGGACGGCCATGAGCGGATCGTGGCCATTGCGCCCCACGCCCGGGGCGAGCGGTTTGAGGAGCTGCCCGTGGAGCGGTTTGAGACTCACACCCGCGCCTTTATCAAGGTGGAGGACGGCTGCAACCGCCAGTGCGCCTACTGCGTCATCCCCCGTGCCCGTGGCCCGGTGCGCAGCCGTGCCGAGGAGAGCATCCTGAACGAGCTGCACCAGCTGGCCGCAGCCGGATACCGCGAGGTGGTGCTCAGTGCCATCTCCCTGCCCAGCTACGGCCTGGACACCGGGACGAACCTGGTGGAGCTGGTGGAGCACTGCGCCCAGGTGGAGGGCATCGAGCGCATCCGTCTGGGCAGCCTGGACCCCGACATGCTCACGCCGGAGTACATCGCCCGGCTGGCCGCGGTGGACAAGCTCTGCCCGCAGTTCCACCTGAGCCTCCAGAGCGGCTGCACCGCCACCCTGCGCCGGATGCGCCGGGTATACACCGCGGAGCAGTACGCGGAAGTGGTGGAAAATATCCGCTCTGCCTACGGCGACCGTCCTGTCAGCTTTACCACCGACTGCATCTGCGGCTTCCCCGGGGAGACCGAGGCCGACTTTGAGGAGAGCCGCGCGTTCCTGAAAAAGATCGGATTTTTGAAAGTACATGTCTTCCCCTACTCCCGCCGCAGCGGCACCCCGGCCTACGATTTCCCGGGCCAGATCCATGAGCGGGACAAACAGGAGCGCAGCCGCGCCATGAACGCCGCCGCTGAAGCCATCCGCAAAGAGGTGCTGGCGGGCTATGAGGGCATGGAGGATGACGTGCTGCTGGAGACCCCTCTCTCCGAAACACTCTTTACCGGCTATACCCGGCTGTATGTGCCGGTAGTGGTCTCCGCCCCGGGCCATGCCAGCGGCGAGATCGTCCGGGTCAGACTGGGCGCTTACGACGGAGAACGGGTGCGGGCCGCGCTGGTCTGAGCGACGGTTTCCGCTCCGGCTGAGGTTTGGCAGATTGCAAAGAAATTTTACCGGTTCTTTGTGCAAACCTCATCAGTCGTGAAAATCATAACGAATTTTGAGTTTTGGTCTTTTCATCCAAATTCGTTTATGCTACAATAAAAGTGGATATTCCGGGGCAGCCTGCCGATTGCAGCGGCGGGCGTGCCAATGCACCCGGAGACAGGCTGTTTTTTCCGTACCAGAATGGCGGTCGTTTTTGTGCCCAGCCTCTGTACCAGAGAGCCGCGGCGCGTCACTTCTCCATCCGCGAAAAGGGTCTGTGATCTGTTGTATGTAAAACAAGGAGAGATTGGAATGAGTTTTAGAGGAATCAACACGACGGTCATCCAGATTCGCCGCCAGGTGTTTACCGAGGTTGCACGGATGGCCTACGCCAACGTCAAGGGCGAAGCCGCCAACCACCTGATGCGTAAGATCCCTTACACCATCATCCCCGGTGAGGAAGGCAAGCTGCGCAAGGACATCTTCCTGGAGCGCGCCATCGTTGAGGAGCGCGTGCGTCTGGCCATGGGCCTGCCCACCCGCCGCATGGACGAGCACAACAGCGTCGTCTCCGGTCTGGAGGACGCTTCCATCGCCGATAAGTATTATGACCCCCCGCTGGTGAACGTCATCAAGTTTGCCTGCAACCGCTGCCCCGAGAAGCTGGTCAAGGTCTCCGACCTGTGCCAGGGCTGCCTCGCACACCCCTGTATGGAAGTCTGCCCCAAGAAGGCCATCACCTGGGAGAGCGGCCGTTCCACCATCGACCAGGAAAAGTGCATCAAGTGCGGCCGCTGCGTCGGCGTCTGCCCCTACAACGCCATCGTCAAAACCGAGCGCCCCTGTGCCGCTGCCTGCGGCATGGGTGCCATCCACTCCGACGAGCTGGGCCGTGCGGAAATTGATTACAGCAAGTGCGTTTCCTGCGGCCAGTGCCTGGTCAACTGCCCGTTTGGCGCCATTGCCGATAAGGGCCAGATCTACCAGCTGATCCAGGGCTTCAACCGCGGCGACCGCATCTATGCGCTGGTTGCCCCCGCGTTCGTCAACCAGTTCCCCGGCCTGGCTTCCACCGGCAAGCTGAAAGCTGCCCTGAAAGCCGTCGGCTTCCACGATGTGGTCGAGGTCGCCATTGGTGCTGACCTGTGCACGGTGGACGAGGCCCACGACTTCCTGGAAGAAGTGCCCAACAAGCTGAACTTTATGGCAACCTCCTGCTGCCCGGCCTGGAGCATGATGGCAAAGACCGCATTCCCCGACCTGGCCAAAAACATCTCCATGACCATGACCCCCATGGTCTTCACCGCCCGCATGATGAAGCAGGCCGACCCCGAAGCCCGTATGTGCTTCATCGGACCCTGCGCCGCCAAGAAGCTGGAAGCTTCCCGCC
>OGQU01001142.1_pt1 | contig 23697 bp, 14 predicted proteins | sample 1553341 | NCBI WGS metagenome assembly OGQU01 (sample SAMEA2579920, study PRJEB22360) | human gut metagenome | biome: human gut; feature: human-associated habitat; material: faeces | place: Denmark | collected 2008/2010 | reverse complement strand
ATAACCCCATCGGTCAAGACTTTTTAAGGGGGCATTGTTGAATGTTTTAAGGGGGTAGAATCACTTTGGTTTTAGGGGGCAGCTTACACTGGATTTTCCAGCTACCGAATCTCGACCTTGTAGGGTGAGTACATCAGCACGCCCTGCTGGCGGAAGGCTTCGCGGACCGTGTTGTAATCCTTCATCATCAGCCCCAGTTCCGAACGGGTGAAAGCCTCGCGGACACTCATGTTGAGCGATGCGATGAAAGCTGCGAATCCGGTCGGAGTCTCGGTCACCTCGGTCACACGGTAGTTGTCGCCCAGATCGGCTTTGTCCACAGCCAGCGCAATGGCCGTCTTCAGACCGCCGTAGGTGTCGATCAAGCCGATGCCCAGCGCATCCGCACCCGACCAGACCCGTCCGCCGGCGATGTCGAGGACCTTCTCGATGGGCAGGTTGCGGCCTTCGGCCACGTCGTTCGTGAAGGTGGTATAGACCTTGTCCACGCCGCGCATGATCATCGAGCGCTGGACCGGGGTGAGGGGCTGCGTGGCGAGGAAGCTCGACGAGGCGTTGCTCTGCACGCCGTCGATGGTGATGCCGAGTTTGTTCTTCAACGCCTCGCGGGTGTCGAGGATCATGCCGAAGACCCCGATCGAACCCGTAAGGGTCAGTTTGTCGGCCACGATCACATCCGCCGGGCAGGAGATGTAATAACCGCCGCTGGCGGCATAGGAGCCCATCGACACAACGACGGGTTTCTCGGCCCGGAGCAACTCGACCTCCCGCCAGATGACATCCGAAGCCAGCGCGCTGCCGCCGGGGGAGTTGACGCGCAGAACCACGGCCTTGACCTTCTCGTCGTCGCGCACGCCGGCGATCTTCGCGGCCAGCGTGTTGCCGTAGATCTCCTTGCCGTATCCCTCGCCATCGACGATCTGGCCGTCGGCATAGACGATGGCCACCTGGTCGGCGGAGATGTTTTTCAGATCGGCGCCGACCTGCGAAGCGTAGTCGCCCAGCGTGATGAAATCATAGTCGTCGGAGACCCCGAGTTCGGCGAAAACGTCTTCCATCTGGTCTTCATAGAGCAGGCTGTCAACGAATCCGTATTCGAGCGCCTCCTCGGGAAGCGTCACCTGGAGGTTGTCGGTGATCCGGCGCATCTTCACGGAGTCGATGCCGCGGGATTCGCAGACGGCGCCCGAAATGGTTCCCCACATCGAATTGACCAGCGCCTGCATCTGCTCGCGGTTCGCGGCGGACATCTTGTCGAGGATGAACGGCTCCACGGCGCTCTTGTACTTGCAGGCAGTGGGGCGGAACACCTCGGCGCGAAGGTCGAGCTTGTCCAACAGCCCTTTGTAGAACATCACGTCCGAAGCCAGCCCCGACCACTCCATGCCGCCTTCGGGCTGCAAGTAGATTTTGTCGGCGACCGAGGCGAGGTAATATTGCCCCTGGGAATAGGTTTCGTTGTAGGCGACGATGAATTTGCCGCTCTGCTTGAATTCGAGGAGCGCTTCACGAAGCTCCTCCAGCAGCGCCGAACCCGTAACGCCGCCCCCGCCGTTCATGCGCAGGTAGATGCCCTTGATGCGGTCGTCGGCCCCGGCAGCTTCGATGGCCCGGAGCACCTTGAACAGCGACAGCTGCCGCGTGGTTTGGAGTGTCATCAGGTCGATGCCGGCCAGCGGATCGGACGAGGGAGCGTCGGTCAGCACCTCGGAGAAGTCGATTTTCAGGATCGACTCGGGATGCACCGCAACGCTTTTTTCCATCGACCCGGCGATGCCCAGCAGAATGAAAATCCAGAGGAAAAACACCAGGAACGTCCCCACGATGACCGCAAGGAGCCCGGCCAGAAAAGTCTTCACAAAATTCATAATCCTTTATTTATTTGTTCACAAGTCTTTTTTATCAGGAGCAAATATAACGATATTTTACGAAAAACAAATAAAATTTATCGTTTTTCGATAAAAAAGTAAGATATACACCATTAATTCTATAAATATGCGTTATCTTTGTCAAAGACAAACCTTTCTTACTGCATGGAAGAAAAAATCAAACGCCTGCTCACAGCGGTCGTCCATCCCGAAACGGGGCAGGACATCGTTACGAGCGGATTCATCGAACATACGGCCGCCGCGAACGGGAAAGTCACGGTCGTCCTGCGCTTCGCCAAAGCCCGCGATCCGTTCGCGGTGAAGATCAAGAACCAGGCCGAAGCTCTTTTGCGCGAGGCTTTTCCGGACGCCGAAGTGCTGGTGGTCGTCAAGGAGGGCGGCGCCGCACCGCGCCCCGAACCCAAGCAGAACACCACGACGGGCGGCATCGCCAAAGTGATCGCCGTGGCTTCGGGCAAGGGCGGGGTAGGCAAGTCCACCGTCACGGCCAACCTGGCCGTCGCGCTGCGGAACATGGGGTTCCGCGTGGGCATCCTCGACGCCGACATCTACGGACCTTCGCAGCCCAAAATGTTCGGGGTAGAAGGGTATGTTCCCGAAGCCGTCTCCGAGGAGGGTGCGGACCGCATCGTCCCGGCCGAGTCGATGGACATCCGGCTGATGTCGATCGGTTTCTTCATCAAACCCACCGACGCCCTGCTGTGGCGCGGAGCCATGGCCGTCAGCGCCCTGAAACAGATGATCCACCAGACCCGGTGGGGTACGCTGGACTTCCTGCTGGCGGACCTGCCCCCCGGCACGGGCGACGTGCACCTCTCGATCATCGGGGAGCTGAAGATCGATTCCGCGGTGATCGTCTCGACGCCCCAGCAGGTCGCCGTAGCCGACGTCGTGCGCGGCGTGGAGATGTTCCGCAACGAAAACGTCAACATCCCCGTGGCGGGCATCATCGAGAACATGGCGTGGTTCACCCCCGCCGAGCTGCCCGAAAACCGCTACTACATCTTCGGCCGCGGCGGAGCCCGGGCTTTCGCCGAACGGAGCGGAGTGGATTTCCTGGGCGAAATCCCCATCGTGCAGTCGATCATGGAAGGAGGGGAGGAGGGACGCCCTGCGGCCGGCATCGACCCCCGTGTCGAAGAGTATTACCGGGAAATCGCCGAAAAGGTGGTTTCAAAAGTGATGAAAAACGGTTGATAACTCCCCCGATAACCTGTCGATAACCGTTGGAAAAAAGGTGAAAAATCGAGGCCCGAAAATTTGCTTTTCAGAAATGAGGAAAGGTATAATCGGTTTTTTCCCGAAACCAAATTTTTTTATGAGAAGTTATGCCGGGGCCGAACCCGACGGAAACGGCACGGAATGTTGAAAACAAATGGCTGTCGGTATGTCCGCAACTATTTTCAACAATTGTTGATTATTTTCCTATTTTTTTGATTTCTAAAAGATTAAAATTCGAAATAAGAAACATGAAAAAGAAAAATTGTTGATTTGGAAATAACACTCCCGGTTGTCAACAATATCAACAGCCATTATATCTATTTTTCTTTATTATTTAATTTAATTAAAGGAATAAAAATAAAAAATGAACGTCGAAAACTCCGCCGCACTCACCCGCCGCATCGAGGAACTCAAACGGGAGAAAAAAGCCGTGATCCTGGCCCACTACTACACGACTCCCGAGGTGCAGGCCGTCGCAGACTTCCTGGGCGACTCGCTCGCCCTGTCGGTGAAGGCGCAGTCGGTCGATGCCGACATCATCCTCTTCGCCGGAGTGCACTTCATGGCCGAGACCGCCAAGGTCCTCTGCCCCGAAAAAAAGGTGCTGATACCCTGTCCCGAGGCGGGCTGCTCACTGGCCGAGTCGTGCGACGCCGCGGAATTCGCGGCTTTCAAGGCGCAGCATCCCGGTCATACGGTGGTCTCCTACGTCAACACCACGGTCGGCGTCAAGGCCCTGACGGACATCTGCTGCACCTCGTCCAACGCCCTGAAAGTCGTGGAGTCGATCCCCGCCGACCAGCCGGTCATCTTCGCCCCGGACCGCAACCTGGGCTCCTATATCCAGAAGCTGACCGGACGGCAGAACATGGTGCTGTGGAACGGCGCCTGCCATGTCCACGAGGAGTTTTCGCTCGAAAAGCTCCTGAAACTCAAACGGGAGCATTCCGAAGCCAAGGTCGTGGCGCATCCCGAATGCCGCGCCTATATCCTCGAAGCGGCCGATTACGTGGGTTCCACGGCGGGTATTCTGGAGTATTGCGGGCGGAGCGACGCACAGGCGTTCATCGTCGTGACCGAGTCGGGGATTCTGGCCGAGATGAAAAAGCGCTACCCCGAAAAGACCTTCATTCCGGCGCCCCCCGACGACGAGACCTGCGCCTGCAACAACTGCCGCTATATGAAGATGGTGACGCTGGAGAATATCTGTGCGTGTCTTGAAAACGAAGCCCCCGAGATCGTCCTCGACGAGGAGGTGCGTCGCAGCGCCGAGCGTTCGATCCGGAACATGATCGCCATCAAATAGACTTTTTCTTCTTTCGGATTTTAATTCTTTTTCTTTTTTATAAAAATCTAATTGAAAAAATAATAGGAAAACATGAAGAAACTCTTTTTACTCTTTGCTGCTGCGTGCGTCACCTTTTCGGCCGCGGCGGACGAGGGCATGTGGATGCTGCCCTACCTCCAGAAGATGAATGCCAAGGACATGAAGGCCCGCGGCTGCAAACTCTCGGCCGAGGAGATTTACAGCATGAACAACTCCTCGCTGAAGGACGCCATCGTCATCTTCGGAGGCGGCTGCACGGGCGAGATCGTGTCGCCCGACGGACTGCTCTTCACCAATCACCACTGCGGCTACGGGTCGATCCAGGCCCTGTCGTCGGTGGAGCATGACTATCTGAAAAACGGCTTCTGGGCCATGTCGCGCGCCGAGGAGATTCCCGCTCCGGGGCTCAAAGTGCGCTTTATCCGCAAGATCGTTGATGTAACGTCCGACGTACTGGGCGCCGTGCCCGACATCGCCGGCGGCGAGGAGCGTTCGCGCCTGGTCGCAGAGCATGCGGAGGCCGTGAAGAGCCGCTTCGAGGCGGAGAACCCCGGCATGGAGATTTCGGTGAAACCCTTCTTCGGAGGCAATCAGTTCTTCGCCTTCGTGATCGAGGTCTTTTCGGAGGTGCGGCTGGTCGGCCCGCCCCCGACGTCGATCGGCAAGTTCGGCGGTGACACCGACAACTGGATGTGGCCGCGTCATACGGGCGATTTCTCGATCTTTCGGGTCTATGCCGGACCCGACAACAAGCCGGCCGACTATGCGCCCGAAAACCGCCCTTACAAGGCTGAAAAATTCCTGAAAGTCTCGCTGAACGGCTACGACGAAGCAGACTTCGCTATGATCATGGGTTTCCCGGGATCGACGCAGCGTTACATGACCTCCTACGAGATCGACCGGATGCTGGAGGTGGAAAATCCCCAGCGCATCTTCATCCGCGGCGAGCGGCAGGCGATCCTTAAGGAGGATATGGCCGCCAGCGACAAGGTCCGCATCCAGTATGCCTCGAAATACGCCCAGTCGTCGAACTACTGGAAGAATTCGATCGGCATGTCGCGCGGCATCAAACGGCTGGATGTAAAGGGCCGCAAACAGGAGCAGGAGGCCGCTTTCCGGGCGTGGGCCGCCAAGAACACGCTGCCGACCGAGGGCTACGTGGATGCGCTGGACAAGATCCGCGAGTCGGTGGAGGAGACGCTTCCCTCGTATGCGTCGTTGCAGTATTTGCAGGAGGCATTCCTTCGGGCCGTGGAGATTCTTACCCCGGCGCGCTATTCGGGTTCGCTGAAAGGCGCCGAACTGGAGGAGGCCCTGAAAGGTTTCTATAAGGACTATAACATGCCCACGGACCGCCGTGTCGCCAAGCGGATGTTCCGGATCGTCAAGGAGAACTGCAAAGAGCTGCCTTCGGTCTTCGCTGAGGTGATCGACAAGCGTTTCGGCGGCGATACGGATGCCTATGTGGATTATCTCTATGACAATTCGGTCTTCGCCGACGAACAGCGGGCGTTGGCGGCCGTCGCTTCGGGCAAGGAGCTCAAGGAGGACCCGGCGGCGGTGCTGAGCGAGTCGATCGTCGGGAAGATGCGCGAACTGAGCAAGGCCCAGAAGGAGGGGCGTCAGAAATACGCCGACGGCCACCGTCTTTACATCGCGGGTCTGATGCGCATGCAGCCCAAGAAAGCGTGGGCTTCGGATGCCAATTTCACGATCCGTCTGACCTATGGACGCATACTGCCCTACAACCCCGCGGACGGCATCCGCTACAACTATTATACGACGCTCAAAGGCGTGATGGAGAAGGAGAATCCCGAAAATCCGACGGAATTCACCGTGCCTGCGAAGCTCAAGGAACTCTATGCCGCCAAGGATTTCGGCCGTTACGCCAATGCCAAGGGGGAGCTTCCGACCTGCTTCCTGGCCGACTGCGACATCACGGGCGGCAACTCGGGATCGCCGGTGCTCAACGCCAAGGGATCGCTCATCGGACTGGCTTTCGACGGCAACTGGGAGGCGATGTCGGGCGACGTGGCCTTCGAACCCGAATTGCAGCGCACGATCGCTGTGGATGTGCGTTACGTGCTCTTCGTGATCGACAAGTTCGCCGGTGCGGGCTGGCTGCTCGACGAGTTGCAGTTCGAATAAAGACCGGATTTTCCGGTGAGATAGAGAAGGCGTGCCCGGCGGGGTGCGCTTTCTTTTCTTTGAACCTTTCATAAAATATGCGCTTTTCGTTCCCGATTCTCTTAAAAATTAGTAATTTTGACAGAAATTAGTAATACTGTATCTATTTTACATATGGCAAAAGAGTTCAAACGCTACCTCGTGACATCCGCACTCCCTTACGCCAACGGCCCCGTGCACATCGGCCATCTGGCGGGAGTTTACATACCTTCGGACATCTACACCCGTTACCTGCGGCTCAAGGGCTGCGACGTGATTTCGGTCTGCGGGTCGGACGAACACGGCGTACCCATCACCATCAAGGCCCGCAAGGAGGGCGTCACGCCCCAGCAGATCGTGGACCGTTACCACGCGCTGATCAAGAAATCGTTCGAGGGGCTGGGAATGTCGTTCGACATCTATTCGCGGACCTCGTCCGAAACCCATGCCGAGACCGCTTCGGCCTTTTTCCGGAAACTCTACGACGAGGGCAAGTTCATCGAGAAGACCTCGATGCAGTATTACGACGAGGAGGCGCAGACCTTTCTGGCCGACCGTTATATCGTCGGCACGTGCCCCAAGTGCGGCAATGACCGCGCCTACGGCGACCAGTGCGAGAAGTGCGGCTCTACCCTCTCGCCCGACGAGCTGATCGAACCCCACAGCGCTGTGTCGGGTTCGGTGCCCGTGAAACGCGAAACGAAGCACTGGTACTTGCCGCTGGACCGTTATGAGGAGTTCCTCCGCGAATGGATTCTGGAGGGGCACAAGGAGTGGAAAACGAACGTTTACGGGCAATGCAAGAGCTGGCTCGACGGAGGGCTTCAACCGCGTGCCGTTAGCCGCGACCTCGACTGGGGCATTCCGGTTCCCGTGGAGGGCGCCGAGGGCAAGGTGCTCTATGTGTGGTTCGATGCACCGATCGGTTATATATCTGCTACAAAGGACCTTACGCCCGACTGGGAGAAATACTGGAAGTCGGAGGACACCAAGATGGTGCACTTCATCGGCAAGGATAACATCGTCTTCCACTGCATCGTGTTCCCCTCGATGCTGAAAGCTCACGGCGGTTATATCCTGCCCGAGAACGTGCCGGCCAACGAATTCCTGAACCTCGAAGGCGACAAGATTTCGACCTCGCGCAACTGGGCCGTGTGGCTGCACGAATATCTCGAAGAGTTCCCCGGCAAGGAAGATGTACTGCGTTATGTCCTGTGCGCCAATGCTCCCGAAACCAAGGACAACGACTTTACGTGGAAGGATTTCCAGGCTCGCAATAACAACGAACTGGTGGCTGTGCTGGGCAATTTCGTCAACCGGGCGCTGGTGCTGACGCAGAAATACTACGGCGGCAAGGTCCCGGTCTGTGGCGAGCTGAACGATTATGATCGTCAGACTATTTCCGAAGTGGCCGCCGTGAAGGCTTCGCTGGAGGCCAATATCGAAAATTACCGTTTCCGCGAGGCGCTGAAAGACGCCATGAATATCTCGCGCATCGGCAATAAATACCTCGCTGACACCGAACCCTGGAAGGTGATCAAAAGCGATCCGAAACGGGTGGAGACCATTCTTAATATCGCCCTGCAAATTACGGCGAATACGGCTATTGCCATCGAACCTTTCATGCCCTTCTCGGCAGCGAAGATCCTCGGGATGCTCGCCGTGGAGAAATTCGGCTGGGAGCGGCTGGGAGCGATGGATCTGATTCCCGCCGGACACACGATCGGCGAACCTGCCCTGCTGTTCGAAAAGATCGAAGACGACGTGATCCAGCGCCAGTTGGACAAACTTGCCGCGACGAAGGCCGCCAATGAAGCCGCCGAAATGAATCAATCTGTTGAACCTCAAAAAGATACGATTCAATTCGACGATTTTCAGAAAATGGATATTCGCGTTTCGACGATTTTGGAGGCCGAAAAGGTGGCCAAAACCAAAAAATTGCTGAAACTGACGATCGATACGGGTATCGACAAACGGGTGATCGTATCGGGAATTGCTGAACACTTTACGCCCGAAGAGCTCGTCGGCAAACAGGTCCTCGTATTGGTGAACCTCGCTCCGCGCGAATTGAAGGGCATACTCTCCAACGGTATGATCCTGATGGCCGAAGATGCGTCGGGAAAATTGCGTTTGCTACAACCCGGCGAACCGACCAACAACGGGGCTGTCGTCGGATAGGCGAAAAATGAATCGTATGAATTTTGGAATTTTTTAACACTGATTTGATATGGAAACAACAGATTGGAGCGCCTTGGGTTTTGATTATTGCAAAACCGATTGGAATGTCCGCTACTCTTACACCGATGGCAAATGGAGCCCGATGGAGGTTACGCAGGACGAGTATATCAAGATGCACATGTCGGCTTCGTGCCTGCACTACGGTATCGAACTCTTCGAAGGTCTGAAAGCCTTCCGGGGCGTTGACGGAAAGGTCCGTCTTTTCCGCGTCGCCGACAATGCGCGGCGTCTCCAATCGTCGGCCGAGCGTCTTTGTCTGCCGGTGCCTTCTGTCGAAATGATCGTCGATGCGTGCGTCGAAGTCGTCAAACGCAACGAGCGTTTCATCCCTCCTTACGGAACGGGCGCTTCGCTCTACCTGCGTCCGGTGATGTTCGGAACGACAGTCGGATTGGGTGTTAAACCTGCTAAGGAAGCCTTGCTGATCGTTTACTGCTCACCCGTGGGCGCCTATTTCAAGGGCGGTATCAAGCCTATCCGTGTCGCTGTCGATCGTGAACAGGACCGCGCTGCTCCACGTGGAACAGGCGATGTGAAGGTTGGCGGCAACTATGCGGCCAGCCTGCTTTCGGGAGAAAAGGGCCATGAACTGGGTTATTCCAATATCATGTATCTCGATGCCGCCGAGCATAAATACATCGAAGAATGCGGTGCTGCGAACTTTTTCGGTATCAAAGACGGTAAATATATTACTCCGAAATCACCTTCGGTGCTTCCTTCTATTACTAATATGAGTCTTCGCCAGCTTGCCCGCGATATGGGTCTGACTGTCGAAGAACGTCATATTCCGGTCGAAGAACTGGCTACTTTTGAGGAGTGCGGTGCCTGCGGAACGGCGGCGGTTATCTCCCCTATCGGGTTTGTTTACGATATGCAGACCAAAGCTGAGTATAGCTACGGCGAGGAAGTTGGTAAAACTTGCCTGGAACTTTATAACCGTTTACAGGATATTCAATACGGCCGAGCTGAAGATAAATACGGCTGGTGTACGGTTGTATTGTAATTTTACTTTTGATGATTTGATAAGGGCCGCCTTTCGGCGGCCCTTATTGTTTTGTTCCATGTGGAACGTTTATTATATTATCTCTGTTTGTTGTTCCACGTGGAACTTTTATCGACCGAATTTTATTAGCAAGACATTCACGTCGGCCGGGGAAACTCCGGGGATTCTCGACGCCTGCCCTATCGTTGTCGGCCGAATCCGCGATAGTTTTTGACGGGCTTCGATGGTCAGCGAATTCATCGAATGAAAGTCGAAATCGCCCGGAATGGTGATATTTTCAAGGCGACGGAGTTTCTCGGCGATGAATTTCTCGCGTTCGATATAGCCTTTGTACTTGATCTGTATCTCCGCCTCCTCGATCATTTCGGCGCTCATTTCGTTATCGGTGATGAATTTTTTCAGTTTCGGAAGAACTCTTTGCAGCGATTCGAAGGTGATATTGTTGCGCATCAGGATGTCGTAGAGCTTCCTGCCCTGCGTCAAAGGCTCTGAATTTACCGATTTCAAATAGTCGTTGATTTCGGCTGTTTTGATACTCTGCCGGCGCGCGAACTCTACAAGCGATTCTACGAGCGTATTTTTTTTGACGAAATGGTCGTATCTTTTCTGCGGAATCAGTCCGATTTCGTATCCTAACGGAGTGAGCCGGATGTCGGCGTTGTCCTGCCGGAGCAGGATGCGATACTCGGCCCGCGAGGTGAACATCCGGTAAGGTTCGTCAACTCCTTTGGTCACCAGGTCGTCGATCAGCACGCCGATGTAGGCTTCGTCGCGTTTCAGTACGATGGGCTCCTCCCCTGCCAGCGCCCGGTGTGCATTGATGCCGGCCATCAGCCCCTGAGCTGCGGCTTCTTCGTAACCGGTCGTTCCGTTGACCTGTCCGGCGAAATAGAGTCCCGAAACCAGCTTGGTTTCGAGGGAATGGTGCAGTTGCGTGGGCGGAAAATAGTCGTATTCGATGGCGTATCCGGGGCGATAGATATGCAAATCTTCGAATCCCTGAATCTTATGCAACGCTTTCCATTGAACTTCCCAGGGCAGCGACGATGAAAAACCGTTGAGATAGTATTCATTGGTCGTGCGCCCTTCGGGTTCCAGAAAGAGCTGATGTTGGTCCTTATCGGCGAAAGTTCGGAGTTTGTCTTCGATCGAGGGGCAGTAGCGCGGACCGATGCCGCGAATGGTTCCGTTGAACAGGGGCGATTGGTCGAAACCGCTGCGCAGGATGTCGTGAACCTCGGCGGAGGTATAGACCAAAAAACAAGGAAGTTGGTCTTTAACCGGCTGTGTATCAGGTGAAAACGAAAATTTGGCCGGATTTTCGTCGCCGTACTGGGGTTCGAGCCGTTCGAAGTCGATGGTCCGGGCGTCGAGACGCGCCGGGGTCCCGGTTTTCATGCGTCCGCTTTCGAAACCGATTCGGCGAAGGCACTCGGTGATTCCGTGCGAAGCGGCGTCCCCCGCCCTGCCGCCTTCGGCGTGCGAGGCTCCGCAGTGCATCAGTCCTCCGAGGAAAGTTCCCGAGGTGAGCACGACGGCGCGGCAGGTGAATTCGACGCCCATGCGGGTCCGGACCCCCGTGATACGGTGCGTTTGCGCGGCGGACCGTAGGTTGTCCCGGTTCGGGTCCGCTTCTGCGCCCGGGGTGTCCGGTTGTGCGGAATCCGTGCGCAGGGCGTCGTCGAACAGCAGTTCGGTCGCCGCATCCTGCCAGATATAGAGGTTTCGGGTGTTTTCCAGCGTATGCCGCCACTCCTCCGAGAAGCGGGTTTTGTCGCATTGCGCCCGGGGACTCCACATCGCGGCGCCTTTCGAACGATTGAGCATCCGGAACTGGACGGTCGTCAGGTCGGTGATGCGGCCCATCTGACCGCCCAATGCGTCTATCTCTCTGACAATCTGACCTTTGGCAACTCCTCCGACTGCCGGGTTGCACGACATGGAGGCCATTTTGCCCATGTCCATCGTGAGCAGCAGCGTGCGCGAGCCCAACCGTGCGGCGGCCGAGGCGGCTTCGCATCCGGCGTGTCCGCCGCCGATGACGATGATGTCGTAATCGAGTGTCATTGTTCGTTCTCCCAGAATTTCAGATATTTATCCTCCTTGCGGTGCATCTGCGCATTGGTGCGGGGGGTCTTGTCGCCCTGACCGCAGAGGTGCAACACCCCGTGGACCACTACCCTGCGCATCTCCTGCAACGCCGTGAAGCCGTATTGACGGGCATTGTCGGCCACGGTCTCGACATCGATGAAGATGTCGCCCGAAACGATCCGCGTGCCTTTGCGGTCGCTGTAATCGAAGGTGATAACGTCGGTGAAGTAGTCGTGCCCGAGGTATTGGCGGTTCATCTCCAGCAGGCGCTGCGCCGAGCAGAAGATATAGGTGACATCGCCCAGCGTATAGCCTTCGGCCTGTGCCACCTCGTGCAGCCATCGGGCCGTGAGGCGTTTCTGCGGGAGGCGGTAGGAGCAGTCGTCGGTATAGTATCTGACAGCCATTTTTCGTCGTTGTTAGGTCGTGCCCGTCCCGGGCTTCGGTGCGCAGGGGCGGCGGTTTCACTTGAAACAGTCTTCGGCGCGCATCTTCTGCCCGGGATTAGGCGGGTAGATGCCGAAGACGAGTTTGTATTCGGTTTCCATGGTCATCACGTTGACCGACGAGCCGATGGTTCCCAACTGTGCGTTTCTCGCCACTTTTTGGTCCTTTTCGACGCAGATCGTCCCCAGGTTGGCATAGGAGGTTATGTATTCGCCGTGGGCCACGTAAACGTCGTATTTGTTGGTGATGCGGTTGCGTTTGATGTCAACGACCTTGCCGTCGTAGATCGAGATCACGTGGGCGCCCTTCGGACCCGTGATTTCGGCCATGTTCTCCTTGTAGCGTTTCACGCGCCCGGCCGTGACGGGAAGCCGCAGTCCCGATGTCTTCGTCGAGAACGAGGCGCCTTCGGTGTTGCCCTTCGTGAGCTTGCGCAGTTCGCTGATCGCCACGCCCAGCTGCTGTTCCTGCGACATCTTGCGCTGGAGGGCCTGCTTCTCCTTCTGCGACAGCGAACGGATGCTGGCCTTGGCGTTGCGGGCGTCGCGCTGGAGTTTTGCGCGCTGGGCCGAGAGGCTTCGCGTCACCGAGTCGAGCGATCGTTTGCGAAGGTCGAGCTCCTCCTTTTCGTGACGCACCTGAACGGTCAGTTCCTCGATGTCGCGCAGTTTGCGTTCGCGCAGCGAGGCGACTTCGCGCAGCGCGGTGATCTTGCGGGCTACGTCCGCGAAGTCGCGCGACGAGAAAAGGAAGGTCAAATAGTTGTTGTGCTTGTAGTTGCGGTATGCTTCGCGCACCATCTCCCCGTATTGGGCACGGTCGCGTTCGAGCGTCGCCGAGAGATTGCCGGCCACGCTGTCCGTGCGGGCTATCTCCTCGCGCAGCAGGCGGGCCTGCTTCTCGGTTTCGTCGAGCAACTGGTTCCGGGAGTCGATCTGACGCGCCAGACGGCGGACCCGCTCTTCGGTGGCCGAGCGGCCCTTTTGGAGCTTGGAGATCTCCTGCTCCTCGGAGGCGATCCGCTTTTCGAGGGCCGCGATGACCTTTTTCTGCGCCTCGATGCGGCTGTCGTGCTGGGCGGCGGCCGCAAAGGCGAAGAGCAGGAAGACGAGGGTCAGTGTGCGGAAGGGTCTCATGGCGTGTTATTCGGTGGTTTTGGAGCTTTTGGCGGGCTGTTTCAGCCGCAGTTCGATCTGTCGGGCGTCGTAGCCCTTTTCGAGGGCGCGTTTCCAGTAGATTTCGGCCATGAACTGTTCGCCCAGTTCGTGAAGGATGTCGCCGTAGTGGACCATCAGTTCGGGACTCTTCTGCCCGTCGAGCGCCACGGCCTTTTGCAGGACCTTCTTGGCTTCGTCCGTGCGTCCCAGCTTGAAAAGCACCCACGCATGGGTGTCCAGATAGGTCGGATTGTTGTCGGTGAGCGCCACCACGCGGCTCGACATCGAGAGAGCCCGTTCGAGATCGCGCTCCTCCAGCGAGAGGAAATAGGCGTAGTTGTTGAGCACCAAGGGGTTGTCGGGACGATACGCGAGACTGCGTTCGTAAGCCTTGTAACACTCCTTCATGGCCTTGCGGTAGGGTCCCGAACGGCCCTCCTTCGCCGTGCGGCTCTCGTCCTGTTCGGAGATGCCCGCGGCGGCCTGCTGGTGCCACGTGTCGCCGATCATGCCCCAGATCACGCCCCGCAGCGAGTCGGTGTCGGCATAGCGGAGCGACTCTTTGTAGGCTTTGACCGCCTGGCCGTACTGCTTCGAGCTGTTCATCACATGCCCTTTCGAGATGTGGAAATCGACCTTGTCGGGGAAGAGTTCCAGCGCCTTGCCGACGTATTTTTCCACCGAATCGGGGTGTTGCAGATAGGTTTCGATGTCGATCACCGTCCGGTAGAAGTCCTCCACGGGCGGACGGTCTCCGAGACGGCTCTTGTAGAGCGTAAGGGCCTGTTCCAGTTCGCCCGAGGCGATCAGGTGGTTGGCGTAGAGCTCCACGACGCGCCGATCCTCGGGATAGCGGATCGCCAGGATCGAGGCCAGGTCGTTCAGCTGGAAATAGTATTCGCGGTAGAAGCGCGTGTCGGAGGTGAACTGTTCGAATCGCTTGATCTTCGTTTCGAGCGGCAGGGCGTCCGAGAGAAACAGTTTCCGGGTGACGGCCAGCAGCGAGCGGTAATCCTGCCGTCCGGTGTGGAAATCGGCCAGCGACATCAGCGTCTGTACGTTCGTGGAGTCGATCTGCAACGCCCGGCCGTACTCGGCGAGGGCCAGCGAGTCCTTGCCGTCGAGCCCGTAGAGGTCGGCCAGCACGACGTGGTGCTGCGCTTCGTAGGGTGCGGCTTCGACCATCGCACGGGCTTCGTCGATGGCTTTGCCGATCTGGTTCGTGGCCACCAGCATCTGCCGTTTCATGGCGCTCAGCAGCGGGATGCGTCCGAAACGCAACTCTGCCGAATCGAGCGTCGCAAGGGCCATGAACGGCGACCGTTTCTGTTCGTAGAGGGCCGCCACGATGCGGTAGTTGTCCGGGTCCTTCGGGTCGTTCTCCAGCAGGCGGCGGTAGACTTTCAGCGCTTCGTCGAGGCGGTTGGAGATGATCAGCGCCTGTCCGTAGAACTGGTGGTACCATTTGTTCGCGGTGTCGAGCCGGTAGGCGCGGCGGGCCATTTCGACGGCCTCTTCGGGCGACGAATTCAGAAAGTTCCCGGCCAGTTCGTACCACGCCGGGGCATAGGTCGAGTCGTTGCGGACCGCTTCGAGAAACAATTCCCGGGCCCGGGCCGTGTCGCCCGCGATGATGTTTTGCTTGATGCCCTCGGTGTAGAGCCACACGCTGCGCAGCGAATCGGGGTATCCGGGCGTTTCCGCAGGGCCCTTCCCGGCGACGAACGCCGAAAAGAAGAGCAGGCAGAAAAGCGTTGTCGCTGTCAGGCGTTTCATGGGCGGCGGGGGTTTAGAGCGCTTCGTCGAACTGGTGGAGGAACCGCACGTCGTTTTCGAAATAGAGACGCAGGTCCTTCACGCCGTATTTGAGCATGGCGATGCGTTCAATACCCATGCCGAAAGCGAATCCCGAGTACTTTTCGGGGTCGATTCCGTTGGCTTTCAGCACGTTCGGGTCCACCATGCCGCAGCCCATGATCTCCAGCCACCCCGTGCCTTTGCAGACCGGGCATCCCTTGCCGCCGCAGAGGTTGCACGAAACATCGACCTCGGCCGAAGGCTCCGTGAAGGGGAAATACGACGGGCGCATGCGGATCACCGTCTGCTCGCCGAAGACCTCCTTGGCGAAGTAGAGCAGCGACTGTTTCATGTCGGCGAACGAGACTCCCTCGTCGATGTAGAGACCCTCGATCTGGTGGAAGATGCAGTGCGCACGGTACGAAATGGCCTCGTTGCGGAACACGCGGCCGGGGCAGATGACGCGGATGGGGGGCTTCTGGCGCTCCATCGTGCGGACCTGGATCGACGAGGTGTGCGTGCGCAGCAGGATGTCGGGGTCCTTCTCGACGAAGAACGTGTCCTGCATGTCGCGCGCCGGGTGCTCGGGCGGGAAGTTCAGGGCCGAGAAGACGTGCCAGTCGTCCTCGATCTCCGGACCGTCGGCCACGGTGTATCCCAGCCGGGAAAAGACCTCGACGATCTGGTTCTTGACCAACGAAATCGGGTGGCGCGACCCGAGGTGTTCGGCCGATCCGGGGCGCGTCAGGTCGTCCGTCCGGGCGGCGTTGTCCGCCGCGGCGTTCTGCAACTGCTCGCGCAGGGTGTTGATGCGCTCCGTGGCCTCGTTTTTGAGGCGGTTCAGCTGCTGTCCCAACTCGCGTTTGAGCTCGGGGGCAACCGTCTTGAACTCCTCCATCAGGGCGGTCAGCTCGCCTTTCTTGCCGAGGATTTTGATGCGGAAATCCTCGATCTCGGCGGCGGCTTTGGGCTTAAACTCCTCGACTCGTCGGAGGAGTTCATTGATTTTGTCGGTCATATTTTGCTCGTGTTTCTTTTTTGTCTACTTTTGAGAGACATCGTAGTAACGTGCAAAGTTATAAAAAAATTGAGATATGTTGCGTAAAATCGGCTCATTTGTCCTGACGTGCCTGCTGGCCGCGCTCCCCGCCTCGGCCCAGAAGGTCGGGGTCGTGATGAGCGGCGGAGGTGCGAAGGGGCTTTACCATATCGGCGTTTTGGAAGCGCTCGAAGAGAACGGCGTGCCGATCGACTATGTGGCCGGAACCTCGATGGGCTCGATCATCGCCGCGATGTACGCCGCAGGATACTCCCCGGCCGAAATGCGTGCGATCGTCAACTCCGGCGTGGTCCGCGAGTGGGTGTCGGGGCGCATCGACCCCAACCGCTACATGGCCTACTACCGGCAGCTGGGGAGCAATCCCGGCTTCCTGAGCATGCGCATCGACGTTGAAAGCCCCGCCGGAAAGCGGTTGCGGGCACCCCGGAACCTGATCTCCTCGACGCAGATCGACATGGCCCTCACGGAGCTGTTCGCTCCGGCGACGGCCGCGGCGGACGGTGATTTCGACCGCCTGATGGTCCCCTTCCTCTGCGTGGCCAGCGACATGAACCACCGCGGACCGGTGGTGATGCGCCGCGGCGACCTGAGCGAAGCGGTTCGTTCGTCGATGTCCATTCCGCTGGTATTCAAACCTATGAAGGTCGATTCGATGCTGCTCTACGACGGCGGCATCTACGACAATTTCCCCTGGAAGCCCCTCGACCGGGATTTCCGGCCCGACGTGATCGTCGGGTCGATCTGCACCGAGGGCAACACCCCGCCCAGCGAGCAGAGCAACATCATGGACCAGGCTTTCATGCTGGCCATGCACGACACCGACTACACGCTGCCCGAGGGGCGCAGCGTCACGATCCGCCGCGCCGTGGATGTCAACATGCTCGACTTCGACCAGGCCGAAGCGATCATGGACGCCGGTTACGAGGACGCTATGGCGGCGATGCCGCAGCTGCTCGAAAAGGTCGGGGAGCGGCGCGATTCGGCCTATTACGCCGGGCGCCGCGAGGCTTTCCGCGCGAAGTGTCCGCCGCTGATCTTCAACGACTACAAGCTCGAAGGGATGAAACGCACCCAGCGGGAGTATATCCGCGATTTCGTGCAGGTGGACCGCCGCACGCCGGGCATCCAGCAGCCGATGGGCTTCGAGGAGCTGAAAGACAATCTCTTCGAGGTGCTTGCGGGCGGCGATTTCACGATGGATTTCCCTGTCGTGCGTTACGATTCGCTCCGGAAGGGCTATTCGTTCGAAGCCCGGTTCGAGACGCGGCCCAATTTCAAGATCACCGTCGGCGGAAACATCTCCTCGACGGCTTTCAACCAGGCTTACATCGGCGTCAACCACCATTGGATCGGCCGCGTGTCGCAGCAGCTGGGGGCCGACCTCTATCTGGGGCCCATCTACACGTGGGGTGCGGTCGGCGGCCGCACGGATTTCTACGCCTGGAAGCCGATTTTCCTCGACTATTCCTACAACTTCGCGGTCCGCAACTTTCGCCACGGCTACTTCGGCAACGTCACCAAGGTCCGCAATGCCGAGCAGGTCAAGAACAGCGAGAGCTTCTTCTCGACGGGCGTGGGAATGCCGCTGACCCACCGCAGCGTCCTGACGCTGCGCGCCAATGCCGGACACATCAACTACCGCTACGATTCGGACGTGCTGTTCGCCGACGACACCGACCATTCGCGCTTCTCGTTCTTCGGCCTGCGGGCCGGGGTCGCCCGCAATACGCTCGACAAGTTCCTCTATCCCCGGCGGGGTTCCGATCTGCGGCTTTCGGCTGTTTTTATCACCGGCCGCGACAAGTACCAGCCCTATGATTCGGGCCGTTTCATCTCGCGCGAAACCCGCCAGTGGTTCGGCGGGCGTTTCACCTGGGACAAGTTCTTCGACGTGCCGGGAATCAGCTGGTTTTCGTTCGGCATCAACGTGGATGCCGTTCTGACGAACCATCCGAGGTTCCGGACCGCATCGGCGACGCTGATGTCGATGCCCGACTACGCGCCCGTGTCGCATATGCAGATGGTTTACATGCCCGACTTCCGGGCCCGGCGCTTCGTGGCCGGCGGGCTGATGCCGACCTTCGACCTGATGCCCAACTTCTTCTTCCGCACGGGATTCTACGCCATGTACCGCGACAAGCGCGACTTCAATCCGCTCGGGGAGTCCGACCGGCGCTGGCATTGCGTCGCCGAGGCGTCGTTGGTCTACCATACGCCGATCGGTCCCGTGAGCCTCGCCCTGACGAAATACGAGGTGCAGAACTGGAAGAACATGTACCTGACCTTCAATTTCGGCTATGCGATCTTCGCCCCCAAGGGGACGTTCTATTGACGAAACTCGCACGGCCGATAAAAGCGGTCGTGCGAGTTTTTGAGCCTTCCCCGGTGTCTGTTCAACGCACTTCGATGCTGTTCAGCAGGTCGGTTTTGCCCTCGTCGGCCAGCCGGAGGATCAACTCGCCGAAAAGCGTGTTGGCCCACGCGAACCAGGGGCGGGTGAAGTTCGAAGGGTCGTCCTTGTGAAAGGATTCGTGCATGAATCCGGTTCCCCCGTCGGTGTTTACGAGCGTCTCGACGCATCGTTTGATCTCCGCGTCGTCGTCGCTGGTCAGAGCCCGCATGATCAGGCTCATGGGCCAGATCATGTCGGCGCCGATATGCGGCCCGCCGATCCCTTCGGCCGCCGTGCCCCGGAAGAAGTAGGGGTTTGATTCGCTCCATACGAAACGCCGGGTGTTCCGGTAGACGGGGTCGTCCTGCGCGATGTCTCCCAGATAGGTCATGGCGAGCAGGCTGGGGACGTTGGCATCGTCCATCAGCAGGCGGTTGCCGAAGCCGTCTGTTTCGAAAGCGTAGATCTTCCCGAACTGCGGATGGTCGCAGACGGCATGCTTTTTCAGGGCCTGTTCGACCTCGTCGGCGAGCGTTTCGCAGGCGGATGCCAGGGTTTCGTCGCGGTTTACCGTGCGCAGGATCTCCGCAGCCTTGCGCAGCGACGAGACGGCGAAGAAGTTGGACGGAATCAGAAACGGAAAGGTCGTGGCGTCGTCCGACGGCCGGAACGACGAGGCGATGAGTCCGACGGGTCTGGCCGGATGTCCGTATCCGTTTTTGAGCTGGGTGTCCAGTGCATCTTCGGTCACGCGCTGGAATCGGTACGCCCCCGGCCCTTCGCGGCGCTGCTGGTCGCGCAGGGTTTTCAGCACGAGGCGCATGGCTTCGGTCCACCGTGCGTCGAACACCGAGGCGTCGCCCGTGGCTTTCCAGTAGCCGTGGGCCAGTCGGATCACGTAACACGGGGAGTCCAGCTCCCATTTGCGTTCGTGCAGTTCGGGCTTCATCTCCGTCCAGTCGTCCTGCCAGCCGGTTCCGGTGGGGCCGTCGTTGAAGGCGTTGGCGTAGGGGTCCGTCAGCAGGCATTTCAGCTGGCGGCGAACGACGCCCCGGATCAGCCGGCGCAGGGCTTCGTCCTCGCGCGCCAGCGGGAGGTAGGGCCACACCTGCGCCCCCGAATCGCGCAGCCACATGGCGTGGATGTCGCCCGTATATACAAAGGTGTCGTCTTCGCCCTCCTCGTCCTGACGGTAGTGGACGGTGGTGTCGAGCGTATTGGGGAAGCAGTTTTCGAACATCCATGCCAGCTTGGGAACCGTGACCGTCTGCCGGATGCGTTCGATCTGCCGTTCGACGGCCTGCGAAGTGAAGAGCCGCTCCGAGGCTTCCGGACGGTTGGATGTCCCGTAATCGGGGCCGGATGCGCCGACGGCCGCCGCCGCGGAGAGCATCAGGGGCAGGAGAAGCAGTTTTTTCATGCGGTTGAGTTATTGGTTTCTGCAAAAATAGCAGGATTGCCGTCCGCTCGCTTCCCGATATGCGCGTCCGGGTCTTCGTTTTGCGCAGGTTCGCCGTGCGTCAGAATTTGGCCCGTATGACCTGCTGCCGGTATTCCGAGGGGGTTATGCCCTTGATCTGTTTGAACGAGCGCGAAACGTTTTTGAGGTCGGAGAATCCCAGTTCGACGGCCGCCTCCGAGACGCTCATCCCTTCGCACAGCAGCTGCGTCATCTTTTCGATCCGGACCTGAATGATATAGTCGTAGATCGACGTGCCCATGCTCTTCTTGAACCGGGTCTCCAGCAGGCGGCGCGAGAGCGGTACGAGCGAGACCAGATTATCGACCGAGATTTTCAGGCTGATGTTTTCATGGATGTATTTCAGCACCTCGGCGATGTGGGGGTCGTTGTTGGCGTAGATGTCCGTTGACTGACGGGTCACGATGTGGGTCGGGAACACCATGACATCCTCCCGTTCGGCCTTCGGGTCGCGGATGATCCGGTCGATCAGCCGGGCCACGTCGTATCCGCCCTGTTCGATGTTCTGGTTAAGCGACGAGAGATTCGGGTCCGACAGCCGGCAGATCGTCTCGTCGTTGTCTACGCCGAGTACGGCAATGTCGTCCGGGATGCGGAATTTCCCCCCCCCTCCGCCTTCGGCCTGCAAACAGGCTTCGGTGATGTGATAGGCCTGATTGTCGTCGCAGGCCATGATTGCGACCGGTTTGGGCAGCGATTGCAGCCAGGTGGTCAGCTGGATCGGGTCGTAGAGCCACAGGTCGGTCTGCGACGTGTTCCGTAGCGCCGAGAAGGTGAATTCGGGATTGGCCCGGCGGACCGTTTCGCGGAAACCCTGATAGCGTTCGTCGGACCATACGATTCCGCGGGTGCCGTAGAATGCGAAGTGGCGGAATCCTTTTTTCAGGAAGTACTCCGCGCCCATCTGCCCGGCCCGGTAGTGGGGTCCGGTGATGTTGGGGATCGTCGTGAAGCGGGCTTTGAAATCCTGTGCGACGGCGATGATGCCGTTGCGGGCGAACAGTTCGACGTTGTCCGTGTTGTAGAACTGTCCGATGACGGCATCGGCACGCATGCGCAGCGCCCAGTCGATCACGGCTTCGATGCCGAATTTGTCGCGGATGGAGAGAGGCAGCCGGCAAAGGCTCCAGGCTTGTCCGGTGTCGTGGGCGTAGCGTGCGATACCCAACAGAAGGCCCCGGGCGTAGGCTTCGGAGAAATCCGTCAGAAAGATAATGCGTGCCATTTTGGTGCTCTTTTGTGGGTTAAAGATAGCTTTTTTTGCAGAAACGGCGCTGTCCGGTCCGCTTTTTTGTCCGCAATTTTTCGCGGTGCGGGGTTTCTCCGGCGAAATGTCTGCGTGAAATGAGGATGCAAAAGCGGAAATCGCCGCTGGTTGCGGCGGCGGCCTTGTGTATATTTGTATACACGAAACTCCAACCCATCCGAACGACCATGATGCGAACCTTGATTTTGGCATTTGCAGCGCTTGCGGGCGCCGCCTGTGCCCGCTCTTCCGATCCGCTCGAATACGTCGATCCCTTCATCGGGACCGGATTCCACGGCCACACCTATCCCGGTGCCGCAACTCCGTTCGGCATGGTGCAGCTCAGCCCCGATACGCGGGCGGACGACTGGGACGCCTGTGCGGGCTATCACTACGACGACACGACGATCGACGGATTTTCCCATACGCATCTGAGCGGAACGGGGTGCGCCGATCTGGCCGACATCCTGTTCCATCCCACCACCCGGACCGAAGTGGTGCGCGACGGCGAGTATCTGCCGCAGCCTTACGCCTTTTCGCACGACCGCGAACGGGCCTCCTGCGGTTATTATGCGGTCGAACTGCCCGAGGAGGGACTTGCGGTCGAACTCACGGCGGCGCCCCGTACGGGCGTGCACCGCTATGCGTTCCGCGGCGCCGGGCCGCGGAGGGTGGTCATCGACCTGATGCACACGATCACCGATGAGAAGATCGACCTGCGCGAACTGCGGCAGACGGCGCCCGACGAGATCGCGGGCATGCGGCGCACGCAGGGATGGGTCTCCGATCATTACGTTTTCTTCTCGGCCCGCTTCTCGGAGCCTTTCGCCGACGTGCAGCTGCTCGGGGACAGACAGGCCGTGCTGACGTTTGCCCCCGACCTCAAGACGCTGACCGTCGCAGTCGGACTGTCGTCCGTGAGCGCGGAAAATGCGCGCGAGAACCGGATCGCCGAGGTCCCCGAGTTGGATTTCGACGCCGTGCGCTCGCGCGCGGAGGCGTTGTGGCACGATGCGCTCGGCGACATCGTCGTCGAGGGCGGCACCCGCGGCGAGCGGATCAATTTCTATACGGCGCAGTACCACGCCAAACTGACTCCCAATCTGATGAGCGATGTCAACGGGGAGTACCGCCGGAGCGATCGGACCATCGCCCGCGTCGCCGACGGCCGTGCGTACTATTCGACGTTCTCGCTGTGGGATACCTTCCGGGCGTGGCATCCGCTGCAAACCCTCGTCGATACGGCGCGTGTGAACGACATGATCGCCAGTCTGCTCGACATGTACGACGCGACGGGCGAACTGCCCGTCTGGCCCCTCGCCTCGGGAGAGACCGGCACGATGATCGGCTATCACGCCGTGTCGGTCATAGCCGACTCCTATCTGAAGGGCATCCGCGGCTACGACGCCGGGAAGGCGCTCGATGCGATGATCCGCTCGTCGAACATCAACAAGAAGGGTTCGGAATACTACGTGGCGCAGGGCTTCATCCCGTCGAACGTCTGCCGCGAATCGGTCTCCTGTGCCCTGGAATATGCTTATGACGACTGGGCCGTCGCCCGCATGGCCGAGGCGATGGGGCGGACCGAAACGGCCCGCGAGTACGACCGCCGGGCACTCAACTACGTCCGTGTCTTCGACGGTGCGACCCGCTTTTTCCGGGGCCGGCAGGCCGACGGAGGCTGGTCGGAGCCTTTCGACGAATTCATGGCCGGACGCGACTATACCGAGGCTACGCCGTGGCAGTACCGCTTCTTCGCGCCGCACGACGTGAACGGTCTGGAACAGCTTTTCGGCGGCCGGGAGGCTTTCGTCCGGGAGCTGGACCGCCTCTTTACGCTCGAATCGCCGCACGAGGATGCGGGACTGGTGGACATTACGGGCCTGATGGGGCAGTATGCCCACGGCAACGAGCCGAGCCATCACATGGCCTACCTGTACAGTTATGTCGGTCAGCCGTGGAAGACGCAGGAGCTGACGCGCCGTCTGCTCGACGAGATGTATGCCCCGACCCCGGAGGGAATCATCGGCAACGAGGACTGCGGGCAGATGTCGGCCTGGTATATCTTCTCTTCGCTGGGTTTCTATCCGGTGTGTCCGGGTTCGAACGAATTCGTGCTGACGGCGCCGCTGTTCGAAAAGGCGACCGTGCGGCTGGCCAACGGCCGCACGCTGACCGTGACG
>OGQU01001123.1_pt1 | contig 24037 bp, 19 predicted proteins | sample 1553341 | NCBI WGS metagenome assembly OGQU01 (sample SAMEA2579920, study PRJEB22360) | human gut metagenome | biome: human gut; feature: human-associated habitat; material: faeces | place: Denmark | collected 2008/2010 | reverse complement strand
GGCAATGAAAATCAAGACAGGCAAAGGTACGATTACGCTCGGGGTGCTGCTGGCGATATGGTCGGTGTCGGCAATCGCCTCTCTGCCGGGGCTGGCGATCTCGCCGATCCTCGGCGACCTGAATAAAATCTTCCCGAAGGCCACCGACCTTGAAATACAGATGCTCACGTCGCTGCCCTCGCTGCTGATCATCCCCTTCGTCCTGCTTGCCGGCAAGCTCTCCGTCGGCAAGGACAAGCTCAAGATCCTCGCCGTCGGACTGTCGGTCTTCTTCCTGAGCGGCGTGGCATGCCTCTTCGCCCGGAGCATGATGTGGCTCATCGTCATCAGCTGTATCCTCGGTATCGGCGCCGGTATGGTAATCCCCTTCTCCACGGGGCTCGTGGTCGACTACTTTACGGGCGATTACCGTGTCCGGCAGCTGGGGTACAGCTCGTCGATCAACAACCTGACGCTCGTGCTGGCGACCGTCGTGACGGGCTACCTGGCCAACGTCGACTGGCACCTGCCCTTCCTGGTCTATACCCTGCCGGGTATTTCGCTCGCGCTGTCGTTCCTGCTCAAGCGGCAGCGCTCCTTTCCCGAGCCGGAACAGAGCATCCAGCTGCGGCACAAGATGATCGACCGCCGTAAGCTCGCCGGGCTGATGGCGTTCTATTTCTTCGTCACCTACGCCGTGCTGGTCGTGACGTTCTATGCCTCGTTCCTGATCGACGACTACAAGATAGACAACTCGTTTTCCGGGGTGCTGATCTCGCTGTTTTTCCTTGCGATCATGCTGCCGGGGCTGTTCATCGACAAGATTATCCGTTCTTTGAAGCGGAACGTCAACCTCGTGGCGCTCGTGCTGGTCTGTGTGGGGCTGCTGTGTGTCGGGGTTTTCCACGGCAAGGCGATGCTGGCCTTCGGGGCGCTTTGCACCGGGCTGGGCTATGGGATCATGCAGCCTGTCATTTACGACAAGGCGGCGACCATCGCCCCGCCGCGTTCCGCTACGCTGGCCCTTTCGTTCGTCATGTCGGTGAATTACCTGGCCGTGATGGTCTGCCCTTTTATCGTAGACCTCTTCCGTCATGTTTTCGGGACGCACAGCGACCGCTTCCCCTTCTTTTTCAATGCGGCACTGGTGCTGGCCGTGGCTGTTGTCACACTCCTGCGCCGGGGCAGCTTTACGCTCGGACTCGACGAATCCTATTACCGGAATTGATTGTAAAAACTGTTCGAAAGTGTTGTGAATGACGTAAAAAGGTTTAAATTTGTGCTGAAAAGTCACACCTTATTACGATTATCGCGAGATGAAAACAACACTTCTGACGGCTTTGGCCGCCGCTGCCCTTGCGGCAGGCTGCTCAAAGTCCGACACAGGTACGCCTTGTGTGAAAATCGCGCCGACGATCCAGACCCGTGTTACGGGATTGCATTTCGATACCGGCGACCGCATCGGGCTGAGCATTGCCAAAGGTTCGGAAACCTATGCGCAGAACGTTCCGATGACCTACGACGGTACGGCCTTTACGGCCGCGGATTTGCTGTGGTATAACGATTCGAATGAAAAATCGACGCTCACGGCCTACCATCCTTACTCCGAACAGGGAATGCCCGCGGAGTTTTCCGTTGCTACAGACCAGACGTCGGGAGGTGCATCGTCCGACCTGCTGGTCGCGGTGAAAAAAGAGGTTACCCCATCTTCGGCACCTGTCGGGATGCTCTTTTACCATGTGATGTCGCAGCTGACGATCGTCCTTACCAACAATTCCGACGCCCCGGTTACGGGGGTTACGGTCGGCGGACTCGTCCCGACGGCCGTGGTCGATTTCACGGTGCCCTCCGCCGCGGCCAAGAGCGGGGCTGCTGCTGCCGACGTCGAGGCGTTCGAAGTGACGGCCGATGCCGCCTACCGTGCCATCCTTGTGCCGCAGCAGGCCACCCTGACGGTTACGGTAGCGACCGGTGACGGAAAGAGCCGCAGTAAAACCCTCTCTTCGGCACAGCTCGAAAGCGGGAAACGCTACGACATGTCGGTCGTTGTGACCAATATCGACATCGACGTGGAACTGAGCGGCGAAGTCGTCGACTGGGGCGACGGCGGTTCGCTCGATGGTAGCGGCGAAGGGGGCGGCGGCGATGGCGGCGGTGGCGAAGGCGGCGGCGAGGGTGGTGATCCCGGGACGCTTTCCTACGGGGGTGTGGACTACCCCACCGCGACGATCGGCGGACGGGTTTGGATGACCCGGAACCTGCGTTACCTGCCTGACGGTGCCCAGATCGGAACCGGTATCTGGTACCCTTGCCGCGGTACGGCGGGATCGAACGACGCCGAATATGTCGCGGAACGGGGGTTGCTTTACAGCTTCACAACGGCCCTGGGCGGTGCGACGGCTGCATCCGGCACCCCGGTGCAGGGGATTTGTCCGCCGGGCTGGCATGTCCCCACGGGCGCCGAGATCGAGCAGATGATCGCCAGCCCCGAATACGATGCCTCCCTGCTCCGTAGCGCCGGGATGTTGGTGTCGGATACAGGTCTGTATATTACGGAAAAGAAGGGGTATCTGATGAGCTGTACCTCAGAAGATAACGGTGCGAATTATCAAGCCATGCCTTATTCGTCTGGCGGTATCGTAGCCGGGCTTGCTCCGTTTCCGGCCGGAAACGGTGTTTCGCTGCGCTGCGTGAAGGATATATAGCCGTAGCCGAGGATGCGGCAACGGAACGATCCCCGGTCTCGGATGAGCCGGGGATCGTCTTTTTACTGCGGGTTTTACCCTCCTGAGGCAGGCCGCCGTGCGGTTTTCCTCGGGGCTGCGGTGAGCACAGGCCATTGCGTGATGACCTTTTGGTGGCGCAGCGAATGCGTGTCCCACCCCGCAGGAGCCCAGTGCCCGCGTCGTGTCAGTTGTCGCGGTTCAGGAAGAAAATCGGGATGTTGGCCAGGAACACGTCCTTTCCCCGGAGCCGGTCGCGTTTGGCGAGCAGTTCGCTCAGCTGGATGTCGCCGATGACGTAGTTGCTGTCTTCGCTGGTGTACTGTTCGTGCACCTTCGTAAAATTCAGGATGCCGTGCACGTCGGTCTCCTTGTACCGCACGTAGACCTTCAGCGTGATGTCCGTCGTGTAGTCGGGCTTCTGCATGTAGTTCTGCTTCTTGTACTCGTAGCGGTAGTTGTTCAGGCGGGCCATGATGTCGCTCAGGATCGACGATGCCGTGGGCAGGCTCCCGGCGCCCTTGCCGAACATGAACTGCCGGTCGTAGCACTCGCCGCGGATCACTACGCCGTTGTACTCGTCGTCGACGCTGTAAATATACTTCGAGGGCGTCACGAATTCCGGCATGACGAACATCGTGAAGTGTTCGTCGCTCACCTTGACGACCTGCGCCACGAGTTTGATTTTGACGTTCTTCTCGCGGGCATACCGGATGTCCGAATCGTGGATGGTCGAGATACCGTAGGTGAAAATCTTTTCCGGGGCGACGTAGGTGCCCAGCGCATGTACGGTGATGATCACCAGCTTGAAGAGCGAATCGTAGCCTTCGATGTCGAACGACGGGTCGCTTTCGGCGAAGCCGAGCGCCTGCGCCTGCGCCAGGGCGCTGTCGTAACTCTCGGCGTGGTCGAAGACGCGCGAGAGGATGTAGTTCGACGAGCCGTTCAGGATGCCCTTCACCTCTAACAGCAGGTCGTTGTCGTAATACTCCTCGAGGTTGCGGATGACGGGGATCGAACCGCACGACGAGGCATCGTACAGCAGCGCCACGTTGTGCGTCTTCTGGATCTCGATCAGTTCCGGAAGGTGGTGCGCCAGCATGGTCTTGTTGCCCGAGACGACCGGGATGCCGCGCAGCAGGGCCCGCTTGACGATGCTGTATGCAGCATCGGCCTGGTCGATCACCTCCACGATCAGGTTGATGTCCCTGTTGTCGAGTATCTCGTCGGCCGACGTCGTGAAGAGGGATTTGTCGACTTCGACCTTACGCGGCTTTTCCGGGTCGCGGACGCAGATCTTCACGATCTCCGCGTGGGCGTTCTTCGATTTCTGCACTACCTGGTAGATTCCCTGTCCGACGACGCCGAACCCGAACAGGCCGATTTTGATTTTGCTCATATGCTGCTTGTTTATTGATTGTTCATGAACGGATAGAGGATGTCGTTCAACTGCCCGTGCTCGACGAGGAACCCGTCGTGCCCGAACGGCGAATCTATTTCGTGGTACGTGCTTCCGGCGATCATGCCGTGCAGTTCGCGCATCTCTGCCGGGGTGAAAATGATGTCGGTCGTGATGCCGACCACTGCCGTGCGGGCTTCGATGCGTGCGAGGGCGGCTGCTACCCCGCCGCGCCCGCGCCCCGTGTCGTGGGTGTCGAAGGCGTTGAGTATGGCATAGTACGAGTAGGCGTTGTAGCGCCGGCAGAGTTTCTCGCCCTGATATTGCTGGTAGGTCGATGCGCGGTGTACTGCGGGGAGTTCCTCCTTGTCCTGCTGCGTGAGGTTGTATCCCAGCGAACCCCGGTACGTGAGCAGCCCCAGGGCGCGTGCGGCAGCCAGTCCGGCCATCCCGGCGTCGTCGCGCGGCTCGCCGAACGTCGTGTCGGCCTCGATGGCCATGCGCTGGGTCTGGTCGATGGCGATCGTCCAGGGCGAGGCCTTGGCCGCCGTGGCGATCAGGATCAGTTTGCCGATGCGCTCCGGCTCCAAGACCGCCCATTCGATGGCCTGGAATCCCCCGACCGAACTTCCTACGAGCGTGTCGATGCGGCCGATGCCGAGCGCGCCGGCCAACAGGCGGTGTGCACGGACGATGTCGCGGATCGTGAACGGCGGGAAATCCTTGTAATAGGGGCTTCCCGTTTCCGGGTTCACGTGCAGCGGCCCCGTGGTGCCGTAGTGCGACCCGAGGATGTTGGCGCAGACCACGAAGTGGCGTGCCGGGTCCAGGAAACACCCCGCCTCGACCGTGTGCGGCCACCAGTCCGCCACGTCCGAGTTTGCCGTCAGGGCATGGCATACCCACACGACGTTGTCATGCGCCGCATTGGGCTTGCCGTAGGTGTGGTAAGCGATCCTCAGCTCGGGCAGCGTATGCCCCGTTTCGAGCACGAACGGCCCGGGTGCTTTGTAAATGCTGGGTTCCATTATCCGATGTGTGCGAAAGCCTGTTCGAAGTCGTCGATAAGGTCGTCGGTATTCTCCAGCCCGACGGAGATGCGCAGCATGGTCGGCGTGACGCCTGCTGCGGCGAGGTCTGCGTCGCTGAGCTGTTTGTGCGTGGTCGATGCCGGGTGCGTAACGACCGTGACCGAGTCGCCGATCATGACCATGTGTGCCGCCAGGTTGAGCGATTCGACGAAACGCACGGTGCTGTCGAGCGTGCCTTTGAGTTCGATGGTGAAGACGGCCGACGAACCGAACCGGAAATACTTCTTCGCGTTCGCGTAGCTCGGGTGCGACTCGAAGCCTACGAAGCTCACGCGCTCCACTTTGGGATGGTTGCGGCAGTATTCGGCCAGCCTGCGTGCCGACTCGACTTCGTGCCGCACGCGCAGCGAAAGCGTTTCCAGCCCGAGCGTCATCAGGTAGGAGTCGAACGGCGAGGGGCAGCAGCCCAGGTCGCGGACACCGTCCACGCGGCATTTCACGATGAAGGCCGCCGCGCCGAATGCCTCGTGGAAATTCAGTCCGTGATACCCTTCCGACGGGCCGTCGATCTGCGGGAACTTGCCGTTGGCCCAGTTGTAATTGCCCCCGTCGACGATCACCCCGCCCATGGCCGTGCCGTGGCCGTTGATCCATTTGGTCGCCGAGTCGACGACGATGTTCGCACCCCATTCGAAGGGGTTGCACAGGTAGCCCGCGGCACCGAACGTATTGTCCGCGACGAAGGGCACGTCGTAGCGTTTGGCCAGTTGTCCCAGTGCTTCGAGATCGGGCACCGTACAAGTGGGATTGCCCATGCTCTCGGCGTAGATCGCCTTCGTGCGTCCGTCGATCAGCGCCTCGAAGTCCTCGGGGCGTTCGCTTCGGGCGATGCGGCAGTCGATGCCGAGCCTGCGCAGCGAAATGCGGAACTGGGTGAAGGTGCCGCCGTAGAGGAACGGCGAGGCGACGATGTTGTCGCCCTCGGCCGCCAGCGAGAGCACGGCGATGAGTATGGCCGACATGCCCGAAGAGACGGCCAGCGCCCCCACGGCACCGTACAGGGCGGCGATGCGTTGCTCGTATACGGTCGTAGTCGGGTTTTGCAGCCGGGTGTAGATGTTGCCCCCTTCGCTCAGGTCGAAGAGGTTGGCCGCGTGTTCGCAGCTCTTGAAACGGTATGCTGCCGTGGGATATATCGCCACACCGCGGGCACCCGTGGGATCGTCGGGGTGCAGCCCTCCGTGGATCTGCAATGTCTCGAAACGTAATTTTTTCTCAGCCATGCTATCTGTTTTTTAGTCGTTACAAAAAAAATCCGACCTCTCTGAAGCCGGATTGTGTCGTTCGTATACACGGAAAATCTACACCCGGCGGAATCGGTTGCGCATGTACATCATATCCATGGTCATACTGCGGAGCGAGCCGCCGTATGTGTCGTGGTATGTCGTCGTGGCAATCATTTTCTGCTTTCGGATGTTTTCCTGTGTGCAAATATAGGAATTTTTCGGCTCATGCTTGCGGTCGGCCCGATTTTTTTGCAAAAAACTGTTTAGCGGCCGGGGTTTTGCATGCCATAGTTGCTACCTCGACCTTTTTTGTTGAACAAAAGGGCGGAAAAGTTTTGGTTTGAAAAATTAATGTTTATATTTGTGTCGAAGAATGTGCACTATGCACAAGGGATAGATTAAAAATATCAATTTATGAAACGACTTTACGCTGTTGCAGCTATTGCAACGACGTTTTTGGCCTTTTCGTGCCAGAAAAACATGGGCACCGGCAGCGGCGAACCGCAGGAGCCCTCGTCTGCAGTTCCCGCCGACTTCAAATGGGAAACGACCCGCGACCTGGATATTTCGGTCGGTATGCCGAGTGTTACGGGCAATACGCCCCAATATGCCGTTATCCGCGTGTATTGCTCCCCGATCCTCTCGGACGGCAATATCGTGGCGATGGGTGTGGTGACGCCATCCCGCCCCGTGTTCGGAACCGCGGTGACGATCCCGGCCGGGATCGGGAACATTTATGTCCAGACTACCCTGCCCGACGGTACGGTGGCCGTCTCCATGGAACCGGTCGCAGCGTCGGTGAACGTCGCCGGTGCGCGGATGAAGGCCGCAGCCGGGACGCCCTTACTCCGGATGGCCGGGATGGCGCGCGCCGCGGCCGACAGTTCGATGCCCGACTACCCGCGGCGCGCGGCGAAGGCCGAGGGTGATTTCGCCGAGGGGGCCATCATCCGGAGTACGCCTGCCGGCAAGATCGACCTGGGTGCGAGCTGGGCCCCGTTTGCAGCTGCGGAGTATTATATCCCGGCAGGAGCCGAGGTTACGGGCAATATCGGCCTGAACGGAACCTTTAGCCCCAACCCCTCGCCGATCCTCTACGTGGCGGGCAAACTGACGCTCGATTCCTCCGTTACGATCGGTCAGGCGACGCTCGCAGTGCTTCCGGGCGGCGAGGTGTACATCCGTGAAGCAAGTGCGAACATGCAGCAGAACGCACCCAACCCCGCGATTTTCGTTTTCGAAGGCGGTAAGTTTACGGCCGGGAAAACGAACTTTTCCTGCAAGGCCGTGGTCAACGAAGGGAAATTCATCGTCGACGGGACGTTCGACATCAATAATTCCTGTGCATTCTACAACGGTGCCGCCGCAGAATTGGAGGCCGATGACATGGAAATCACCAACCGGGCGAAACTTTATAACGACGGCAAGATAGAGAGCGATGATTTGGAGCTCAACTCCTACGCCGAACTGTCTAACTGCGAGAATGGTGTCGTTGATGTCGACGGGACTTTCTATTTGACCAACAACTCGGTCGTTTACCAGAAAGGTTTGGCCTCGATGGAGAAACTCGAAGCCCGCGGCGGGGGGACACTCTATGTGAATTGCCATACCGTAGCCGAGGAAATTGCCGCCGAAGGTGCCCGATTCTATATTGCATCCGGCGCGGGGCTCGATGCCGAGGAGGTCTATTTCAACAGCAATACGGAGTTGTACGCCGCTGCCGGCTCGATCTTCGCCATGGACGAGTATAATGCCGGTAAGTCGGGCGGCAATGTCCGTATCGTGAGCCAGGCTGCCGCCGACCAGCTCATGGCCGTGGTCGTGATCCGCGAGAAAGGCGTGAGCTCACGCTATTACGGGACGAAGTTCGACGGGCTGATGGAAGTCGTGTACGACAATGCAGCCGATTCGAAATACGTTATCGACGAGCGTAGCCTCACCGGCGGCGCCGTGATGCGTGCCAGGCAGACGGTCGTGCTCCCCGAAGCCAAATGCAACGGTGGCCGGCAGCCCATAACGCCCGATCCGGAACCGGAACCCGAGTTTGTCGAGGTCAACGGTTTACCCTATACCTACTGCTTTGAGGACGGCTGGCCGTGGATCGGCGACTACGACATGAACGATGTCGTGGTGGTCGTAAGCGTCGACCGCCGCAGCGACAAGGAGACCGGGAAGGTCGGCCTGATCCGCATCAACTGGGAACTGAAGGCCGCAGGTGCCGCGCACCTGAATGCCTTTGCCATCCAGTTGGACAAGGTTCGTACCTCGGAGGTCGCCGGCGTGGAGACCACCAATACGACCTTCGGCCGCGGTGCGTTTGCGGGCTCCGGCCCGGAATCGGGCAGCGAACTGGCCGTGATCCCGCTTTTCAACACTTCGCAGGAGATCCTGGGCGAAGGGACTTACATCAATACGACCAAGGGCGTGGCCATACCGACCGTGAAACACACGACGACGGTGACCTTTGCGCAGCCGGTCGACCCCGCAGCCGTCCGCGAGTCGGCGCTCAATGCGTTCATCGTCGTGAACCAGAAGAGTTCGGGCACGTTCACCCGCGAGACGGAGATCCACATGCCGGGGCGCAAGCCGACGCAATTCGCGGTCGTATCGGGCAATACCTTCCTGGAGTCGGATCCCTACCGCTATTTCGTCACCAAGGGCGACGGTGTGAAGAACAACTACATGATGTGGGCGCTGTGTATCCCGGGTGAGTTCCGCTATCCGCTCGAACGCAGCGATATCCGGGACGTCTATACCTATTTCAACGCATGGGCGGCATCGGGCGGCCGGGAACATGTGGAATGGTATCGGGACGAAGCCGACGAAACCCTGCTCTATTAGTCAGAGGTTAAATATGATGGTTGAAAAGGGCCGTACTTCGCAAGTGCGGCCCTTTTTGTGCGGATGCCCGACGGCGGGATTTGCGTCCCTCCCCTCTTGCCTTTCCCGTATTCCAACCGTATTCTCGTTCTGGGTTTTGCCTGCCGCCCGCCATTATGACAGAAAAAATCCCCGCAGGGCTCTCTCCTGCGGGGATTTTCATTGTATTACAGAATAATTATCTGTGGCTGTCGATTCGCTCGACCCCTTCGCGGGTTGCCGCACCGCGCAGGATCGTCCTGCAAAAGAGGTAGGACTCCTCGCGCGTCGCATTGTTTATCCGCATTTCGAAGATCGTTTCCAAAATCCGGTCGGCGAAACTATCGGCATCTATTTCGGGCAACAGGAGCTTTTCTTCGCGGCTTCCGCGCAGGTGGGCGGTCAGTTCGCTGCGCCAGAATTCCCGGTGTTCGTCGAAATGTTCCGCGTAGGCCACCTTGTGGCGCAGGTCGGACAGAAAACTGCTTTCGACCGTGTACAAGTGTTCGATGTATTCATATACCAGCTTGAAAGCCCGTTGCAGCGAACTCCTGCTGCGGCGTTTCCTGTAAGCCGTGATGCGCTCCTGCTGTTGGTGGCACATGAAATCAAGGCAGGCGCTCACCAGGTCTTCCTTGTCAGCGAACATTTCATAGAGGGTGCGCTTCGAGATTCCCAGCGTCTGCGCGATCTCATCCACCCGGACGGCACGGATGCCGTTCCGGGTGATGAGCTCCTGCGTGATGCGGATGATCTCCTCTTTGGTCGCTCCCCTTTTCATTATTTCGCCTCCGCTGCGATGTCGCGTCCGCCACCCAGAGCCTGGTAGAGGTTCACGATACCCTGGATCTCGTCAAAACGATCCGCAATCTGGTTCAGCTGAGCAGAAAGCAGCGACTGCTGGGCGGTCAGTACTTCGAGGTAGGTCGTGCTGCCGTGTTGCATGAGCAGTTCCGTGCTCTCTACGGCGCGCTCCAACGCTTCGATCTGCTGTGTCCGCAGGCCGGTTTTCGCGCGGGCCGACTGGCACTGCGTGAGGGCGTTGTTGACCTCGGCGCCCGCGTTGAGCAGGGCCTGCTGGAATGCCAGCTTGGTTTCTTCCTGCTGTGCCTTGGCGATTTTCACGCGGGCGCGGTTGGCGTTGGCATTGAAGATGGGTTGCAGCAGCGAAGCGGCGGCCGACCAGAGGAATTTCCCGGGATCGACGATCCGGGCCCCGCTGTTGTTCGTCCATCCCAGAGTCCCGCTCAGCGTGATCGAAGGATAGAGGGCCGAGCGTGCCTCGCTGGTGGCATAATAGGACTGCATCAGCGAGTATTCGGCGCTGCGGATGTCGGGGCGGTTCGAAAGCATCTGCACCGGTATGCCGACAGTCAGGTCGTCGGGCAGCTGCTGGCTTTCGAGGCGGCCGCGCTCGATGGGGTGCGGGCCTTCGGCCAGCATCGAGCAAAGGCTGTTCTCGGCCTGGCGGATCTGGTATTCGAGGTCGTGCAGCGAAGCCTCGATGGCGAGGCAGTTGCCTTCGTACTGCGCTACGGCGGCTTCGTTGGCCATGCCGGCCTCTTTCAGCGCGCGCATCGTGCGGACGCTCTCGCGCCATTTCCCGGCGGTTTGCTCGGTAACCTCGTATTGCCCGTCGAGCATCAGCAACGTGTAATAGAGATTTGCGATGCCCGAGATCAACTGCGTTTTCACTGCCTGTTCGTACTCCTTGCTCTGGAGGTAGAGCGCCTTGGACTTGCGTTTGGCGTTGGTCAGGCCGTTGAAGATGTCGATCTGCCAGCTTGCCGTGACCGGGATACTGTACGTTTTGCCCGGCGTGGCCCAGTCGAAGCTGCTCATGCTGCCCTGAGGTGCGAAGTTGAACGACGGCAGGTAAGCCAGGCGCGCCGACTTAAGCGTCGCCTCGGCTTCCTTGATCCTCCATTGCGCCGATTGCAGGTCGGTATTGTTCTCCAGCCCCTGGCGGATGAGCGTCCGCAGGTAGGGGTCGGTGAACATCTCTTCCCAGCCCATGTTGCCGATCGTCGTCGTGTCGGCGGTCTCGGCCGTGCCGTACAACCCGTCGGTTTTCACCTCGGGACGGGTGTAGGGCTTGTAGATGCCGCAGCCGGTCATGGCCGCTGCGGCCAGTATGATAATAAGCTTTTTCATCTTGTTACTCCTCTTTCTCGTTTTTACACTCCTCCAGTTCCGCCTGTACGGCCCACTGCGGATCGGGGTCGAACTCTATGGGCTTGACTTTCTCCTGCAGGGTCTGGAAGGCGATGAACAGCGTCGGTACGAGGAACAGCAGGGCCAGTGTCCCGACGATCATACCGCCCACGACGCCCGAACCGAGGGTCATGTTACCGTTGGCGCCCACGCCGTGCGAGAGCACCAGCGGGATCATACCGAATACGCAGGTGAGGACGGTCATCAGGATCGGGCGCAGACGGACTTTGGCCGATACGGCGGCCTGTGTCAGGGACATTCCCGCACGGCGCCGGTCGGAGGCGTACTCCGTGATCAGAATGGCGGTCTTCGAGAGCAGGCCGATCAGCATGATGATACCCGTTTGCAGGTAGATGTTGTTCTCCAGCCCCAACATCTTGGCGAAGAGGAACGAACCCAGCAGGCCGCACGGTACGGAGAGGATGACAGCGAACGGAAGCAGGAAGCTTTCGTACAGGGCACTCAGGATGAGGTAAATCAGCAGGATACAGATCCCGAAGATGATCGTCGTGTTGCTGCCCGTCTGCGCTTCCTCGCGGGTGATACCGTCGAAATCGTAGCCGTAGCCCTTCGGCAGTACCTGGGCGGCCGTTTCCTGGATGGCCTTGATGGCGTCCCCCGACGAATCCCCGGCGGCCGCCGTGCCGTTCACGGCGATCGAACTGTACATGTTGAAGCGGTTCAGCACCTCGGAGCTGTAAACCCTTTCCAGATTCACAAACTGTCCCAGGGGAGCCATCTCGCCGTTGTTGGAGCGTACGAAGACGTTGTTGAGCGATTCGGTGTCGAGACGGTATTTCGGGTCGGACTGGATCGTCACGTAGTACATCTTCGAGAACCGGTTGACGTTCGAGACGTACTGCCCGCCGTAGTAACCCGAAAGCGTCGAAAGGATCGCGTTGGGCGAGATGCCGGCCCGTTTGGCCTTTGCCGCGTCGATGCTCACGATGTACTGCGGGAAGTTGATGTTGAAGGTCGAGTAGGCGCGTTCGATCTCCGGGCGCTGGTTCAGCGCCCCGATGAACTGCAGGTAGATGTTGTAGAAGTCCGTCAGGCTGCCGTCCGACTTGTCCTGAAGGTTCATAGTGAAACCGGTCGAGGTACCGTAACCCGAGATCATCGGCGGTGCCACGGCGAAAATCTGTGCATCCTTGATGTCGGCCGTGCGTCTGTATATCTGGCCGATTACGGCGTTCACCGCATCCGCCTTGTCCGGTCGCTCTTCCCAGTCCTTGAGCTTGATGATACACATACCGTAGGAGGAACCCTGGCCGGCGATCATACCGAAACCTGCCACCTGCATGAAGTCCCTGATTTGGGGGATCGTCTGGATGCGGTCGGCAACCTGCTCCATGACCATGTGCGTTTCGGCGAGCGAAGTACCCGGTGCCGTGGTGACGTTCACCATGATCGTACCCTGGTCTTCGTCGGGCACCAGACCCGTCTTGGTGTTGTTCATCAGCAGGACGAGTGCGGCGAATGCCAGGCCGAGCGTCGACCACATCAGCCATTTGTGCTTGATGAAGAGCAGCACGCCGTGCTTGTATTTGTTGATCAGGGTGCTGAATCCCGAGTTGAATGCCTTGCGGAAGCGGGCCGCGAAGTTGTCGCGCATCTCGCCGTTTTCGTCGAGGTAGGGTTTCAGGATGAGGGCGCACAGTGCGGGCGAGAGCGTCAGGGCGTTCAGCGCCGAGATGCCCACGGCCACGGCCATCGTGATACCGAACTGCGTGTAGAAGATACCCGACGTACCGCCCATCATCGACACGGGGATGAACACGGCCATGAAGACCAGCGTCGAAGTGATGATGGCCGAGGTGATACCCGACATGGCGTCGATGGTAGCCATATAGGAGGACTTATATCCCACGTCGAAACGCGCCTGGACAGCCTCCACTACGATGATGGCGTCGTCTACGACCGTACCGATCGCAAGGACGAGCGCGAAGAGCGTCAGCAGGTTGATCGAGAAGCCCGCTACCGAGAGGAAGGCGAACGTACCGACCAGCGATACGATGATCGAAACGGTGGGAATGAGCGTCGAGCGGATATCCTGCAGGAAGACGTACACCACGAGGATCACAAGCAGGATGGCCTCGATCAGCGTCTTGATCACCTCGTTGATCGAGGCGTAGAGAAAGTCGTTCACACTGTGCAGGTGGGCGATGGCGACGCCTTTCGGCAGTTCCGCCTCCACCTCGTCGAGCAGTGCGTTGATGTTGTTCACTACCTGGGTTGCGTTCGATCCGGCGGTCTGGTAGACCATAGCGCTGACGCCCGGGTGGCCGTTGGTGTAGCCTTTGTAGGCATAGGACTCGCTGCCCAGCTCGATGTCCGCGACATCCTTCAGGCGCAGGAGCGTGCCGTCGGGCTTGGCCAGGAGCACGATCTCCCCGAACTCTTCGGGAGTTTGATAACGTCCGCGGTATTTCATCGTATACTGGAACGCATTGTCCGAGTTCTCACCCAGCGTACCGGTTGCCGATTCGATGTTCTGTTCGGCGAGCGCCGCCGTCACGTCCGACGGGACGAGTTTGTACTGGGCCATCACGTCGGGCTTGAGCCAGATACGCATCGAATAGTCGGCACCGAGCGTGAAGGCCTCGCCGACGCCTGCGATACGGAGGATGCGGGGCTCGATGTTGATCTTCAGGTAGTTCGACAGGAACGTTTCATCGTAGGTGTCGTCGGGACTGTACAGCGAAAAGATCTTGATCATCGAGGTTTGCCGCTTCATGGTCGTCACGCCGATCTGCGTGACTTCGGAAGGCAACTGGCCGGTGGCCCGCGAAACGCGGTTCTGCACGTTGACGGCAGCCATGTCGGCATTGATTCCCTGGCGGAAGTAAATTGTCACCGAGGCACTTCCGACAGCGGCGCTGGAGGTCATGTAGGTCATGTCTTCCACACCGTTGATAGCCTGTTCGAGCGGTACGATGACCGATTTCTGGATCGTCTCGGCGCTGGCGCCCGGATACGAGGCGCGCACCATCACCGTCGGGGGTGCGATGTCGGGATACTGCTCCACGGGCAGTGTCACCAGACCGATCAGACCGCCGATTACGATTACGATGGATATGACCGACGCCAGTACGGGTCGTTCGATAAAATGTTTCAGTGTCATAGGTTATTCCTCCTTTTCGGTTTGGGTTTGGGCTGCGGCTGCCGGTGTGGCCTGCGCTGCGGCGCCCTGCGTCTTGGCTACGATGGGCGTACCCTCGCGCAGCAGGCCGACGCCCTCGGCTACGATGACGTCTCCCGGGACGAGGCCCGACTTGACGATATATTCCCGTCCGTTGTTGATTTTCTCCACGTCGATCATGGACGAGGTAGCCTTGCCGTCTACCACTTTATATACATATACTTTGTCCTGCAGTTCGAACGTCGCTACCTGGGGAACCACGATGCAATCCGTGTAATTGACGGGCAGGATAATGCTTCCTGCGCCGCCGCTGTGGAGCAGGCCTCCCTTGTTGGGGAATGCCGCGCGCAGCTGCACGCTGCCCGTCGAGGAGTCGATAATACCGCTGATCGACTCGATGCGGCCTGTCTGGTCGTAAATCGAACCGTCGTTGAGCTGCAACTGTATGTCGGGCATGTTCTTGAGCGTGTTGGCGATCGAGCCGTATTTACGGGTCAGATTGAGCAGCTGGTTTTCGGTCATCGAGAAATAGACGTACATCTCCGAATTGTCCGAAACGGTCGTAAGCGGCTGCGGCATCGACGCGCTCACCAGTGCGCCGACACGGTACGGCAGCGTACCTACCATGCCGTTGGCCGGGGCCTTCACGACCGTGTAGGAGAGGTTATTGGCGGCATTTACGCGCTGTGCCTCGGCCTGTGCGAGCTGCGCCTTTGCCGTCAGCAGCGTGTTTTCGGCTGTCGAGAGGTCGTACTGCGACACGACGCTCTTTGCGAAGAGTTCCTTCTTGCTGTCATATGTCAGCTGGGCCGTTGCCACGCTGGCCTTTGCCGCTGCGACATTGGCTTCTGCTGTCTGGAGCGCTGCCTTGTAAGGTACCTGGTCTATGATGAAAAGGGTCTGTCCTTTCGAAACCGACTGGCCCTCGGTGACACGCAGTTCGGAGATGGTTCCCGAAACCTGCGGATAGATGTCGATGTCCTGGCGTCCGCGGATCGTTGCCGAGTAGTTGCTCTGGATTTCGCGGTCGGTAGTGGCAATGGTCGTCACGCCGTATTGCGCGGGGCCTTGCTCCGTGGGTGCCTGACCGCACGAAACGGCTGCCATGAAGCTTGCCATGATAGCAGCTTTCACAAATGTTTGCTTCATACTTTTCTCCTGTTTTAAACTAAAAAAACTTTTTTCGTTGCAAAAGTACCCTAAAAAGGGCGTGATCGTGCCTTTATATTGCGAACAGTGTTGGTATTTTTCGGAACAAAATTTGGGAAAATATCGGAAAATGCGCTAAATTTGTTCGAAAAACGAATTCATATGTCTGCCATAAATCCTATAATTACTACTGCCGAAGAGCAATTCGTAGTCGGGGAATCCGATTTTTCCTATTTCAACAATTATGCGAACCGCTGTGAGGGAGGGGCCATTCTGTTTTGCCGCAAAGGCAGCGCCCATGTGACTGTAAACCAATACGGAGGTCTTGTGAAACGGAATACCCTGGTGCTCGTACTGCCCGGTTCGATGCTGATGCTCACGGAGCGAACCGATGACTTCCGGATGACGTTCTGCGCCTTTTCGCACGATATTTTTTCCGAGGCGGCGTTTCGGCTCCGGCTCGAGCCCTCCTTTTTCCGCACCCTGCGCGAGAATCCGATCGCCTATCCCCCGGCGCGTATCGTCGAGGGGGCTGCCATCTGGTTTCAGATGGCGGCTTATACCTACCGCGACCGGAATAATATTTTCCGCAACACGATCATCCGCAACCGTTTGCAGAATGTGCTGATGGAGATTTACGACAAGTTGCAGCGCTTTGCAGGCATGCAGCGCCAGATGCCCGAGTCGACCACGCGGCAGACGGAGCTGTTCCACCGGTTCGTGGCCCTCGTGCACGAGTTCAGTTCACAGGAGCGCGAAGTGTCGTTCTACGCCGACAAACTCTGCATTTCCACCCGTTACCTTTCGACCATCGTGCGTACGATCGCGCACAGCACCGCCAAGGAGTTCATCGACCGGTCGGTCTTGCTGGAGATCAAGATGCTCCTGCAATCGACCGACTTGTCGGTGCAGGAGATCGCCTACCGCCTGCATTTCCCCGACCAGTCCTACCTGGGGCGTTATTTCAAGAAACATACGGGTGAATCTCCCACCGAGTACCGCAATTCCAAGAAATAAGCCGCCCCGCCGGGCGGCTTTCGTTTTGTCGCGGGGCGCCGGCGTGTTTGGAACCCGAATTGCAGTAAGGAGCTTCGAATCGCTTAATATCGCAAAATTATGAAAACCATTGAAATTCTCGGGGGAAAGGCCGAATACTACCTTTCCCATGTCTGCCGGACGATCGACAAGCGCCTGCTTTACCTGCCCGCACCCGATACGGTCGACAAGGTCTGGATCGAATCCGACCGTAACATCCGGACGCTCGGCAGCCTGCAATGGATCCTCGCCCACGGGCGCCTGGCCGGTACGGGCTATGTCTCGATCCTGCCCGTAGATCAGGGCATCGAACACTCCGCCGGGGCGTCGTTCGCCCCGAACCCGGCCTATTTCGACCCGGATAATATCGTCAGGCTGGCCATCGAGGGCGGCTGTAACGCCGTGGCTTCGACCTTCGGCGTGCTGGGCGCCGTGGCACGCAGATATGCACACAAGATACCGTTCATCGTCAAGCTCAACCACAATGAGCTGCTCACCTACCCCAACACCTATGACCAGGTGATGTTCGGCACCGTGCGCGATGCCTGGAACATGGGCGCCGCCGCCGTGGGGGCTACGATCTATTTCGGGTCGGAGGAGAGCCGCCGCCAGCTCGTGGAGATAGCCCAGGCGTTCGACTATGCGCACGAGCTGGGCATGGCTACGATTCTGTGGTGCTACCTGCGCAACGAAGGTTTCAGGAAGGACGGGGTGGATTACCATGCTTCGGCCGACCTGACGGGGCAGGCGAACCACCTGGGCGTGACGATCAAGGCCGACATCGTGAAGCAGAAGCTGCCCGAGAACAACGGCGGGTTCCGCGCCGTCGGCTTCGGCAAGACGCGCGACGAGGTTTACACCAAGCTGACGACCGAGCATCCGATCGACCTTTGCCGCTACCAGGTGGCCAACGGTTACATGGGGCGCGTCGGGCTGATCAATTCGGGTGGCGAGTCGCACGGGGCATCCGATTTGCAGGAGGCCGTGATGACGGCCGTCGTCAACAAGCGGGCCGGCGGCATGGGGCTTATCAGCGGCCGCAAGGCGTTCCAGCGCCCGATGAAGGAGGGCGTGGCGCTGCTCAACGCCATCCAGGACGTATATCTCGACCCCGAGGTCACGATCGCATAATAACCGGCCGTGCAAAACCGTTTTCTGTACGATAAAAGAGGAAAAAAAGTGCATTTATGAAAATAACATTCTTCGGAACCCAACCCTACGACCGCGAGTCGTTCGACCGCGCCAATGCGTCCTGCGGGTTCGAGTTCAATTACCACCGCAGCCACCTGAACGGCAACAACGCCCTGCTGGCGCAGGGGGCCGACGCGGTCTGCATCTTCGTCAACGACACGGCCGACGCCGGCACGATACGTCAGCTGGCCGCGATGGGGGTGAAGCTGATCGCACTGCGTTGCGCCGGCTTCAACAACGTAGACCTGAAGGCCGCGGCCGAATACGGCATCCCCGTCGTGCGCGTTCCGGCCTATTCGCCCCATGCCGTCGCGGAACATGCCGTGGCGCTGATGCTGGCGCTCAACCGCAAAGTCCACCGTGCCTACTGGCGCACGCGCGACGGGAATTTCTCGCTGCACGGCCTGATGGGGTTCGACATGTACGGCAAGACGGCGGGCATCGTCGGTACCGGCAAGATCGCCCGCGAGCTGATCCGGATACTCAAGGGGTTCGGCATGAAGGTGCTGGCTTACGACATCTTCCCCGATGCGGAATACGCCGCGCAGGCGCAGGTCGAATACGTGACGCTCGACGAGCTTTACCGCCGTGCGGACATCATTTCGCTGCACTGCCCGCTGACCGACCAGACGCGCTATATGATCAACGGCGATGCCATCGGCAAGATGAAACCCGGCGTGATCCTGATCAATACGGGGCGCGGCCAGCTGATCCATACCGAGGCGCTGATCGAGGGGCTGAAGGAGAAGAAGATCGGGGCGGCCGGGCTGGACGTTTACGAGGAGGAGGCTGCCTATTTCTACGAGGATACCTCCGACCGGATCATGGACGACGATATCCTGGCACGCCTGCTGTCGTTCAACAACGTCATCATGACCTCGCACCAGGGTTTTTTCACACGTGAAGCGTTGGATAATATAGCGCATGCTACATTGCAGAATATTAACGATTTCGACAAGCACCGCAAATTGGTGAACGAGGTGCGTGCCGAACCTGAAAAAGCGATAGGATGAAAAAAGTGGTTTTGCTCCGCCACGGCGAGAGCACATGGAACCGGGAAAACCGTTTTACGGGATGGACGGATGTCGATCTGAGCGAGAAAGGCGTTGCCGAAGCGGCCAGGGCCGGGGAGCTGCTCCGCAAGGAGGGTTTCCTGTTCGGGCATGCCTATACCTCCTACCTGAAACGTGCTGTCAAGACGCTCGACGTGGTGCTCGACAAACTGGATCAGGACTGGATCCCGGTCTCGAAGAGCTGGCGGCTCAATGAAAAGCATTACGGGATGTTGCAGGGGCTCAACAAACGGGAGACCGCCGAAAAGTACGGCGACGAACAGGTGCACATCTGGCGCCGCAGTTACGACGTCGCCCCGGCGCCGTTGGGCGAGGAAGACCCGCGCAACCCGCGTTTCGACCCCCGCTACCGCGATGTCCCCGAGGCGGAACTGCCCCGCACCGAATCGCTCAGCGACACCGTCGCGCGTATTATGCCCTATTGGAAATGCGAGATCCTGCCTGCGCTGGCGCACCACGACGCCATCCTGGTCGTCGCCCACGGCAACAGCCTGCGCGGCATCATCAAGCACCTGAAAGGCATTTCGGACGAGGCGATTTCGGAGTTCAACCTCCCGACCGCCGTGCCTTATGTCTTCGAGTTCGACGAGGGTCTCAACTACGCGGGGGATCGTTTCCTGGGCGACCCCGATGAGATAGCCCGGCTGATGGCCGCCGTTGCTGATCAGGGCAGGAAAGGCTGAGGCATAGCGCGCCTGTCGCACGATGCCGCACGGGTACCGCTGTGGGAATTGCTGCCGGCTGGCTGGCGTCCGGTGTAGTTCGGGACTGGCCGGGGCAGGGAACCGGTTGGCCGGATATGCCGCGAAGTACCCCGTATTTGAAATCCCCGCACACTTTTTCAGTGTGCGGGGATTTTCGTACGCGATGCGGAAGCCTGTGTTTTGTCCGGGGCAGAAACTGCGTTTTATCCGGGCTGATCGTACCTGGTGAGCTGTTTTGCCGGCCTGTTTTTACCGTTTTTCCCGTCCGCCTCCTTTTGCCGGCCGTGCCGCCGGGTCAGTTTTGTGTCCGGTATTCGTTGGGCGACTGCCCCACGCACTTCTTGAACAGGCGCGTGAAGTGTTGCGGATACCTGAACCCGAGCTCGTAGGCGATTTCGCTGATCGACTTGGTCGTGTCGAACATGCGTTCCTTGGCGATGTCGATGACTTTCAGTTGGATGTATTCCTGCGCCGATTTCCCGGTCTCCTTTTTCACCAGGTCGCCGAAATAGTTGGCCGAAAGGTGCAGCTGCTCGGCGCACCAGCGTACCGAAGGCACCCCGTCGCGCTGCGGGGCGTCGTCCCGGAAATAGTCGCTGAGCAGCCGTTCGAATCCCGACAGGGCGTCTTTGTTGACGTCGCTGCGCGTGGTGAACTGCCTCTCGTAGAAGCGCACGCTGTAATTGAGCAGCAGTTCGATGTTCGAGACGATCAGCGTCCGGCTGTGCTTGTCGATGGCGTGCTGCAATTCGCCCGCGATGTTCTGCAGGCAGTCGATCACTACGTGCCGCTCCTGCTCCGAGAGGTGCAGCGCTTCGTAGGATTCGTAGGAGAAGAAGGTGTAGCGGCCGATGTTGCGCCCGAGCGACGTGCCGCGGATCAGGTCGGGGTGGAACAGCAGCGCCCAGCCTTTGGGCTGGAAAACCTCGCCGTTATCCTCGACGCCGACCACCTGTCCCGGGGCCGTGAAAACGAGCGTCCCTTCCTGGTAGTCGTAGTAGTTGCGCCCGTAGCGCAGGTCGCCGCATTTGACATCTTTTAGGAAGATGCAGTAGAACCCGTACAGACGGCGCGAGTGACGCATGCGCGGGCATTTCGACATGTCGATGACGCTGACCAGCGGGTGCAGGGTTTCGATTCCCATCAGTTCGTTATACTGGTACACATGATCCAGCCTTGCGATCTCTTCCATAGTTGTTCCGGTTTGTTTGACACAAAGTTAGTGTTTTTTTTCTTCGCTTGCCGCACCTGCTGCGGCAGATCGGTAATAATGGTATGACGAACTGTAATCCGGGTAATGACGGGCAGTGCGGAATACCCTACTTTTGCAACATGATAATTTGTTAAGGCGATAAAACTATGGAAACGAAGATTTTAAACAATGGTGTGGAGATGCCGGTGCTGGGGTTCGGCGTCTACCAGGTGGACGGGGCGATTTGCGAACGGTGCGTGTCTGATGCCCTGGCGGCCGGTTACCGGTCGATCGACACGGCCGCCGCCTATATGAACGAACGCGCCGTGGGGCGGGCCGTCCGCCGGAGCGGCATCCCGCGCGGGGCGCCGGAGGATATGGCACGGATCGCCGCGCTCGACATGAAGCAGAGCTGTTTCCTCTCGCACCGCGATCCGCAGACGGTCGAATGGCTCGGGACTATGAAGTATGACCTCGATAAATAGCGGACGGATGAAAAAAGGAATTCTTGCGGCGTTTGTCGTGGCGCTGGCGCTGACGCTGACGGCGGAAATTTTCGCACAAACCAACGATACGGGTAACATGGAAACGAAGGAGAGAATATACGGATCGGTTTTTCCCCGGGGGGAGAAGCTGCCGGAAATGTTTGCGAAGTATTTTACCGGGCAGGCCTATCTTGCGCGGCTGACGCATGACCAGGCCCTGAACTGCCCCGTTTCGAACGTCACGTTCGAGCCGGGGTGCCGGAACAACTGGCACAGCCACACGGGCGGGCAGCTGCTCGTCGCCGTGAGCGGCCGGGGGTATTATCAGGCGAAAGGCGAACCTGCGCGGGAATTGCTGCCGGGCGACGTGGTTGAGATCGGCCCCGGCGTGGTGCACTGGCACGGCGCGGCCCCCGATAGCTGGTTTTCGCACCTGGCCGTCGAGACCAACCCGCAGACGAACCGCAACACGTGGCTGGAGCCGGTCGACGACGCGCAGTATGCCGCGGCGACCGCCTGCGGCTGCTGTCGTTCCGCAGCTGGGCGCCGAGGCGCTCCGCAACCGTGCGGAACTTTTCTCGGGCGATGCCTCGGGACTGGGGGCGACGGATCCCGAATTAATCGAAATTTTTGATAACTTTGCATTCGGCGAAGTCGCCGGTTACGGCGACCTCGATACCCCTACGCGGATGATGTGCATCCTCGCATCGTGTATCGCCGCGCAGGGGCAGTCCGAGTTCCGGACGATGCTCGCAGGGGCGCTCAACGCCGGCGTGACGCCCGTCGCGGCGAAGGAAGTCCTCTACCAGGCGGTGCCGTACGTGGGGATGGCCAAGGTGCTCGATTTCGTACATATCGCCAACGATGTGCTGGTGACGCGCGGCGTGGCGCTTCCGCTCGAAGGACAGTCGACGACCTCGCCGGGGACGCGGTTCGAAAGGGGACTGGCCGTCCAGAAGGCCATTTTCGGCGCAGGACATATCGACGCCCTGCGCGAAGCGGCCCCCGAGGGCCAGAAACACATACAGGATTACCTGTCGATGAATTGTTTCGGTGATTACGTCACCCGCGGCGGGTTGGATGCCCGGACGCGCGAGCTGCTGACGTTTTCGATGCTGCTTACGCTGGGCGGCTGCGAACCGCAGCTCAAGGGACATATCCGCGGCAACCTGAACCTGCGCAACGACAAACGGACGCTGCTGACCGTCATCACGCAGCTGCTGCCCTACGTGGGCTATCCGCGGTCGCTCAACGCGATCGCCTGCCTGAATGAAGTGGCGCCCGGGAATGAATGAAGATGAAGATTATGGCGAAAAAAGTATTGGTACTCTCCTCCAGCCCGCGGCGCGGGGGAAATTCCGACCGGCTCTGCGACCGTTTCATGGCGGGGGCACAGCAGGCCGGACACGAGGTCGAAAAGATTTTCCTGAAAGACCGCAGGATCGGCTATTGTACGGGTTGCGGTGCCTGCTACGGCGGTGCCGGGCCCTGCCCGCAGAAAGACGATGCGGCCGGGGTGATCGGCAAGATGGTCGAAGCGGACGTGATCGTGATGGCTACGCCGGTCTATTTCTATACGCTCAGCGCACAGATGAAGACCCTGATCGACCGCTGCTGCGCCCGCTACCTGGAGATGAAGGGCAAGGAGTTTTATTTCATCCTGACGGCCGCCGAAGAGAGCGTTCCGATGATGGAACGCACGGTGGAGTGTTTCCGCGGTCTGCTCGACTGCCTCGAAGACCCCCGCGAGAAAGGCGTGGTCTACGGGGTCGGGGCATGGCGTGCCGGCGACATCGAGGGGATGCCCGCGATGGACGAGGCCTATGCCATGGGGCGCGGCGTATAAACGGATTGAAAATTACGGATTATGAGATTATCGGTTTTAATAGCGGCCGTCGCGGTTTTATTCCCGGCCATGGACATGCAGGCCCAGACGGCCTCCGGCAAAAAGGTGCTCGTCGCCTATTTCTCACATAGCGGCAACACGCGCGAAATGGCGCGGCAGATTGCCGAGGCTACGAACGGGGATCTTTTCGAGATCGTCCCTCAGAGCGCCTACCCTGCGCAATACGATGCCGTTACGGCCCAGGCCAAGCGCGAGATTGGCCGGGGATACCGGCCCGCGCTGAAGGGGCGCCTGCCCGACATCGGCGCATACGACGTGGTTTTCGTCGGCTCGCCCTGCTGGTGGGGCACCGTCGCGCCGCCCGTGGCGACGTTCCTTGCCGCGTACGACTGGTCGGGAAAGACCGTTGCGCCGTTCATGACGCACGGGGGCAGCCGCATGGGCCGCAGCGAGGACGACATCGAAAAGCTCTGTCCCGGGGCTACCCTGCTGGGCGGGCTGCCGGTGCGCGGCAGTGCCGTGAAGGGCTCGCGGGATGCCGTCGATAAATGGATCGGGGGAATGAATTTGTCAAAATAAACGAAAACGGATGTTACGCAAAATCAGAATCACGGCTGCGGCCGTTTTCTTCACGGTGATCACGCTGTTGCTGCTCGATTTCACGGGGACGCTCCATGCGTGGTTCGGCTGGATGGGGGAGGGGGAGGCGCGTCCCCCCCCGCCAACAGG
>OGQU01001122.1_pt1 | contig 24046 bp, 45 predicted proteins | sample 1553341 | NCBI WGS metagenome assembly OGQU01 (sample SAMEA2579920, study PRJEB22360) | human gut metagenome | biome: human gut; feature: human-associated habitat; material: faeces | place: Denmark | collected 2008/2010 | reverse complement strand
GCGCCTGGGCGGTTCGGGACAGGCGGAGGCCGGCGCATCCATTCAAAAAGGCGACCTTGTAAAAATTGCCCCCGGCGCGGTCTATTACAACGGCGCGGCAATCCCGTCCTGGGTAAAGAATCAAAGCTGGTATGTGTCTCAAGTCAGCGGGGATCGGGCTGTGATTGACAAGAACGAAAGCGGGACAAGCTCCATATGCAGCCCGGTAAATACAAAGTATCTGTCGGCAGCCGGCAGCACGGGCGCCGCGCCCGCCCCTTCCGAACCGAAAAAGATCGAGGCAGGCGGCAAGGTGAAGGTAACCGGCAGCCAATACACCAACGGCGTGGCGATTCCCTCCTATGTTAAAGGGAACACCTACACGGTCCAGCAGGTCAAGAGCGACCGGGTACTGCTGAAGGAGATTTATTCCTGGGTCCCCCTGAGCGGCGTGCAGGCCGTATAAGGGAGGAGCAAATGGAATGGCTTAAGGGTATTTCGGATATTTGCTCCTATTTGTCTATTATTGGGACGCTGCTTGCAGTGGCGTTTAAGGGGGCGGCATACCTCCGGCGGATGAATGAAAAGATTGACCGGTTGGAGGGGTATTCCCACAATGATTATATGAACACCTTAAAGCTCACCATTATGAGCGAGGAAATCCCCCTGGAGGAGCGGTTAATCGCGGGTGAGAAATATGTGCAGGAGGGCGGAAACGGGGCAATAAAGGCCAAATACCGCCTTTTGCAGGAGGAATACGAGAAAAGAAACGGAGGCTATCAGCATGGATGAGTTTTTCAGCTGGCAAATGCTGGCGACATTCGCGGGAGCAACCGCGGCAACGGGGATTTTGACCCAGTTTCTCAAGAATCTAATCCCGAAGCTGCCAACACAATGGCTCAGCTACCTATTGGCGCTGGTGCTTCTGTGCGCAGCGACGGCGGCAATCGGAGACTTTACAGACTGGACATCCTGGGCAATCCTGCCGCTGAATGCGGCGTTGGTAAGCATGGCGAGCAACGGCGCGTTTGCGGCGGTCAAGCGTGCGGCGGAAGGCAAGAGCAAAACAGAATAGATAGAAAGAGAGCCCCGGAGTGATCCGGGGCTTTTTTCTGTGGATTTATTTCACTGAAATTAGCCGGAAATAAATCATGGGATATAATAAAGCTATGGTAAAACTTTCCAGAGGGGTAAGAAAACGAGGTGAAAGCTTTTGGAAAATAACATTGCCCCTCTTGATAACGACACGATAACCCGTTTGGTATATGCCCATGACGATGAGCTCACAGAGGCCATCCGGCAAATCCGCGTCCTGATGGACAGAGTCAAGGAGCTGGAAGAAATCAAAAAGTAGTCAAAAGGTAGTCACCGGGCGCTTTCAGGCAAAAAAATAACCGCATAGACCACCGAAAAACGGCTGTCTTATGCGATTATTTCTGGCGCGCCCGGAGGGACTCGAACCCGCGACCTCTTGATTCGTAGGCAATTTTCAATGCCTATCCATCTGTGTGCGTCAGCATAAACGGCTATTTCATGCGATTTTTAAAAACTTACTATTTTGGGCCGTGGTAGTCAAAAGGTAGTCAACTGGTTTTTGACGGCTGCTCCTCCAAAAAGTATCTTTCAATTCTCCCGGCGGCCTTCAGTCCATCCCCACGTTCCAAATGGGTGTATATTTCCGCCGTCATCTGTATGGAGGAATGGCCCAAAAGATATTGGGCTGTACGGAGGTCAACGCCCGCATGATATAAAGTAGTCGAATATGTATGACGCAGCATATGCGGATGTACGGGAAAATCCACCCTGCGTTCAACCCTTTCCCATAGACGGCGAAACGCAATTTTTGTCATTGCACCGCCATCAGTCTTAGCAATTACATATAGCCCCCTCCTGGGAGTTTTACCTAATATTTCACGAAGCGGCGCCGGAACCGGTATGGTTCTGTGCGCTGCTTTTGTTTTCAGCTCTTGAGAGGGGTCCGGCTGATTTCCAATAAAAGCGACCGCTCGATTTACGGTTAAGCTGTCCGGCTCAATGTCTCCCCATTGCAGTCCCAGCGCCTCTTCTCTACGCAGGCCACAGTATAAGCACAGCGCGACAAAAGCCAGGGTCTTGGCATCATCGCAGGCCGCCAGAAGCTTTTTGGTCTGGTCCTTTGTCAGATATTTAGCTTTATCGGGCTTGGCATGGGGCGTGATTTTGATTCCCTCTGTCGGATCCTTTATCATCAGGCCGTTTTGCCTGGCTGTATTAAAAATTTGCTGCATTGTAAGTAAAACCTTATGCTGTAAGCTCTCTGATTTCTCAGATACGCCGGCCATAACCTCCCGGACATGCACCGGACGAACCTCGCGCAGCGGCATATCCCCAATCATCCCCATGATATGGGTGTTATACGCGTTTTTGTACATGGCCTTTGTATTGGGCCTCAAATTAGCCTTGTATTTCTCAAGCCATATTTTGGCCCATTCGCCCACTAAGGTTTTATCATCTACGATTAAGCCCTGCCGGTCCTCTTCAAGCACAGCAAGCGCCGCCTGGTTGAGCTCCGCAATCGTTTTACCGTATACAATCTTTTGTTTCCCGGCCGATAGCGTAACCTTCTTTTGATACCGCCCATCTTTTCTTTTTTTAGGCATAAAAAGCACCTCCAAAGTATGACTTGCAAAGCCTGCCCTGAAGGTGGTATAATCACACTGTATCGGGTGTGTTTATCCCTTCGGGGAAGCCGCTTTATTTCGGGCCGCCGGTGTTGATAGCACCGGCGGTTTTTAAATTTATACGTAAATTTACGTATAAAAGCATTGACATACGTATTGATACGTGTTATAATATAAACAATGAAGGAGGGAAAACATGAAATATAGTGAGCTGGAAAAACTACTGAAAAAAGCCGGATGTACAGTTTACCGTGAAGGCGCCAACCACACGCAATGGTACAGTCCCATCACCGGAAAGATTTTTCCAGTAGGGCGGCACAAAAATCAAGACGTTAAGTCAGGAACGCTCAAAGCAATTAAGAAGCAGGCGGGGTTACAATGAAGCCCCGCTGGGCTTCTGCCTATAAATTGACATTATGAAAGGAGATTATCATATGGCAAAATATGTTTATCCGGCAGTTTTTACCCCGGAAGAGGATGGCGGTTATTCAATTAATTTTCCAGATATAGAAGGCTGCTTCACACAAGGAGAAAATTTGGCGGACGGAATGGCTATGGCGAATGATGTTTTATGTTTGACCTTATACGATTTAGAGCAGGCAGGCAAGCCTATTCCGGCAGCCGGCGCGGGAAATGATACGCCGCACACCTCTGATGAGTTTGTGTCACTGATCGCTTGTGACACGCTTGAATACCGTAGATTCTATGACAATAAAGCGGTAAAGAAAACCTTATCAATCCCCAGCTGGCTAAATGATATGGCGGAACGTAGCGGAATTAATTTTTCTGGCGTTCTCCAAGAAGCCCTAAAAGCTAAACTGAATATTGAGTGACCTTTTTCAGCCGTCCTTCCTGGTGCCAGCCGGAGGGGCGGCTTTTTTATTTAATCTTTAATCGACCTCAGCACATTGCTTGCAAGATTGTTTATAAATTCAGCAGTTTTGTTTTCATTTTCTCAAACTCTTCTTGAGTGATTGCGCCACAATCAAGCAACTGCTTGTACTTTTGAATTTCATCTGCGGCCGACCCTTTTTGTGCCTGTTCAGATAATGTAGGCTGACGGTTTTCGGATAATATACGATCCAAAAGAGCAGTTGTCTTGTTAAAAGTGTCTTTAGCTAGATTATACATCCATCCGCCTTTTTTAACTTCCGTTGTAATTATTGGAATGTCTATGCTGTCTATCCACTCACTATCTATCATAACCGTAATAGTCATTTTTGATATGACCTCTTTTGTTTTTCGGCCCGACAGGCCACCGGCTACCAGACCAATCCCTCCAAAAAGAAGCCCGCCTGCAACTGCCCTTCCTGCACCTGATTTATGTATGGTTTCTCCGTCCTCAGTGACGGAGTAGTCTAACAGCTGCGCATATTTAAGTATTAAAGGATTTCGAATATCTTTACGGCGCGTGTCATCAATATACCAAATTTTATGGATAGAATCGACGTAAAGCTCGCCTGCCTGATCTGTGGGCTGAAAATACTTTAATGCCTCACGGTTTTTAGCACAATAAGCAATATGATCTTTTATATTTGCGACTGTTCTTTGCTGCGGGCGCGAAAGGTGCTGACAGCATTGTTCCGCGCAAGATCCACAAATCACCCCATCCTTTAAAACTGCCTTAGTTAAGACACCGGGCTTGGATCCACAAATTGAACACATTTCTTTTTTGCCAAACACATTTTTCACTTCTCTCATAAACGTATTAAAAAATGCTCTCTATGAGCAATTAATTCCCTAAAAATACAATTCCGTATCTAAATTTCCGTATGTATACCAACAGATTACTTTTTTCATAAAATTCCCCTTATCTTTCCGCCCTCTATCGAGCAGTTAATAGCTTTGAATCTTTCAGCAACTGATATTATATATAAAAATGAAGGGAGAACAGTTTCCTGCTCTCCCTATCAGATAATAAGAATTAGGTGGGGTGACTATTCCCACATCTCCTAACAATGGGCGACGGCTGCCTGTTCCGTCCTCTAATCCTTATCTCTTTTATATTATTTCCAACCCTATTCTATGCTATTCATTGCATTTTGTCAAGGGCCGTAGAGAGCCATTTGATATAAAATTGTTTACGCGGTTCGTATTTAACACATATAAAGAGCGGGCAACGTGTCATGGGGTGATATTAAATGCAATCTTCAAAATATTGTAATGTGCTATATTGACAAATAATACGATTTCTTGGAACATCTAGGCGTTTCCGAGCTTTTTTATACACATTTATGTATTGAACAAGCTTTTGTTTTATAAGGTGATCTTTTCCTCGTAAAGATTCAAATTCATTTGGTCTGACATATGGCTGCCTAGTATCATCAATATATTCTTGTCTTTTCAGCACAACCGCTTTTGAAAAATCCAGTCCGCAATTATTTTCCTTATCTGTCCAAAGGACATATTTGTGCTTTATGTGTGACCGCATGGGAACTGCGAACAACCGACCACCCATCTGAACGCACGCCTGAATATAAGGACGATCTCTTTTCTGCTCTATTTCTGAACACTGTATGTATGCTTTGTAAAAAGAATCGGACAGAAAAATAAACTTCAAAAAAATAACCCCCTCAAATGAATGAGGGGGCGGTCTTCTCCGTGAGCTTTCTTTATTTTTTGTTCGTTGCGCTCTACAACGAAATCAACTCAGTGAGCTTTCTTTTTTCCGCGGCAGTCGCGCTCTACGACTGCTTCTTCATAAGGTTTCCCTTACACCCTCATTATATTCAGTTTTCCACATCAAGTCAATGCAAAATTTATTAATTTTTTAATCTATCCACTCCACCCTCTATCGAGCAGTTAATTCCCTAAAAATACAATTCCGTATCTAAATTTCCGTATGTATACCAGCACACCACCTTTTTCATGAAATCTTCGGTGACGTCAAAGTATTCGGCTAAAGACCATATTTCTGTATAACCATTGGTTATTGCCGCATCCAAATCCTCCTCAGAAATAAGATGCTTAATTGCCCACTTATCCGCTCTGATCTCATGCTTCATTCTTATATCTAACGGAGAATATAAGTTATAAAAGCTACCTGTTGCGCAATGTCCTAGCTCATGAGCTAAATGCACACCTTCTTCTTTTTGATTAAATAGTAAGGAATAATCAATAATGACATAATCTTCATCTGTAATGGAAAATGAAATAGATTTATTTTCTGGAAGTCGACCATATTCAATTTGAATATTATTTTTATCGGCATAACCAAATAAAGTCTTCATTTTATTCGCGCTTCCTCTTTTCTCGTTCTTTGATGTACTGAATGTAGTTTTTGGCCTCCTCCCACATAGCATCGGTTACATCGGTATTACCTCCAAACAATGCGAGCTTTAAAGCTTCTTCGTTGATAGCCTGCCCATCAGTGGCAGGCTTTTCTTTTTGCTCATTACCAAGAAGATAATCGGTAGATACTCCGAAATATTCAGCCAGTAAGGCAAGTGTCTTTTTTCGAGGGGCTTTCCCTGCGAGCCAATTTGCAACAGTTGTTGGGTGTATGTCTAAATCTTTCGCAAGCTGATAGTTAGTTAACGTCCGAGAGGCCATTAACTCTGATAGTCGTTGTGCAAAACTCATAAAAACCGCCCTTTATTTATTGTTCTAATTTAATCTAATAATGCTTGACAATTAGAATTAATTAGACTATACTAGAGCATGTAAAGAAACAAAAGCGCAATCAAATTGGATGGCCTTGCGCAAAAAGGTTTTGTATTTTTTTTGCTCTAATAATCTACGATATTAGACTATCATCATAATCTAATATTGTCAATAGTAAGGGGGTGTATTTTTTGTCTTTTTCTGAAAATTTGGTGAAGTTGCAAAAGGAACGTGGTGTCACTAACTACAGATTATCTAAAGAAATCGGTGTCCACTGTACTACTGTGCGGAATTGGAGAGCAGGGAAACGTCCACTACTTGAACACGCCCACGCCGTTGCCGCTTATTTCGGCAAAACAGTAGATGAAATGATGAGGTGATTAATAATGCGTTCCCGTATGGTTCTTGCAGGACGATTCGAGGTTTTTGAAGATGGCACCGTGAATCGAATTAGCAACGGTGTTTCGGAACCTGCAAAACAAAGCTACACAGGAAAAGGAATGCGCTATGCTACCGTCAGTTATAGTGAAAATGGAAAACAGTATCATGCATATGTTCACCGCCTTGTTGCAACAGCATTTATTCCGAACCCCAAACATCTGCCTCAAGTAAACCACAAAGATGGAAACCCGCGTAACAATACAGTTGAAAATTTAGAATGGGTCACACAGGCACAAAACACCTGTCATGCTTACGAACACGGTTTAGCAAATCCGATGGCCACGGCGGTACCATGCTCTATATGTGGTGCGTTTACGAAATCGGCAAAAGGAATTTGCGTAGCTTGTCAAAACCATTTGAAGACGGAAGCAAAAGAGATTGATAAACAAGCAACCCTTTGGGATAGGTATGGATCACTTGACACTTCCTTGATGTCACCAACCGAAGCTACGTATGTACAGTTGCGGGCCAAAGGATTAAGCGTATCAGAAATTGCTGACAGATACGGTGTTTCAAGGCAATGTGTTTCGGCTGCAATTCTGTATGCTGAAAAGCGTGCCAGAGATCCCTCAAAAATGTCGAAGGCACAGCAAAGTGCTTTAATCTCGGCAAGAAAAAAGGTTCAAAGGACAAAACACAAGGTCGAGGAATTGGAGGCTGCACTTTTAGCGGCAAAAGAAAACTATGCTGGGGCACAGAAGGCGTTGAAAGTTCTTGAAGACAGTAGCGTTGGTTCTAGTTATCTCACCCCCCAATTAAATAATACCACCCTATCTGTCCGTTAAACAGGACTTTATGAGGAATGGAGAAAAAATTTTAGGAAGGAGGGAGGGCGTTGTGTTTCCTAAATGAAAATATCAGCAATTTTTTTATAACGTTTGGCGGCCAATTAACTTCAATATTTGCCATAATCATTTTACTTTTTGGGCTGATTCGGCGAACTTGGCTGCGGCGCACGCTCCGATGTCTGGCAAGTGCAGTTCTTTTGATAATACTTTCGCTTGGGATAATATGCTCATTGCAATTTGCTTGAATATTTCATCAAGTGTTATGTCGTCATTTACTTGATATATTGCTTTATCATCTTGTTCAAGGTTATCTAACATTGCGTGATAGAATTCAGGGATTAGCTCAATGGTTTTTTCGTCGATGAATTTGATGTTTTGCATAATGAGGTCAAAAAACACTCCCCTAGCACCCGTTGACAGAGAAGAAAAAGTAACATCCCACATCATACCAGCGTAAAGTTTATTGATAAAAGGAACATAAAAAGTGTCGTATCGTTCTTTTTGCACGCTAGCAAGATATGATTTGCGAGATTCGTATCTACCAAGGGCATAAGACAGCCCAACTGACACAAGGGGAATAATATAGCTCAAAATTGTTTGCCACCACGTCATGTTATTCTCCTTTACTTATTCTCATTTGAATTGTCTAACCTGCTTACATTAATCTATCGTGAACTGTTCGGCGCGGCAACGCCGGATAACACAGAAGAACCGGACGGCAATCCGGCTAATTGAGTACAAAAAAAGAATACCACGCTTGTCCTGTTAGGGTCAAGAAAAATCCTATGGGACTGGGCAAAAAAGAATCCCTCGACCGCTAGGTGAGGGGTGGAAAGATTTTAGGAAGGAGGTGGAGATTATGCCGGTAAATAAAATTATTTATTCTAATCTAAGGGCAGAAATGGCCCGCCGTAACGTCCTAATCGGCGATATAGCTTCTTGCCTTGATAAACGCCGTGAGGTTATCGGTAAAAAACTAGCAAAAAGTGGAGTTATCCGTCTTAGCGAAGCTCTTAAGATCACAGAAACTTTTTTCCCGGATAAGGATGTCAAAGAACTGTTTTTTGAAGATTGTCCAAAAAATATGAGCAGGTTGCGGTAACATCCTGCTCAGCTGGTAGAACTATTTACTTGTGGGGCTTTGATCGCTGTGATAGTGCACTGCCTGCAGCCGTTTTACTTGATTTTCCGGTTCGACCGTCACGAAGAACCTTGGAAGCTGCAGAAGCTGCCTGCTTGCTAGTACGCTTACATGCCATAGTTGTTCACCTCTTTTCTAAAACGGTATGATAATATACTATATCTATTATCATTATATGTCAAATCATTCTACATATAGTGTATTGTCAAGTTTCACAAAAAGAATTTATTTATATCTGGAAAAGAGGTATTTTCCAGTACCAAAAAAGCTAAGCAGGCTAGCAAAATCCGAATCTAAGCATTGATTTTTTGTACAAAGTTACAAAATAGAACGATCTATTAAGAACAGGAAGGAGGCTTCGGTATGGAAATCATAATCAAAGCTGAACCCAAAGAAATAGCCGCCCTTGTAGCAGCGATACAAGAGCGGCAAAGCGTAAAATTAGATTCTAAATCTGTTGCTCAAGCCATTTGTGGTAAAGACCAAAAGCTGGACAATATACTGCCTTGAACGGGAAGAGGAAATCCCAACAGCTAAGATGTTTCGGTGTAAGTGATGAGAGGGAAGAAAAATGAGATTTAAATTAGATTTGGATGGGAGCGCCTGGTTGGACGGCCTAAAGCTAAAGGATGTTTTATCTGTTGATGTAAAAAATATCAACCCCTGTGACAAAATGGAGTTGACGATCCGTCTATCCGTTGAAGAGGTTGATATTTCATACAATCAATTAAGGGACAAGGTTATTCACAATTATTAACCGAGTTTTCAACAAAAGGAAGGAGGCCAGAACATGGAGGAAAGCATATATGAGCTTCGCGAGGCCGTCGGGCTGGAGGAAATCAACCGGCTGCTGGCGACAGGCCGTTGGAAAGTTCGCAGCTTAGATTGGGACGATGAAATCCCGGTGGCTAAATTGGTTCGTAACAAAAGGTGAGGGAGGGAAAGCGATGAAACAACACATCGAAGCTGTCTTTGAATGGAGCTTCCGCATATTGCTGCTGGTGCTTGTTACCGCCATGATTGCGTTTTATTTCAAAATGATTGTTTGAGAGGAGGAATTTAAATTGGATTTTAACCTGGAAGAGTACATTCGCGCCATTGTTCGAGAGTGTATAGCCGAAGGGCCGGAAATGAAGACACGGTTTACCGCTGAGGATATAGCGCAGCGTTTTGGATGGAGCCCGGCCAACGCCAGACGAGTGATAAACAACGGAAGCTTTGGAGAGGTTATCGCAGCGAGCCCAAAGCATAAGGTCGTAACCCTTCAGGGCGTTCTTGAATTTGAACGGAACAGAACGGTCAAAGCGTTGACGCATTCAAAAAGGGAAACAGGCCGGCGGACAGTCATTCATAAGAATCCTGGAAGAATCTGAGGGAGGACAGCAATGAACTTTCTAATCACCTTGTACATATTCTCTGCGGCGTTTGCACTGATGGTCCTTGTGGCCTGGATATGTGAGCGCCGGGAGCGCGGGAGGGCCCGCTGTAAGATTCGGACAATGAGGAAGGGCGAAAGGAGAAAAGCGGCATGAATATACCGGAGTGCTGCACGCACTGCAAGACCATGCAGAAACACAACTGTATTTTTCAGGAATCCTGCGTCATAGTCCGGCAGTTCCTGCGCAAGCAATACGACAGTATGATGATCGAATACAGCAACGATACCCATAGGAGGCTGAAAAACAGGCATGGCAGGTAATAAAAAAGCCGCGCAGGAACGGCAATTCCTGACGCGGCAAACAGAAAACAACTTACCTATAGTATATCAACGTGGACGGAGGTTGTCAAATGGAAAATGTGAATGGGTTAATGCTTGACATGGTAGCAGATTTATATAAACGGGCCCAAGAGGGCGAGCAATACTACGGCGAGACATTGGATCTTAAATATGAGATTCAGGCTTTAAAGGCCCGAATTCAGGAGCTGGAGGCGAGGCTCAATGACTAAGGGGTATGGATGGGCGCAGGCACAATATGACCGGCAGGAGCCTTTCCTTCCTGTCTGTGAAGGCTGCGGCCGCACTGTAGACGCCGTCGCTGATATAGACGGGACGAGGCTTTGCGAAGCCTGTGTTTCCGAATGGCTCCTGAACCATTTGGATATTATGACAGACCGGATTATGAGCTGGGGAGCATTGGCGGGTTAAAGGAGACGGTGTGATGATTACATTTAGAGCGCTGCGGGCTGATGAAATAGAAGCCCGCGTTTCAACTGTAAAAGAAAGCGGGATGTCATTGCTATTATACAAGGACGCCCGCTGCGATATGCGAATTTTAGACGAAACCTTCGGCCCGGAAAACTGGCAAAGGGACCATTACGAATGCAAGGGGAACCTATTTTGCAGGGTTGGAATCCTCACTGAAAACGGATGGGTTTGGAAAAGTGATTGCGGCACAGAAAGCTATGCGGAAAAAGAAAAAGGGGAATCATCCGACAGCTTCAAAAGGGCTTGTTTTAACTGGGGAATTGGAAGAGAGCTATATACAGCTCCTTTTATATGGATTAATCCTACCGGAAAAGACGGAAAGCCAAATTATCGGGACAAATACGACCGTTTTGCCATTACATACCTGAATGTTGAGGATGGGCGAATCACAGCGCTGAATATTGAGAACCCAAAGCTTCGCCGGACAGTTTATATGTTTGGCAACTGTTTCCCGGAATACGCTTGCTGCGTCTGCGGAAAGGCCGTTACAAAGGAGATTTATGAAGGAAGCATGCAGGCCAATGGGAAAGCCTACTGCTCTATGGGCTGCAAAAGGAAAGACCGTCATGAGTAAATCAGTTATGCAAAGCGCTGAAGAAAGCTATCTTTCAAGAAGGACAAGCAATCTGCATAAGCACCACATTTATTTTGGAAATCCAAACCGAAGGCTTTCAGAGAAATATGGTTGTTGGTGTTGGCTGACAGAGGAAGAACACACCGGATTCAAAGGCGTACATCACAACAGGGAACTCGATCTGCTTTTAAAGTGTAAGTATGAAAAATTCATGGAAGTATTTGGGAGGAATTATATTTGACCGGGTATGATTTGATGGACAGAATGGGCCAACTAACGGCTCTATTAGAAACAGCGCTCCGGCAGTTTGGAAAGCGGGGCTCTGAATGGGCAGCCTCAGAGCGAGATTACCGTATTGCGCTATCGCAAAAGCTGCTGGAATTGAGGGCTCAAGGAATCCCCGTCACCATTTTAGCAGATTTGGCCCGCGGGGACGCTAAAATAGCGGCAATGAAATTTGACCGGGACGCAAAAGAAGCGCTGTATAAGGCGGCGCAGGAGGCCATACAGAGCTACAAGCTGCAGATGAAACTAACTGAAGCGCAGATAGAGAGAGAATGGGGGAAAAGCAATGCTTAACACAGCAATATTCATGGGCCGTCTGACTGCGGACCCGGAGCTAAGGCACACGTCGAGCGATACGGCGGTGACAAGCTTCACGGTAGCGGTTGACCGTTCCTATGTAAAAACCGGAGCAGAGCGCCAGGCTGATTTTATCGACGTAGTCGCATGGCGCAGCACGGCGGAGTTTATCTGTAAATATTTCAAGAAAGGCCAATTAATTGCCGTTCAGGGGTCCATACAAACGCGAAGCTATGAGGACAAAAACGGGAACAAGCGCAAGGCGGTTGAGGTTGTCGCGGACCAGGCGCATTTTGCAGGCCCTAAGAGGGAGCAGGAGGGCGGGAATTTCGCTCAGCCCGGCGACGGGTTTCAAGAGATTACGGCAGACGACGACTTGCCTTTTAACTAAGCAGGAGAAAGGAAGTGAAACAGCTTGAACATTATTTCATTCGTTCCCACCGGAAGGGAAAACGCCGTTTCCCGTTATGACATTGCCAAGGCAGTCGGGATTTCAGAGCGGGATGTCCGTTTTAAGATCAAAGAGGCCAACAAAGAGCTGGAACGGATTGGGGAAGCGATTGTTTCAAGCTCCAGCGGCCGGGGGTATTGGCGCACAAACGATATTGCCGAGATGGAAAAATACTTGCAGGAATCCAGCCGCCGAAGAGCGACACAGGCTAAGAACGACCTCCCCATCCAGCGGATCGTCAGCCGGGCAAAAGGCGAAGCCCTCATTTATGTCAAAGGCTATTTCAGGAGGATTCGTGTCAATCCCGCCCAAACAAAGCTATGAGGCGGTGGTAAGGTGCCAAATAGAATTATTAGCGAAAAGATTCGTACAAGCAAATCAATCAACGCGCTTTCAGATTTTCAATTTCGATTATGGACGTATCTACTGACTTATGTTGATGATTACGGAAGAGGCAGCGCGGATCCGGAATTGCTGAAAGGATTCGTATTTCCAAGAAGGAACGGAGTTCGGGAACAAGATATTCAAAAGGGCCTTGAAGCTTTGGAACGCAATGGTAGCATTCTTCTCTATGATGTTGCAGGAGAACCCTATTTTTGCCTTCCAAACTGGGGCAAGTATCAAAGAATACAAACCAAGAAGTCAAAGTTTCCTGAGCCAAGCGAAAATGATATTTCACGGTGGTCCACGGTGACTCACGGTGACTCACCGCTAGAATCCAATCCAGAATCCAATCCAAATCCGAATACGAATACGAAAGACGCGCCCGCGCGCGTACCACGCTTTCAAAAGCCCACCGTGGAGGAGGTTCGTTCCTTCTGCAAGGAACAGGGCTATGCTTTGGACGCAGATTATTTCTGCAACTACTACGAGAGCAATGGCTGGAAAGTCGGAAAAAACAACATGAAGGACTGGAAAGCCACTGTTCGAAACTGGGTTAAGCGTGAAAGGGCTGAACAAAGCAAAACAGGAACCGGGCCCGAAACGACCTACGACATTGAGGCGTTCGAGCAATCGGGCGCGTTCGATGATTTGGACTGGAGGCCGTAACATGAAACTGCATGTTAAGCCGGCGAAGTATCACAACACGCCGGTTGAGGTTGACGGAATACGCTTTGACAGCAAGGCGGAGGCGGCGCGGTACGTACAGCTGAAAGCGCTGAGAGCATCGGGGCGGATTCTTTGGTTTACCCGGCAGCCGTCCTTCCTCTTGTTGGGAAACACCCGGTACAGGCCGGATTTCATGGTGTGCGATTCTTCCGGGCTGGTATGGGTGGAGGACGTCAAGGGCGTGGAGACAAAGGAATTCAAGATCAAGAAAAAGGACTGGGAAGCGCTTTATCCAGGCTTTGAATTGAGGGTGGTTAAGTAAACGGCAATTCTGAAAGTCCAACGAAGTATGCGTGGTTTTGATTTTATCGGCCCATTTTTCAATTTTTATGGCTAAGTAATGAAATTATACTATTTTGATTTTTTGTTTTAAATTTGGGCGCGTTTTGTCAATTTTATTTTAGTGGCCATTTTTAGCCGCAAAGGAAACAAAAAAAGACGGGTTTATTCCCCGCCCTTTTTGCTTTGCTTGTTGATGATTCGTTGAACTTTGTCTCGCTCTATTTGCATAGAGATAGCCCGCTCAATAAACTGAACCGTCCCCTCTCCTTGTGCCTCTGCGGCCTCTTGAGCCGTTTTAAGGGTGTTTGTGGGTAAAGAAACCATTAAACTGCTTTGCGGACTAACCGAGGAATCCTCGGAGAGTTGCACACGCTCCCCCATACGCTCACAGATAGCACGGTCAATGAACCTGTTCAAACTCTCCCCATAATTTTTTGCATGGGATTGTATCACTTCTTTTTGGCCTTTACGCACTCTGATTTTTATTTCATCATAGGCTTTTGAATTGTAGCGGTCTTTGACAACACTGGACGTTTTTCCCATATACTCACCTCCTAAGATATTATATCACATTTATCATGGTGGGTACAGTATGAAAACAGCAAAATAGAATACTGGGTACAGTATTTATATTGCGATTGCTCAAAGAGTGTACCCAGTATGCTTTACAGATGATTTATTAGCGGAAAAAGTCTAAAAATACATATCGAAAAAATTTATCTATACAGGAGGCGGCAACATGAAAGACAAACTCACCTGCTCGGAATGCAGAAAAAAAGACACATCCGAATGTCCAATGGCAAAGGCTGAAAGAACGGTCACGGGAGAGTTCTCAGGCTTTAAAACCGCATTCGAGGATTGGGAAGGGTGCAGCAGGGGCGAAGGCCGGCGAATGGCGCCGCAAGCAATTTTTCAGGGAAAGCGAGGCCATAGAAATTGAACAAGGCGCTTCTGTCGTCTAAAAATATGTGTTGGTGTACGCCGCAGGATTTTTTTGATAAGTTGAACCAAGAATTTCAATTTGTTCTGGACCCCGCAGCTACCGACAAAACAGCGAAATGCCCCTTATACTATACGCCGGAGACAGACGGGCTTTCACAAAGCTGGGACCGCGGCGGCGCGGTATTCTGCAATCCGCCTTATGGGCGCGAGATTGGGAAATGGGTGAAAAAGGCGTTCATAGAGGCCCGAGGGGGCTTTCCAATCGTGCTGCTCATTCCAGCGCGGACGGACACGAATTATTTTCACGATTACATTTATGGGAAGGCGGAAATCAGGTTTGTGCGAGGGCGTTTGCATTTTACGGACGATGACGGCAACGCCGTAAACGCCGCCCCTTTTCCCTCGATGGTGGTTATCTACAACGGGGGCCGGTGAAGGAGGAAGAGTGATGGACATAGAAAAACTGATTGAGAAGCTGCGCACAGAAAGCTTATACAAAGACAAAGCGACGTTAGAAATCATGGATTTGTGCATGGAAGCCGCGGATAAGCTGGAAAGAATCAATGATTTTGATAAAAGCCAGAGCGCAAAGCTGCTTGCTGAAAACGGCAAGCTGCGCGCAGAGCTGGAGCAGATGAAACAGGAGTGTCCTAGCTCTCTGAAGCTTGGGCATTGGATTGCAGTAGATAAGAAAAAAGGCACGGGTATTTGCAGCGTGTGTAACCGTCTGGATAGTATCGATTCGTTAGCTTCATTTTGCAGATATTGTGGTGCTTGCATGGAGCAGGAGGAAGAAGCATGAACCCCGCGGCAAAATGGCTTTTTGACTTATATAAAGGCTCAGGCCTCACGAAACAGAAGTTTGCTAAAAGGTGCGGGATGTGCGCAATACAGATCAGCCGCTGGGAGCGCGGAGAACAAGACCCATACCCGGCCAGCATTAGAAAAGCTGGCGCCGCGTTTGGCGTTGAACCCCCGGAGGAAATTATAGAGGCAGCGGAAGAAGCCGGCCAAAGCAGGCGCGTTAAAAAAGCACCGCAAGTTCCAATCGCAGAACAGAAGGGAATAGGCGTTCCCAATAAGGACAAAGAAAAGGCCTCCCGTTTTCAATACGACGGGAAGCCCCGGGAATTTTGCAAAAGGAACCGCTGTGAATGGATTGGCTCAGACGGGAAATGCCATCTTCCCTCTTGCCTGAATCTATAAATGCGGAATATCTCAAGGACAAGCTGAGAAGGAGGAAAATATGCCGAGAAGACGGGATTTAAAGCTAGATAAATACGGAATTTCAAAAGAAGCGTATCGGGAATTGAGAAGCTTCTGCCTTCAGTATGAAGAAAAGAAAGCCCGGCTTCAACAGCTGCGCTCTATCGCTTCTGCTCCGATAACCGGTATGCCGGGAAAGAATGAACCCGGAAACCCAACCGCAAAGCATGCAGAAATGGCGGTCAAGCTAAGCAATGATATTGCCATGATCGAACAATCGGCATTAGAGGCGTCCGGGAACCTGCAGCAATATATCATTCAGCATGTGACAAGAGAAGGCGCTACATACGAAAGGCTTTGTCCTCCTTGCGGCCGGCGGCAGTTCTATGAATACCGAAGAATGTTCTTTTACTTTTTGTGGGAGAAAATGGGTAACGCGGGGGACGTACTTTTGTGATAAAATAATATTGTAAAAATTTAGCTTAAAGCCATCCTCCTTTAAAATCCGGGGCAAAACCCGGATATATGGGAAGCAAATTAAATTTGCCAAGATATTTTAAATTGTTGTACAAATCCCCTTTGAGTGTTACAATTACGCTATTAGGAGGTGTTTATATGCGACAACTTAAAAAGACCATACAATTTGATTCTTTTAGACCATATTACTGTGTGTTTCAAAACGATAGACCTGTGGAATCAGCGTATGATTTGAGCGTTCTTTTGGAACATACTTCTCAAAATTCATTAAAGGAATCCAAACGTAAAATCTATGGCGACATACATATGATACATAAATGTGGGCGTATCTCTAATAGCAATATGTGGGAAATACAGCTTATTCATCTGCGAGAAAAAATGCTACCGGGGATCGCTGATGGAGATGGATCCTTTGAAATGATACAGTTAGACGAACATGAGTACCCGGCTGAATCCACAACATTTTTGTATAATGAATCCAATGGGATTCTATACTTACAACGAAATAAATACGGCACTTCAATTAAGGCTCTTGAATTTTATCTTGGAGACTTGTCTCCTGAGGGCACTTCTGTGTTGCTTAAGCCTATAATAGTAGGTCAAAGAATAAAAAAAATCATAGATACAACACAATATCGTAATATTATTTTAGCTGCTGACACAGAGGGGATAACTAATACAGATGTTGAGGAGCCTTCTACTCCCTTGAATAAACTTTTAAAAGAGCTTTCATCATATCAAGGAAGAATAATTCGTCTCGAAATAAGTGCGGGCAGGGAGAGGTGTAGAAGACTTGAATCGCAGAATACAAAGGATCTTATACTAGACGCATATAAATCTCCAGCTACAACAAAACTGATTGTAAAAGCCAGTGCGCATGAAGATGTAGGTTTTGAAACAATTGATTTACTTAACGACCGCGAGAAATATCAGATCGATCTCAAATACACAAAGAATAATCCAATCACCCATGATATGTTGGTTAATGAGTTTATGAGGATATATACAAAGATAGATGAATAAATTTGATTATGAGGAAGGAGGCTCAAACGATATGAAAAAAATTCGTTTTTTAATTCCAGCTATAGTAACAGTTTTTGTCATATTAATAATATACTTCCTCGGAATCAGAAATATAACACTTGAGAATATAGAATTTATTCTTAACGCAGTAATTACTTGCGTTACTACCATGTCTGGGTTTATTTTAACCTCAATTTCAATTCTTATCGGTCTTAGTAACAGTAGAGTCATGCAAACAATTGCAAAGAAAAATGCAATAGGTGAACTTGTTTTTAGATATACAGAACCACTAATAGTTGGGCTGATGTTAATCATTGCTTGCGTGGCTTTAGGGGCGTTGGTTCCAGATAACAAAACAATTGGCTGCGTCTGGGCTTATTGTTTTGTTGGACTATCTGTGTATTATATAGTTAGCATGATTATAACAGGAAAATATCTTCTGAAAATTCTACATGAGATTTTGGTCGAACCACAGCGGTTGAAATCCAGTGCTACACCATCTGTTCCCCCAGGAGAGTTCCCGCATGGACAATAGTTAATTTTATCAAGAGCGTTCATCAATAAGATGAGCGCTTTTCTTATGCTCATTTTGAGGTGATATGCGTGGAAAAAGAAAAGCTTATAGGCGAATACCAGGCCGAGCTCAAAAAGGTAATGGACCGAATAGAAGAGGCGTTGGCAAACAGAAAGGAATGCATGAGCACAGAAGGGCGCAAGCGTCTTGCTCTTCTGTATGACATGCGAAATAGCCTCTGTTTCTCCCTGAAGGAATTGACAAAGGATTGATATTTATTTTAAAGCGTGGTGGTGATGTGTGGCAAAACGCTTGACAGATAGGCAAAAAAAGAAAATAGTGGCCGATTATTTGGAAAGCGAGAGCTTTAACGCTACAGCAAAAAAAAACGGTGTTTGCGGGCAAACCGTGCGTCGAGTTATAGAAGGATCTCAAGGAATCTCAGAAAATCTCAAACGAAAAAAAGAGGAAAACACCGCGGACATTCTCGCGTATATGGAAAGCCAACGCGGTGTTGTGTGCGAGATCATCGGCAAGGGACTGACAGTATTAAACAGCCCGGAAAAACTGGAAACGGCCACGCCTGCACAGATTACAACAGCCATCGGCACGCTGATTGATAAGTGGGCAATGGTTTCCGGAAAGCCTGCTGATGCGGTAAAAGAAGATGAATTAAGCAAGAGCCTAAAAGAAATGGCGGAGGAGCTGGAGAGCGATGATTAGCGTAAAACAGAAGAAAATTCTTGCGTTCCCTTATTCCAGCTATGACGCAATTATATGCGATGGCGCAGTCCGCTCCGGCAAAACCTCCATTATGATGTGGGCATTTGTCGGCTGGGCTATGCGAGCGTTTAGCGGTCAAAGATTCGGCATTTGCGGGAAGACGGTAGACAGCGCAAGTAAAAACATTGTTGTTCCCTTTATCTCCATGAGTCTTGCTAAAGAGCGCTATGTTCTACGCTGGCGAAGATCAGACAAAATCTTAGAAGTGCGCCGTGGAGCCGCAATCAATTTCTTTGAAGTATTTGGAGGTAAAGATGAGAGCAGCGCGGCGCTTATTCAGGGCCGTACATTGGCCGGGGTGCTACTGGACGAGGTAGCGTTAATGCCGCGCTCTTTTGTTGAGCAGGCATTGGCCCGGTGCTCTGTTGACGGAGCGAAGATGTGGTTTTCTTGTAACCCGGGCAGCCCGCAGCACTGGTTTTATCTTGAGTGGATAAAGCGGCACAAGGAGCACAACGCCTTGTATCTGCACTTTACCATGCGAGATAACCCGGGGCTTAGTAATAAAATTATAGAGCGATATGAGTCTATGTTCTCCGGTGTGTTCTACGACCGTTATATCCGGGGCCTATGGGTATTGGCGGAGGGGCGGATTTATGACATGTTCCGGAAAGAAAGGCATGTTGAGGCCGCATCTCCGGGAGCATGCAGCCTTTACTACATTAGCATGGATTACGGCACGCAAAACCCCACCGCCATGCAGCTTTGGGGGAAACATGGCGGTGTTTGGTATGCTCTGCGCGAATATTACTACTCGGGCCGGGAGCGGAACAAACAGCTCACGGATGAAGAATATTATACAGCGCTTGAAAATCTTGCGGGCCCCCTCCCCATTCGCGGGGTGATTGTGGACCCATCCGCGGCGTCTATGATTGCATGCATTCGCAATCATGGGCGCTTTTTAGTGTTCCCAGCGGACAACGCCGTGTTGGATGGTATTCGGGTGACAGCCAACGCCCTCCAGAGTGGAAAAATCAAGATCTGTGAAAGCTGTGAAAACACCGTGCGGGAATTTGAGGCGTATGTATGGGACGAAAAGGCCGCCGGCCGGGGCGAGGACAAGCCGCTGAAAATAAACGACCACGCAATGGACGCCATGCGCTATTTCTGCATGGAGGTATTTGGGCGGCACAGCCCGCAATTTGTGTCAATAGGAGGAAAATAAATGCTGACCAGCCTGGATTTTTTAAAAGCGGGAGAGCAATGGCCGCCAAGATCGGAGAAATACCGTTTGGATAGATATCAGGATAACCGGGCTCTTTTCGAGGACGATCATGCCGAAGTGTACAAGGAGCAGTTCAAACGCATTGAGCGGGTGATCGGAAACTTTTCTCAGGTGGTTTCTTATGCGGTGTTATTCAACTATCAGAAGCTAATCTCGTTGAAAATTGCCGACCTGGTGTTTGGCGAACCTCCTAAAATTACGGTAGCGGACGAAAAAATCCAGAAGGTCGTGGACGAGATTTTGGTTGAGCAGGAGGTGCTCAATGCGGCCTATGAAGCTGCGATCGATGTAAGCCGGTACGGGGATGGGCTGCTCTTACTGTCCAATCAGGAAAACATGCCGGCGGTAACGGCTTCCAGTCCGGCCCACTGGTTCCCGGTAGTGGACGCATGGAATTTAAAACAGATTCGCTTTCACGTATTCGCCTGGGCTTATCCGCTGGATTCAGAAGGCGAAAAGTGGGAGCTGAAGGTTCAAATACACAATCCCGCAGAACCTTCCTCCTGCGAACAGCACCGCTACAGCCTGGAAGGAATTAAAGGGGCCTGGAAAATCGGACGTGAGATTGCCCGCCCGGAGGAGGCGTTGCTGGAGACCAAGCTCCCCGTCTGCCCGGTGTTTCGGGTTTCCAATGTCAAGACAACGGACCGCCTGTTTGGAATCGACGACTACCAAAGCATTGACAGCATTGTCTCTGAGCTTATGGTGCGCGTGTCGCAGATCAGCAAAGTGCTCGACAAGCATGCGAACCCCAGCATGAGCGGCCCGGAGGGTGCAATGGAGCTGGACAACGCCACCGGGGAATGGCGTTTTAGAATCGGCGATTATTACCCGAGGAGAAGCAACGATGAACCGGACGTGAACTATATCACCTGGGACGCCTCTATGGACGCCAATTTTAAACAGATTGAGATTTTGACAAACCAGCTCTATACCATTTCAGAAATGGGCAGCGCCATTTTTGGCGATGTCACCGGGAAAACGGGAGAGGTCCCCAGCGGGTCCGCTCTGCGCCGGCTGATGATGTCGCCGCTTGCCAAGGCCCGCCGGGTGTCCAACAGCTTCGACCCCGTCTTGAAAAAGCTGATTTCCGCTTGCGCGGCTTTGAAGGGCATTGCCGTTGACGCCAAGGATATTACCATCACCTGGAACGACGGACTGCCGGATGATGAGGCTGAGAATGCCAATATTATGGCTGTCCGAACCGGGAACCGTCCCACCATCAGCCAGCATACCGCCATTCGCAGGCTGGACGATATGTCCGAAGAGGAGGCGGCGGCGGAGCTTGATGAAATCCGGGCGGATGACGCGGCGGCGGACATGGGCAGTGCGCCTCCAGCGGAAACCGAAAACGAGAGCTTTGAGGAAAAACCGCCGGAGGAGCTCCTGCCTGGCGGGGATGAAGCGTGACAGCGGCGGAAGAGCTGGAGAAGCTCTATGAAGCGGCGGAGAGAAAGCTGGTTGAAATAATTGCCCGGAAGGCGAGCGCCGGCTCGGCGGCAGCTTATGAAAGGCAGATATTAAAGCAGGTTTCCGCGGAACTGAAGAAGCTTCGCCGGGCCACGCCGGAGCTTGTGCGGCAGATGGTGCTGAGCGGCTACCGCGCCGGGCTTGAAGGCGCGGTGGAGGACATCTTAAAGGTTGACCTATCCCTCCCCCATTCATACAATCTTTTTTCAAGGGTAAATACCCGTCAAATTGACCTTATTGTACAAAACACGGTCGACAGCCTGACAAAAGCAACCCGCATTGTCGGGCGCAGGATGGAGGATGAAATCCGGGCGGCGGGCCTGCGCGCCGCCGCGCTCAAAGAGGCAACCGGCGGCACGGTGGGAGATATGCAGAAGGATCTGGAAAAGCGACTGCTGGGACTGGACCTGCGCCAAGCCGGCGGGAAAATAGGCGTCCGATACAAAAACGGGAAAGTGGTTTCGCTGAAGGATTATTCCAAGATGGTCGCGCGAACCACCACGGCGGAGGCGCAGAACAAGGCCAAAATTGTACAGGCGGAGGAGTGGGGCTATGATTTGGCCGAATGCACCACCCACGCCCCGACCTGCGAGGTCTGCGCCATGTACCAGGGCCGGGTGTATGCCCTCACAAAGGAAGCCGCGAACGGCAAACACAAGGGGCCTGGCGGTGAGCCGCTGCGCTTCCCCTACCTTTACGACACAGCCCTTGTCCACGGCTATGAAACCATTCATCCAAACTGCAGGCACCGTTTTATTATTAAGCCGCCACAGGCCTATACAAAAGTGGAGCTGGAGAAATTATCCCGGCATAGCATGCAGCCTTTCCGGGACACCCGCAGCGACGCGGAGCGCAAGGCGTACGCCAAGGAGCAGGCCGTCAACCGGGCAAGGAACGCCGACCGCCGGGAATGGGAAACATACAGGCGCGCCCTCCCGGACGAGGCCTATGCCAGGTTTTCAGATTTCAGGCGCGCTAAGCAGGCAAATTCCCAGCAGTATCAGGAGCTGAAATCAAATTTTCAAAAACAAAATAGATATTCCCAAAATATTAACTCATATGAAGAAACTGCGCAAAAAATTTTTAGCCTTAGTAAGGAAAAATACGGTGAGGGGGTGACAATGAGTGCCGCTAGTAGTACACTAGACTCGGACGACGAAAAGGCTATTTATGATTACATGTCCTCAGGAGTTGCCTATAGCTTAAATGCTTCTCTCCGCTCGGGAATTCCTTTATCAGAACAGCAGGAACTCATAAAACAAAATATTGATAAGGCTTTATTAAAACTTCCAGATTACACAGGCGTTGTTTATCGTTCTTTATCCAGCGAATACTTGGATGTGTCACAATTTTTTAGAGATCATAGTGAGGGGAATTTGATTCGTTATGATGCATTTACGTCTACCAGTAAAGAAATTTATGACGAAACAATGGATATACAAATAGTTATGAAGGTAAAGCACGGGAAGGATATTTCTAAATGGAATGATAATGAATCCGAAGTTCTGTTGCCAAGGGGAACACGTTTTTGTGTTATTAAGACAGATGGAAAGACGATTTATATGGAGGAATTATAATGGAATCAGACATGAAAACAAACCGTTTCTATTTTACGCCAGCATATACTTTACCCAAATGTAATGTTTGTAAGCATTATCAGAGATATGGCAAATGCGAAGCTTTCCCTAATGGAATTCCAGTTGAGGTCTTAGACCAAGAAAATGTTTATCCATCATGCAACGGAAAGGATAGTTTCCACTTTGAAAAAAGAGAATGATTTTTACGACAATTACTCCTGTAGGATCACATTTAAATACACTTGAATGGGCATTAACCGCCCGCCGTAAGGCAAGGCGGTATTTTTATGCCCATTGATCCCCGCGAAAAAGCGTTGCCCGGGAGGCGGCGCTTTTTTATATATTTTTAGAAATTGCGCCTGGCGCGCAAAGGAGGAAACAGCCAGATGCTGAAACCAATGAATATTCAACTGTTCGCCGGGGAAGGCGAAGAAAACACCGCGCCGGAAACGGCGGGCAAAACCTACTCGGAGGACTACGTGCACAGCCTCCGGAATGAGTCCGCCGGGTACCGGACAACCGCCAAAATGTACGAGGGAGCCCTGCGTTCCGTTTTGGGCCTGGGCGACGGCGAGGAAATCGGCGACCTGAACAGCCGGCTTTCCAGCTACCGGCAGGCCCTGAAGCAAGAGCAGGAAAACACCTTGAAAGCAGCCAACAGCCGCCTGGTAGCGGCGGAGCTTCGCAGCCTTGAGGGCTACGATCAAAAGCTGCTTGCAAGGCTGATTGACCTGTCGGGCGTACAGGTTGACGGCCAGGGCAACGTGTTGGGCGTTAAAGAGGCGGCAGAGGCCGCCGCAAAGGAGTTCCCGGCGGTAAAGGTCGCCCCGCGCGCCCAGTACGCCCCGCAAAATCCAGCCGGGCCGGAGCTGCCCGAGATGACGCCGGAGGCCTTTAAAAAGCTCTCCTATGGCGAGAAGTATGAATTTAAGCAAAAACATCCTGAAGAGTACAGAAAAATGATTGGAGGAAAATAATTTATGGCAGGTACATTTCTTGGGTTCCCTTTTGA
>OGQU01001092.1_pt1 | contig 24584 bp, 9 predicted proteins | sample 1553341 | NCBI WGS metagenome assembly OGQU01 (sample SAMEA2579920, study PRJEB22360) | human gut metagenome | biome: human gut; feature: human-associated habitat; material: faeces | place: Denmark | collected 2008/2010 | reverse complement strand
GGTGGTTGATACGTTGCCAATTCAAAAGTCCAGTTAATTAATAACGGTTATACTAGTGTGCGAGCACACGTGGTGTCAGACCTTTTGACCTTGGTATCTTTCAAATTTGTGTAACAAAAATAAGAACCAGATAAGAGTTCCTCATCTGATTCTTATTATCTCATTTCAGGTGTCCTTTTGTATGGACACCCTGCTTTGCATTTTTAACGCTGCATCTTAGTATCTTTTTCTTTTCAGCACGGTTACAACCGCCCCTGCTGCCAGTATCATCAGTGCAAATGCTCCTGCGATCGGTGCAGTATCTCCGGTCTTGACTGCTCCGTTAGCGGATGTGCCATTTCCTTTGCCCGATCCATTTCCATTACCTGCTGTATTTCCATTATTCTGACCATTGTTGGAATTACCGTTCTGGTTATCCTTTCCATCATCAGACTTGGATTTTACAACCAGGTTGTTGATTGCATCATGAATCGCATCTGCATAAGCATCTACTTCTGCCTGCTTGGACAATGGCTGATTTCTGTCGACCTTGGCGATCGCATCTTTCAGTGTCTTCACAGTTGCATCTGTATAAATACTCAGATCAGCCGGTACTTTTGCAAGTGCTTCATCCACTTTCGTGTAATCTGCCTTGATCATTTTCAGTGCTGCCTGTGCATTTTCAAATCTTGCTTTTGCTGCCTGGAACTCATCTGCTGATACATTTCCTGTACTGCTGTCCAGTGCCATCAGTGCATCGTAAGCTTCCTTATACTCTGTATAAGTCTCTTCTGTGTAATCTCCTGCTTCAGACTTGAACTGAATCTTATCTCTGTAAGCATCCATATCTGTTGCTCTTAATACAAGACCATCGATTGCATTGCGGATAGACTGTACTGCTTCTGCAATCTGTTCTGCTGTACCGGATGTCTTCAATGCATTCATGTTATCCGCATTTACAGTTGCTGCCAGAACTGTATAGGAATCTGTTGTATAATTAGCTGCTTCATATTTTGCTGCATCACTTAATGCTGCATTCAGTTCCACGATGCTGATAAGATTTGCTTTCGCATCCTGCATAGCACGGATATTGGCATCTGCCTTTGTCTCATCATCAATCTGGCTTTCAGCCTGTGCGATAGCTGCTTTCAGGACTGCATAGCTGTCGCTTGTGTAATTTTCCGCATTGACTTTCTTCATCTCATCAATGACTGTCTGTACTGCGGATGTATCTTTCAGTACAAGTGCTCCTTCTGCTGCCCGCAGAGCTGTCTCTGCTTCCTGTACACTTTCTGTTGTTCCATTTGCAAGAACAGCATTTGCTGCATCCAGTGCATCACTGTAATTCTTCCAGCTTGCTGCTGTATACTTCTTTTCATTTCCCTCATGCCGTTCATTGCATTCTGCGATCACGCTCTTCAGACTTCTCACATCAACTAATGCTGTAATACTGTCTGTATAAGCTGCTTTCTTTGCTGCGATCTCTGTCGGATTAACTCTTGTAGTATTATCTGCTTCGATCAGATCACTCAGAGCTTTCTTTGCATCGGTATATGCTTTGGCAGATGCTGTCGTATAATCAGCTGCATTATACTCAACTCCTGCCTGAAGCTCCAGTTCAGCAAGTTCTCTTTCTACTTTTGAATACTCAAGAGCTGCTTCTTTTTCTTCAATCTGAGTCTTCAGCTTTTCTGCTGTATCCTGGGAAAGATTATCTGTATCTTCCAGTGCTGCCACAATCTTATTGAGTACAGTTTCATATGCTGTAAATGTCTTGGCTGTATAAACTTCAACCTCTCCGTCTTTCTGGCTCTTCTTCTCTGCAACTGCCCTGCGAAGTGCCTCAAGAACTGTAGCATTTGCTTTTACTTTTGCCTTACTGCATGCAGTCTTCAATGCACCTGCTGCTGTATCAACTGTATCCTGTGTAGCATACTCATTCGTTTTCAGTTCTTCAGCAACTGCTTTCGCTTTATCTACTGCTGCTTTAGAATCTGTTGTCCAGTTTGCTGCATCACTGCTTCCTGTTGCCGCAATCGCCTCATCCAGCTTTGTCTTGTCAACTGTAGCTGCTGCCTTACTGCTTGTCTTGATCATTGAAATTTCCGGAATATTTTCACCCCAGGTTACTGTTACATCCAAAATTCTTTTATCTGAAGCTACAGCAAATTCATTGATTGCCTGGCTCAGTTTACCAAGTGTAACTCTCTGGATATTACTTCCATCTTCATTTGCAATTCTTGCAGTTACAACTGCATCAGATGCTGCTCCATTCTGGATCATACGGATCGTTCTCTTTGCCTCCAGATCAGAAATGCGATAAGTAAATGATCCATTTGCTTCTGACGGCTTGTATACCGTACGGTAATCTTCTTCAAATACATTGGAAGGTACTTTTCCTTTTTCTTCGATCACGGTCGATACGATATCTCGATTTGACTCTGTAGAGATATAGGCTCCACCATTGATCTGGATCTCATAGAAATCAACCCATCTGTAACTGTATGTCTTAAGCGGTACAACTCTTAAGTAACGTCCGCTTACATTCAGCCCTGTCTGCTCTGCATACATATTTCCAGGATTCTCACTGTCATGTGTCAGAGCTGCATAATCTTTTGCTGTATCTGTATTGGCTGTATTCTCGAAAGAATTATTTCCTACAGTCAGCACTGTTGTCCAGTTTGCTGCATCAGGATCATTTGCTACTTCAAATTTTGCATAACGCAGGAAATCAAGGCTTGTCTCTTTTACATAGTAACGGATGGACTTGAAGTCGATCGTCTGTCCAAGGTCAAACACGATCTTCTTTCCGCTATCCTGCACACCTGTGATCGTTCCATATGTTGTAAGGTCTCCGTCAAAAACATTATTGACGTTTCCACTTCCACGCATATCACGGCTTGCATCGTTCTGTGCAAAATCACTGGTTACTGTCTTTTCACCAATAAATTCATACGTTACTGTGAAAGCATCCCAGCTTACATCCACTGCTACATCTGTATCATTATAAAGTCTGATATAACGTGCATCGGCTGCCCGGGACGGATCTGTTACCTCTGTCCACTCTACCCCATTCATAGAAGTCTGTAACTTCAGTGAAGTTCCTGTCGGACTGGTAATTCCTGTCACCGCCTTGATATGTCCAAGATCGATTCCGATATACTTTCCGGCTCCTACGCTTAAGGATGCTGCATTCAGTGATACAGTTCCTTCTGCTGCTGTTCCAAGGACCTCACAGTTCTCGATATTTGTAAATACGTTATCTTTTGTTCCTGTATTATTTACTCTTTCTGTTACCGTAAATTCTGAGAATCTCGCCCAAGTCTGTCGATATTCCAGATTGCGGATACGGATATACTGTGCAGAAAGTCCGTTTAATTCAATATCCAGTACATCAGTTCCTGAAGTTGTTCCTGTATGGGATTCATATCCCGGAACGGCTGTCCAGCTCGTTCCATCTACAGATGTCTCAACTGTATATTTTACAAACTTATCACCATTGGACGGTGATCCTACTGCGATATGTACACTTTCCAATGTTGCAACCTTTCCAAGATTGTATCCAAGGAAATCATCTACATTTACAGCATCACCAGTACCTGTATTAAACCAGATAAATGTACTGTCATTTCCGTCACGAAGGAGTGATTCTGATCCCTGGTAAACACTCCAGCGATCCGGCTTCATTAATGTATAACTGAGTTCGCTGTCGTCGCCGTCATCTGTATTCTCATCTTTGTTGATCGTGATCTCATTAACCTGCAGCCATGCATCTGCTGCATTGTCTGCTGTTGCAATCAGGCGGATACCCATTGCTTCAAAATCTTCCGGAAGATTTTCTTTTGCAACACTTACTTCCTGGTTCTGGTTTCTGACACCTGCAAAACTATTGTTCATGCCTGTAAGCTCCAGATCTTTCCAGGTCTTTCCATCGGTTGTGTACTGCAGCTTTGCCTGATCCATATGATCTTTTCCTGCTCCAAGAAGGAACCGGATATCATTGATCTTGATTGCCTTGCTGTAACTTACTCCGATATAGGTACCTGTTGTAATCTTATTCGGTGTCTTATAAATCGCACTTGTGCTGTCATCTCCGTCAAATAAGTTATCCGCAGAGCCTGTCGGTGTGTCTGTACGGCTTGTGATGTATTTACGGATCACTTTGTCCGGATTCAGGGCAAGTTCTGCTTTGCCTGATACATATTCAGCCAGTTTTTTAATAAACGGAACAATATGCTGTACTCCGACTTCTGCGACTTCCTGATAATTTACATACAGGAAATCATGCGTCTTGGACTGTGCGAATGCCGTTTCTCCTTCTGTATTGTATTCCACAACTGCGGATACATCTCCGTTCAGAGAACTCTTTACTCCATTCAGGTATGCAATCGCTGCATCTGTTGTATCTTTCCAGCAATCCAGCCAGTAAACAATCTGATTTCTGATTGCCTCATTACCTGATTCTTTATACAATGCTGCTGCATCCTGAAGTGTCTGGAATTCCTGGATCAGATCATCCACATCTGCTTCTGTGACCGTTTCCGTTTCCAGTTTATCTTTAAATGCGTTGAGTTTTTCCTTCAGTTCTACTGACTCCTGAAGCTCAGTTACACGGCTGTCCATATTCTGATTGATCATATGCTTGGACAACTCTCTGAGTGCATCACTTGCTTCTGTCTCTACTGCCGAATTATGATCTACAAATGAAAATGCGTCTTCCCATGTCTGATCTGCATCGGCATCTGTATCCCAGATATTCCATGCATAGGATGCATTTGCAAAAATAGCTACTTTACTTGGCTCTGACTGCTGCATCGGGTTCAGCATGATTCCCTGAATCTTAGACGCATCAACACCACCATGAAGGAATGTGCTGTTACCACCCATGATCAGATGCTTATGTGAGTTATCTGAACAAGGCCAGTTGATCCACATGAAAGGACCTCTTCCTACATTATTTGTAAATGTAGTAGTAAAATTATTTGTAACCTCACCCCAGACACGTCCACCGGTCATAACGATCTGTACATTTTCCGGTACACTCTTCAGGGTCTGAAGTTCACTGGAACTTCCATTTCCCATATAATCATACGGAACGAACGGAAGTGTCATCTTCATATCAGGGTATTCCTGCTTCACCTCTGCCAGCCAGGTACTCATATCGTTCAGAAGTCTTACTTCATTTGCTGCTCCCGGATTTACAAAGTCATCCGCAAGAATCGCAATCTGACGTACTCCTGCATCAATTACCTGCTTAAACTTTGCTTTCAATTTTGCAAGATCTTCATTATAGTGTGCATCTGTATCAAAGCGGAAGTTATTTCCACTCGGAAATGGATGCAGGGCATACACAAATCTGCACTTGGAAGCATTTCCAGCTTCTGCAAGTGGTCTGATCTTACTCTCTAACTCTTCATCTGTATAGAGTTCATCCCAGTTTGCTCTGTGTTTCGGATCATCCTTTGGTGCATAGAAATAAGCATTTAACTTATAGTATCCCCCCCATGTCATCAGATTCACACGATCCTCTGTAGACCATGGATTTCCATAATATCCTTCAATAAATCCACGGCTTACAACATCTGCATAATCTTCAATCGTAAAATTTCTGATCGACAGGCTCTCTGTCTGTGCAAGTACATGATACAGTGTCGTCAGTCCATAAAAACTTGCATCTGTATCTTTTCCCAATACAGCAATCGTATTGTTGTCACTTTTCAGGAAATAGGAATCGGTATGATCAAATAATGAAGTATCTACAGCATATTCATCTACGATCTGATCATCTACTGTTCCGTCCGATCCGTAAACTCCTACATAAATGTTCGTTGCACCACTCTTTTCTGCATCTGATTCTGTCACATTCAGACCTTTCAGTTCTGCAGTCTCTTCAAGTCGTGCTTTTGTTGCATCGTCAATATCCTCATCATAAATGACATTGACATTCTTTTTCAGGATGTAGCTTCCATCCTGATACGTCATTTCCTGAGGATTCGGATAAAGCTTATATGTAACTTCTTCCGCTTCCTCAGCCTTTGCCGGTATTGCAGTCATCGGCAGAACCATTGCCACCGCCAGCACTGCTGCAAGTACCTTTTGGACTCTTCTTCCTTTCATGCTTTTTCCTCCCTTGCAAAATTTAATTTTATTTAACTATCAAATAAAATCACGCAAGTATACAAATCTATTATAACATTACAAGATTTTTTTTCCTTGTCATTACTGTTACTATTCTTCCTTATTTTTGTCTAATATGGAACTAAAAATCACCGGATTTTCAGATACTTCTCTTTAAAATCCGGTGGTTTTCTCCATCTTGAAACTATTCTTTTAATATTCAAATACAGCAACGCCATAAGCAGGGAGCGGATATGCAAAAGAATATTTCTGACCGTCGCACTCTTTCTTCACCGGCTTATAGATCTCTTTTCTCTTTTCTCCAGAACCTCCATACTCTTTCTCGTCGCTGTTCAGTACCAGCTTACACTGCCTCTTCGTCGGCACTCCAACCCGGTAATCTTCTCTTGCTACCGGAGTAAAGTTGCACACAAACAAAAGATTCTTTTTCTTTCCCTTTGAATGTCTGACAAAACTGAAGATACTTCTGAAAATATCATCTTTATTGATCCATTCAAATCCGGCCGGATCATTATCCAGCTCATACAGTGCAGGATTCTTCTTATATAAATGCAGAAGATCTCTGTACCAGTTCTGGATCTGCTGATGTGGTTCTTCTGAAAGAAGGAACCAGTCCAGTTCTCTCTCCTCGCTCCACTCACGCAGTTGTGCAAACTCCTGTCCCATAAAAAGAAGCTTCTTTCCCGGATGTCCTGTCATAAATGCATATGCTGCCTTGAGATTAGCATATTTGTCAAAGCCTTCTCCCGGCATCTTATTCAGCATGGAGCATTTCAAATGAACGACTTCATCATGCGAAAGAACAAGGATATAGTTCTCCGAATATGCATACTCCATGGAAAATGTCATCATATGATGTGCATTTTTCCTGAAATACGGATCCAACTTCATATACTCTGTAAAATCATGCATCCATCCCATATTCCACTTCAGGCTGAATCCCAGTCCGTCATCCTCCGGGTTTCCTGTAACCTTTGGCCATGCAGTGGATTCTTCTGCGATCATCATCGTCCCCGGATTTCTTCCAAGTACAACAGAATTAAGATGCTTGAAAAACTCAATCGCCTCAAGATTCTGATTGCCACCATACTTGTTTGGGACCCACTGTCCGTCCTGCTTTCCATAATCAAGATAAAGCATGGATGCCACTGCATCGACACGCAGTCCGTCCACATGGAAATGCTCGATCCAGAACAATGCATTTGCAATCAGGAAATTCCGTACCTGCGGCTTTTCATAATCAAAGATCTTCGTTCCCCAGTCAGGATGCTCTCCCTTTCTCGGATCTGCATACTCAAAAGTCGGTGTTCCGTCAAAATCAGCCAGTCCGTGAGCATCCTTCGGGAAATGTGCCGGAACCCAGTCAAGAATCACACCAATCCTATTCCGGTGCAGATAATTGATCATATAAGCAAAATCTTCCGGTGTTCCATATCTGGAAGTCGGTGCAAAATAACCAGTTACCTGATATCCCCATGAGCCATCAAATGGATGCTCCGCGATTCCCATCAGTTCTACATGCGTATACCCCATCTTTTTTACATATTTTGTAATCGCTTCTGCAAATTCACGATAAGTATAAAATCCCTCATCTTCCCTTCCCGGATGCCTCATCCAGGAACCCATATGCACTTCATAGATGGATAACGGATTTTCTTTATTATCCCATTTTTTTCTGCTTTCCATCCAACGGTCATCCGTCCATTTTAAATGAGAAATGTCCGTAATCCTGGAAGCAGTTCCCGGCCGAAGTTCTGCATAATTGGCAAATGGATCTGCCTTATAGATCAGCTCTCCGCTCTGTGTCTCAATACAGTATTTGTACATCTGTCCGTCTTTCGCTTCCAGTACAAAAACTGTATAGATTCCTAATGGCTCCTGCCGCTCCATCCTGTCCGCTGCAGCATCCCATCCATTAAACTCTCCGATCACTGAAACACTCTTTGCATGTGGAGCCCATACTGCGAAATAAACACCCTTTTTACCTGCTGTCACTTCATGTGCACCAAGCTTCTTATAAATCTCATAATGATTCCCCTGCCCGAAAAGGTAGTGATCCAGTTCTCCTATCTCATAAGGCTGCAGTTTTTTCACTGCCTTCTTCTTTGTAACCATAAATCCACCTCACTGCTCGAATTCTTTCATTGCTTGGGATTTTGCTCCCAACATCATAGCATCATTATACTTGATGTACCTGAAAAAAGAAAGAGAAAACATATTTTTGCACAAAAATAGACAGCCTTTCCCAAGACTGTCTATTAATTCTGACTAAATTTTGTCGTTAAATGTTGAAATCTCGTTCGGAAAGAATAATTCTGTCCGACGAATCTGTATTTCTTCCGAATACTCTCTTCACCAGCTTCTTGGCTGAAGCTTTCTGTGAATGTGCGATTGCCTTATCCATTACTTCTTTTACTTCCGCAACAGTTACTGAATGATCTTCTCTCTGAAGAGAATCAATGCAACTGTAAAGAGCAAGAATACCCATTTCATCAATCTTGTAACCATTCTCCTGGGCATAAGTCTGACCAAATGTTACAAGCTCATCATTAATGAAGATCGGCACTTCCAGACGGGAAGTAAACTTTCTCCTGAACTCACGGTTGGAGGAAAGCAGACGATCTAACGGCTTTCTCTGTTCCTCAAGCACGATCAGAAGTTCTCCTGTATCACGCTCCATTGCCCTGTTCAGCTTGGCGACTGTCTTTTCATTCATCTTTCCTGCTTTTTCAATGATCAAAGCACCACCGTATAATTTATCGAAAATATCTCCGATCTTTTTCTTATTCAGGGACTCTCCTGTCACGATTGCTACCTTACCCTGACGGATCTCTCTCTGCTTCTGGATTGCTTTAACTACATCTACTGCAAGAACAGTCTTGCCATTTCCTTTATCTCCAATAATCAGGAGATTTCCTGTCTTCGACGTTCCCTTCCGGTTTGTACAGTTCTTATCCTGCTCCAGAACATCTACTAACTGTTCGCTCATGCCACGCACAGGAACAAAATAAGAGAATAATTTCTTCTGTTCTTCTGTCAGGCCGGCTCTTGTACCGATTCCGCTCTGAGTTTCCAGATCATATCTTCCATGTACTACAAATCCTGTATCCATGGATAATGCATCTGAAATTTCATCCAGTGGCAACGGAGAAGTCTTACCTGTAGCGATCAGCTTTGCAGTTTCCTTTCTGCTCAACGGTGTCGTAGCCGACATGATATCAATTCCATCATCTTCGTCCGGAATCTCCCGATCATCCGGCTCTTCACTGTGCTTCGGATCTACCTTGAATTCATCTTCAAAATCAGGTGCATCTTCCTCGTCCGGTTCTTCGTCCGGTTCTTCTTCGTCTTCATAGTAGAATTCCTCATCATCTGCTAACTCATCATCATCCGATTCTTCATAATAAGCTTCATCGTCATCTTCATATTCGTCATCATAGATTTCATCTTCATACTCATCTTCATCATAGGATGTATATTCATCTTCTGAATCGTCGTCTTCGTAAGATTCATACTCATCTTCTTCTGAATCGTCGTCTTCGTAAGATTCATACTCATCTTCTTCTGAATCGTCATCTTCGTAAGATTCATACTCATCCTCTTCTGAATCGTCATCTTCGTAAGATTCATACTCATCTTCTTCTGAATCGTCGTCTTCATAGGACTCGTACTCATCCTCTTCATCCTCTGACTCTAAGAAGTCTTCATCTTCAAATAAATCTTCGTCTTCCTCCGGCAGATCATCTAAACGGAGAGATTCTGTCACTTCTCCCATATTTTCATGCGGTTCTTCCGGTGCTTTTTCTATCTCTTTTTCTTCTGGCAAAGACTCCTCTGCCGGAACTGCACCTTCAATTTCATCAATCAGCCGCTGAATATCAGGAGACAGGATTGGAGTATCTTCCGTAACCTCGTCTTCCGGCTCTTCTTCGTATATTTCCTCAGCATCCGCCTCAACGACATCTTCTGCTGATTCTTCAATCGGCTCTTCCTCGGCATCTTCTAATATATCTTCTGCTTCGTCTTCGTCCGGTTCTTCCTCGTACGTTTCTTCTACCGACTCATCATATACTTCTTCCTCGGCATCCTCAAGCAACGCCTCTGCTTCTTCCGAATCCCAGTCAGATAAAATCTCTTCAAAACTCAGCTCCTCTGCATCCGCTTCTTCAAAGGATTCTGTATCATCTTCCCAATCCTCAGCAGGTGAATCCTCCAGGAAGTCTTCCGCTTCTTCCATATCGAAGATCTCTTCTTCCGGTTCAGCCGGTTCTGCATCAGCAATTTTTTGCAGTTCTTCTTCTATTGTCCCTGTCTGTGTTTCTTCAATCGGCTCTGCCTCTTCGACTTCTTCCGCCTCTTCTTCAACCGGTTCTGCCTCTTCGACTTCTTCCGCCTCTTCTTCAACCGGCTCTGCCTCTTTGACTTTTTCCGCCTCTTCTTCAACCGGCTCTGCTTCTTCGACTTCTTCCGCCTCTTCTTCAACCGGCTCTGCCTCTTCAACTTCTTCCGGCAGCTCTTCTGCCACCAGATCTTCAAGATCCAGCTCTTCTGCGTCATCTTCCGTAATATCTGTTGTGATTTCTACAGGGATCCGCTCTGTCTTATCTGCCGCTTCTTCTGATACTTCTCCAGGAATAAGTTCCTTCATTCCGATTGGCACATCACCTGTATGCTTTTCCTGTGAAATCTGATTTACCATATCAAGATCCACGACCGACTCAATATCACCGATCGCACTCTCAAGATCAGAAATATCCGGCTCTTCATCCTCTGCCGCAGATACTTCCGGCTTGCGATGCAGTAACTGCTCCAATGCCTCATCCAGCCGCATTGTATCACCGATCTTTTTCTTTTCCGGCTTACGGACTGGTTTCTCTGAACTTTCTTCTTTTCCTGTATCCTGCTGTCCAATACTCTCAGGAATGTCCTCAACCGGCTCTTCTGAAACAGCCTCTGAATGCTCCGTTGCTGCTTCATCCAAATGATCTTCCGGCTTTTCATTTTCTGCAACATACGTCTCAAGATCCGGAATCTCTTCCGTCTCACCGCCATTTTTTTCAAATCTGCGATTATACTTTTCCTGCTGCGAAGGTGTCAGTGGCTTATACTGCATCTTCAATTCCATTGCTTTATATACATATTTGCCTTCACTGAACCACAGGATCAGATCATCACATTCTTCCAGACATTCTGCCGTCATACCTGCTTCCTGATAAAGCTTTGCAAGTTCAAATGCCCATTCTTCAATATATTCTGCCTTCTTAAACTCTTCCAGTGCTTCAATCTGCTGCTCTAACGGAGCCCGCTGTGCCCGTAAGATCTGGTATCTCAGAATATGTCTGTTCGGATCTTTTGGTGCTAACTGCACAAACTCATCATAAAAATCTATTGCTTCATCTACATTCCCCGTCTTCAGTGCAAGAGAACTCAGACGATACAATACCTTCCGGCTTCCTTCTGCCCGATGATAAGCAATCTGCAAAATATCATAGCTTTTCTGATATTCACCGGTCTTTTCATAAATATCACTTACATTCGCAAGCATCATGGCATTGCGAACCCTTCTCCAGTCAATGGAGTCAGCAATCTCCTTTGCTTCCCCGTATTCTTCATTTTGCATAAGCTCTATCATTCGCTCTGACAGTTGCTTATATTCATATTTGTCCACCGCATTCACCTCATTATATTAATGTTTATTCGGTAACTCAAGATCTCTTCATGTCAATTTAACATAAGGCGATACTCTTTCATTAGTGTACCATACCATCTTCCCAATGTCAAAAAAATGCACCTCCAACTACCCTTGAAGATGCATTTTTTATAATATTTAATTTTCTCATTATTTTTATTTTATATTCTGGATCGAAGGTAAATCCTGATACGATTCCTGTAAGACCCTTTTTCTTTTACAGCTACTGTTCCATGTTCCTTTACACATCGTTCAGTTCTGTATGTGGTAACTTTATTCAATATATCTGCAACTGCTTTATCTTTTTATTATGAATCTGGTCTTGTATTCTCTCCGTTCCATTTATTTTCATTCTTAATTTTTACCAGATCTGCGAATTAACTTTTGCTCAGGTCTCTTTCTTCACAGGAACCTGCAATCGCCGTACCACTGACATATTGATGAAATTCTGAAACTATACTGTCCATTGGTCCAACCTCCTGTTATCCGTTATTTTTAATCTAATCAGGCATCCGCTTCTTGTACCTTCTTAGTTAAATATCTTTTTTTGATGGTTTTATCTTAACACCCGGGCTTCTATTTGTCAATATATTTATCCGTTTTTTTCGTATTTTTTATTTATTTTTGTTTTTATATATAATTGTTTGAATTTTCAGTTAATTCGTTCTTGCATATCTACGCCTTAATCCTCTGCTGTCAGCTTTTCTTTTACTTTCAAAATTCTTCTGACCGATTCATCAATTCTTTCTTCTGTTAAAGTTCCATTCTGAACAGCCTCTAAAATTCCCTGATATGCCTCCTGAAAATTTTCCGGCATCAAAAGCATATCCCCACCAGCCTCTATAACTTTAACCGAGACCTCTGCCGAAGAATAATGCTGTGAAATTGCCCCCATATTCAATGCATCCGTAATTACAATTCCATCAAATCCCATTTTTTCTCTTAATACATCCGTAATCATAATTTTAGACAGGGAAGAAGGCGTATTGTCTCCTGTCACATTCGGTACTGAAATATGCCCTGCCATAATAATGGCAATATGATTTTCAATGGCATTCTGAAAAGGAACCAGTTCCTGCTGCTCCAGTTCTTCCAACGACTTGTCTGTATAAGCATATCCCTCATGTGTATCTCCGGCTGTTGCCCCATGCCCCGGGAAATGCTTGATTACTCCATACACATTTTCCTCATGCAGCCCATCCAGTACTTTTTGCGACAACGCAGCAACTTTTGCACTGTCATTTCCGAATGATCTTTTTTTAACAACTGTATTTTCCGGGTTAGTAAGAACATCCCCTACCGGTGCATAATCCAGATTGAAACCTAATTCTGCCAGATAATTGCCAATCGTCTGTCCTATTTCGTAAGCTCTTTCCTCATCTGTAACTTCGCACATATCTTCAACAACAGAAACATTCGAGATTCCGCTGCCTGCAACTCTTGCTACAGTTCCACCTTCTTCATCTACACTCAGAAAAATCGGGATTCCACTCTGCTCTGTACTGTACGACTGCGTAGTGTGAAGCATATCTGATAATTGTTGTCTGTCCTCGATATTCCCTGCAAAATAAATCATGCCACCAACCGGATACTGTTCCAGGCATCTTTTTGTCGTGTCTCCCGCTGCCGTTACCTTTCCCATTCCGGTCAATGCTTCCGGCGTAATGATAAATAACTGAGCCACTTTTTCTTCCAATGTCATCCCGGAAATTTTTTCTTCTACCCAGTCAGGCTTCTTCTGTTCCTTTTTATCGGTTGTAGTCTGCTCCACTTTTTCCGTCTTCCCAGCGTATTTTCCGGTTGGGGAAGATTCTTTCATATTCACAAATTTAATACACAATATTAATAGAAAGGCTGCAGCCAGCAGAAAACTTCCGCCGACCACAGCAATAATTTTTTTACTCTTCATATTTAATTCCTGAAATTAACAAATTTCCGCACCTGCAGGCATCTCTTTCTCCGGTGTCATCAGTGCAAAATTTCCATCTGCATCTTCAGCACAGAGCAACATTCCCTCTGAAAGAACTCCGGCAAGCTTCGCAGGTTTCAGGTTGACAAGAACCATAACCTTCTTTCCTACCATCTCTTCCGGCGTATAATATGCCTTAATTCCTGATACGATCTGCTTTACCTGACTTCCGATCTTTACCTGGGAGCATAAAAGTTTTTTCGACTTTTTGACTGCTTCGCAGGCGATGATCTCTCCTACCTGGAACTGCATTGCACCAAACTGCTCGAATGTGATCTCTTCTTTTGGCTCAAGATCAATGACTGCTTCTTCTTTCTTTTCTTCTTTTTTCGGATGAAGTTCCTCTACTTTTTTCAGAACTTCTTCCAGATCCATTCTCTGGAACAGAATTTCCGGTTTTTCTGTCACATGACCATTTCCAAGCTGCTCAAGGATCTTTTTGCTTGTAGATGGCATATATGGCTCAAGAAGTCTTGCACCCTCTGAAATACCCTGGATCAGATTCCATAATACAGTAGACAGACGATCTTTCTTTGACTCATCTTTTCCAAGTACCCATGGTGTAGTCTCATCAATATATTTGTTGCAGCGTTTAAACAGATTGAAGATTTCTGTGATCGCATCTGCCACACGCAGATCTTTCATCTTTTCATCTACTGCCTTTGCAGTATTCTCTACGACTGCCTTCAGGTCAGCATCCACTTCTTCTGCCACGCCTGTATCTGTCACTGTTCCGCCAAAATACTTATTTGTCATGGAAATCGTACGGTTTACAAGGTTTCCAAGCGTATTGGCAAGATCTGAGTTCAGACGCTCTACCATCAGCTCCCAGGAAATCACTCCATCGTTCTCAAACGGCATCTCATGGAGTACAAAGTAACGAACCGCATCCACTCCAAAGAAATCAACCAGCTCATCCGCATAAAGCACATTTCCTTTAGACTTGCTCATCTTTCCGTCTCCCTGAAGCAGCCACGGATGTCCAAATACCTGCTTTGGAAGTGGAAGATCCAGTGCCATCAGGAAGATCGGCCAGTAGATCGTATGGAAACGGATGATATCTTTTCCGATCAGGTGAAGGTCTGCAGGCCAGAGTTTGTTAAACTGCTCAGTACTATTTCCCTCTGCATCATATCCGATTCCTGTAATATAGTTTGTCAGAGCATCCAGCCATACATACACAACATGCTTTGGATCAAAATCAACCGGGATTCCCCACTTAAATGATGTTCTTGATACACACAGATCCTGCAGTCCCGGGAGAAGGAAGTTATTCATCATCTCATTCTTACGGGATACCGGCTGGATAAACTCCGGATGCGTATTGATATGCTCGATCAGACGATCCGCATATTTGCTCATTTTAAAGAAATACGCCTCTTCCTTTGCCGGCTGCACCGGACGTCCACAATCCGGACATTTTCCGTCTACGAGCTGGGACTCTGTAAAGAATGACTCACATGGAGTACAATACATTCCCTCATAGTGTCCTTTATAAATATCTCCTTTATCATAAAGTTTCTTAAAGATCTTCTTTACCTGCTTTTCATGATCCTCATCTGTTGTACGGATAAACTTGTCATAAGAAGTATCCATCAGATCCCAGATTCTCTTGATCTCTCCTGATACCTTATCAACAAATTCCTTTGGTGTAATTCCTGCTTCTTCTGCCTTCAGCTCGATCTTCTGCCCATGCTCATCTGTTCCCGTCTGGAAAAATACGTCATATCCCTGACTTCTCTTATAACGTGCGATCGCATCTGCCAGTACGATCTCATAAGTATTACCAATATGCGGCTTGCCGGATGTATAGGCGATCGCTGTTGTAATATAATATTTTGGTTTTTCTGACATAATTGTCTGCCTCCTTTTAAAAAAAATACCGTCTTCCTGAAGACTTTCATCCTCAAGAAGACGGTTCTGTTTCACCGCGTTACCACTTCTCTTCGTTCCCACTTCACAGTGAAAACCTCCGTGAGTGACCTGCATCCCTCTGCTGCCACTCCTACGCTGTAAAGGGCGAACCCTTTGCAGACTTACCTGAAAGCTCATCTGCACTGCTCAGGAGCCATCTTCCCCTGCCTCCTGTTCATCCCCTCTCAGCCAACAGAACTTTCTTAAGTTCTCCCGGGGATCTCTCTGTAAAACGGTAATCAGGCTACTCTCTCCATCCTTGCTTTTCTACGCTATTCTGCTTTTCGCAATCCTTAGAAAGCGTAGCACACCGCCTCAAAAATGTCAATTCAATCTTTTTGCTTTCTCTTCTTTCTACTGCTTTTTCACTCTCGGGAACCGGATATTTACCCGGAACAAATCTCCATCCAGATACAGGTTGAAAGTTCCGCCCTGCATCGTTGTCAGGCTCTGTGCGATCGACAGTCCAAGTCCGCTTCCTTCAGAACTTCTTGAAAGATCTCCACGGATAAACCGTTCGGTCAGTTCATCTGCCGAAATGTTCAACTGATGTTCAGAAACATTTTTCAAAGACAGATCCACCGTATCTTCTTCCAGCTTCAGATCCGCGTATACCCTTGTTCCCGGCATGGCATACTTGGCTGCATTTCCGAAAATATTCTCCAGAACTCTCCACATTCTTCGCCCGTCTACATGAACAACCGCAGGTTCTGCCGGCAGATTGACGATCATTTTCAGATTCCTTGCCTCAAACTTCTCAGCCATCTCACCTTCCGTCTGCTGGATCATCTCCACAAGATCTACATCCATATACTCCAGAGAAATATTCCCACTGCTTACCTTGGATGCCTCAACAACGTCTTCCGTCAGTGTCTTCAGCCTCTGTGCTTTCGCCTCCAGTATATCCAGATAGCCCTGGATCTTTGGATCTGCAATATCCGACTGCTTCAGGATCGCTACATAATTAATGATCGAAGTCAACGGTGTCTTGATATCATGTGATACATTCGTGATCAGATCCGTCTTAAGACGCTCATTTTTCATTGCCTCTTCTACGGCCATATGGAATCCGTTGGCAATTCCATTGATCATCTCTGCCAGCTTTAAGTTCTCACCTCTTAAGCCTTGCAGCGGGATCTGATATTCCATATTTCCCAATGCAATTTCTTCAATACCTTTTTTCAGTTTCTCCTTGAGTAATAAACCGTTCAGGACAACATAAAATACACCCACGTCTGCCAGTAACACCAGAAGCATTGTAACCCCATTCCTGAACAGCACTGCAATTCCCTGTACAAGGAAAAATCCACATAACAGAAGCACTGTCTTTGTCGTCTTCTTCCGGTTATCATATATTTTATAGATGAACCGCACAATCACTCTCAACAGACTGTTCTTCCACAGGTTTCGTCCCTTGATCCGCTTGATCAGACTCACGTATCCCATAAAGAAGCAGCCCAGTGTAAATACTCCATAAAAATAAATTTCTGCCAGCTCTGCAATACTCAATGACGGAAGATATAAACTTACTGACATATATGCTGAAGAAACATCCATTCCACGAGCATAATAATACTCAAAATAAGTACCTCCATCCTTCAGATAAGTCGGAATATCATTGATCATCGTATAGATATTTCCATTCCAAAAATGAATCCCGATATAAGAACCAACGATCCATATCAGTACGATCAGCACCGCTGCAATCTCTGTCTTCCAATGATCAAAACCGTTCAGGTGCAGTTCTTCATCTTCCGCAGTTCTTCCTGCCTCCAGTGTCAGCCAGATTGTTGCCCCAAGGAACAGGATAATGCTCAGAACCAACAGCCATGTTGTTCCTTTAAAATACGGGATATTATTATCATAAGCTACCTTATTCTGATAAAACTGATCCTGGATCGTATAAGTTGTATCCACCGCAACCGCAAATACGCTGTTCCATTTCTTTTCACTGCTGTAACTGCGGAGTTTTTCCCATTTATCCGATTTCGATACATTCATATTACTGTTAAAATCTTTTAGCTTTGGATAAATGACCATATATTTAACATCTTTCTCCGAGATCAGATTCTGGACATTTTTCTCCAGCTCTGCATAGTTCTCGTAAGAAGTCTTATTCGTCACTACCTTTTTCGTGTCATTATTCGCATAAATGTAAGTAAAGTTTGTATTGCCTTCCTCTAAATGTTCAAATCCCATCTGATAATTCTGATAATCTGAGTAAATATTCCCCAAAGTATACGCAAGATCATCATAAATGACGGACAGTTTGCCATTCAGACGCGGACTGTTATTCACTACCTGCAAAAGGTTTTCTGCTCCCTGCGGTGCATATTTTTCGATTAATGCACTTCCAAAATTCCAGCAGTCTGTGTACAGGATATTTCCTTCCATGTCCACAATATCAAAATTATAAAAGCCTGAAGATGTATACTTACCGTTCTGAAGTTCCTGCAGAAATCCGTCAACATCACTCCCATCCTGCATGATAATATTAAATACTCCCGACTCTACCCGTGTCATGAAATCACTCGTATAGTAATACTCATATGTCCCTTCAGGCTTCTGACATACGATCACACTGTTCTTCGCATAATTATCGCTCTCTGCACTGTCAAAATCTTCTCCCCAGTTGATCAGTTCCTCCAGTGAATACGCAATACCCGAAACATTTTCTCCGTTGGCAGTATCATTCTTGCTGTACTCCATTACGTCGATCTCTTTGTTCCGGTTCATCATCCCATCTGTCTCAAAAAGATTTTCCAGCCGGATCTGCGTAAGGACATCATCCATGTAATTTTCAACCATGTAATTAAATTCCTGCGATTCCTCAAATGGCTGTTGGCTCATCGTCCATAAGGACGGCAGATCTGTGCTTCCTGCAAGATTCATAAGAGACAACAGATTCGTTATCAGCATTGCACCGCTGAGAATCGCCACAATAAGAACGATCGCCTTTACACCTGTCTTTCTGTACCACTTATTCATATTTCGTCCTTTCAGCCTTTATCAATTTTATAGCCTACGCCCCATACTACTTTCAGATATCTTGGATCTTTCGGATTGATCTCGATTTTTTCACGAATATGGCGGATATGGACCGCAACTGTATTATCCGCACCAATCGCCTCTTCATTCCAAATCGACTCATAAATCTGATTAATAGAAAAAACCCGTCCCTGATTTTTCAGTAATAACAAGAGAATATTATATTCAATCGGCGTAAGCTTCACTAACTCTCCGTCCACCGTCACTTCTTTCAGATCATCATTGATCCTGAGTCCGCCAACTTCATACACTTTTTCCTTTTGTTCCTGGGATGTTCCACCAAGCTCATTATAGCGACGCAGTTGAGACTTGACCCTTGCTACCAGTTCTAACGGATTGAACGGCTTTGTGACATAATCATCCGCCCCGATATTCAGTCCGAGTATCTTATCTGAATCTTCTGACTTTGCAGAAAGAATAATGATCGGTACACTGTTCGTCTCCCTGATCTTCAGAGTTGCCCTGATTCCATCCAGCTTTGGCATCATCACATCAAGGATCAGAAGATTTACTTTCTCTTTCTCCAGAATATTCAATGCCTCAACTCCATCATATGCCTTCAGGATATGATATCCCTCCTGGGACAGATAAATATCTATTGCCTCTACAATTTCTTTATCATCATCACAAACTAATATATTATACATTTCAATCACCTCCCTTTTAGTATACATGATATCGGTCATTTTTTAAAACCAGAGTGTCAAAATCTTAGAATTTTATTAAAAAAGAAAAGTCCGCTGGATTTTCATCCAACAGACTCTTCTCTCTTAAACTTTCATATGGAAAACCGCTTATCTTCTTTTCCTTCTGAAGACAACCGTTCCGGCTGCCAGCGAACCACCAAGCATGAATACAAATACTGCCATATTTGTGCTGTCGCCTGTCTTGGCTGCTGCATTTTGCTTCTTATTTGTTGTTCCGGCATTATGATTCTGATCCTTAGTCGGATTATTTACACCGGCATTTCCGTTATTGCCATTATTACCGTTGTCTCCGGCATTTCCGTTATTGCCATTATTACCGTTGTCTCCGGTATTTCCGTTATCGCCGCCGTTACCATTATTTTCACTCTTTGTTGTTACACTCAGTTCTGCGGCTGCATACTCTGTTGCATTCTCATCATCGCCTACGGCAACAACTTCGATCTGATAAGTCTTACCGGCTTCAAGACCTTCTATCGTATATCCTGTAGCATCTGCCGGGATATACGTCACGTATTCTTTTCCATTTACATAGATCTTGTAACCTGCCAGTCCTGCTGTGCTTGCCGGTCCATCCCATTTCACTTCAACGGAATTTTTCGTAATTTCACCTGTCACTACATTCTCCGGTGCTGAAGGTTTGTCCGGCTGATCCGGCTCTTCTATTTTCTCGAATCTTGCAGTCAGTGTAATATTCTTCGTGATGGCTGTATCGAAATCGAACGCCGTATCACTTCCTTCTTCATACCAGCCAAGGAACTTATAACCCTCTTTTTCCGGATCGGCTGGCTTCGCAGCCTTTTCTCCTTCTTTGACGGTCTGTTCTTTTCCGTCGATCGTAACCGTATAGGTCTTATCTTCTGGCTGATCCGGCTCGCTTCCTTTTTCAAATTTTGCGATCAGGGTCAGGTTCTCTTCCGGAGTTACTGTATAAACGGCTTCATCACTTACCTTTGTTCCAAGGACATCATACCATCCGGTAAATGTAGCACCTTTCTTTGCTGTTGCAGTAAAGGTAACTTCTTCTCCCTGTTCGATCTTTTCTTTAGAAACAGTCGCTGTACCTTCTCCTTCTACATAAGTACTCATACGGAGTTGTGTCTTTGTAAGATCCTGCGTTCCTGTAAGCACTCTGAATTCTGCTGCACTACCGAAACCATTCTGTCCTTCTGATACAACCAGCTTGATCTTGGATGTCTGAACCGGTGTAAAGTTTACCGTTTTTTCTGTACCTGTGCTTTCCCACGTTCCATTCTCTACAAGAGCTGTCCAGTTTTCATCCGCATCCTCATAATACAGAGAATATTTCAGGATATATCCGTTATTTCCCGTCGGTCTCGGCAGATAATAGAATCCGTTCACATCATAGGACTGTCCCATATCAATCGTGATCGTTGCCGGCAGTGCTTTCTTACTCGGAGAGTACTGCGTATGCCAGATCGTTGACCGATCATTGTCAAATGCTGCACTGATTGGTCCGTCACTGTTCTGATTATCTGATGTCACTGTAAATCCGGATGGATCAATCGGTGAAGATTCCCCATCTGACATCGTAGAAGAAAGATTTACATTATCAATGATGGCATGTACCGCATTTGTATCAGAACCAATCCTTGTCAGTGGCAGAGAAAGTGTAGAGCTTGTAATACCGGTCTTCTTCACATCGCCTTCATATGTAAAACTTCCGGTTGCTTTATACTCTTTTCCATCTGCAATCAGGACAGTACTTCCGTTCTTTGTACGGATCTTTAATGTCATCTTCTGATTAACAGGAAGTTTATATCCAAAGGAATAGTCATATCCTTCTCTTGTAAATCCAAGTGTTCCATCTTCCATAATGCGGATATTATGAGTACTGTAGGCTTCATGATCTTCGTCCTTCTCAGCTTCAAAGAGAATCTGTCCCGGTTCTGCCGGCTGAGTCAGTGTGATATCAAAGCTCAGTTCTTTCTCAGGTCCAACTTTATCCAATGGAGTAGAGATATAGCTTTCTCCGCCCTTCAGAACAAGTTCTCCATCCTTCACTTCCGCATTCTTTCCGTTCTCTGCATCATATTCATTTGCACTCTTATCTGAAAGTCCATCCTCAAAATCATAGGAAAGGATCTCATCTGTCTCACTGTCTGCTTTATCATATGCATTGACTCCTGGAGCTTCACCAACATTCTCGCTTGTCTGCTGTGCTGCTGCAAAAGAAACTTCTCCCGATTTGCCCCACAACGCAGCCGCATAATACGGTGCAGCATCATTGAAGCGGTCATAGATCTCCATCTCAGTCAGTCCGTTCGCTCTCTGGTCAACCATATCGTTCCAGATCGCATAAGCTCCTCCCAGTGTCTGTTCAGAACCTGACGGAACACCCATACGTGTAGCCGGATCATAATTATACATGGACTGACGACTCAGATAATCTGCATAATATCCTGCTGCCGGTACGATATATACACTTCCGTCATTCATGTCAATCAGGTCATATCCCTGCTGATACATAGCTTTCGGATTTGCCCATCCATCGTTCCAGATATTCATCTGAACCCCTTCGCTTCTTACGGATGTGCTTCCGCTTCTTGCTGTAAGACTTCCCCACAGACGAACGGTATTTCCATTATCCTGGATATAAGCCAGAAGATCATCTGTAAACTTACGGAACTGCTCTGTATACTGTCCATCATACTCATCTGTTCCGATATTAACTATCGTATCCCGGTCAAATACCGGGTCATCACCCTTAATATACTCATCCCAGATGCTCTCAACAAATGCCAGTGACTCATCATACTTCGTATTCAAATTGAAATGGTCATTCTGACGTCCGGTCGTTCCGAATCTGAGATCCGGTCTTACCTTTGTAAATGACAGAGAATGTGCAGGAGTATCAAATTCCGGGATAATATCCAGTCCTAACTTCCGGTAATTCTGGATCATGGACTTCATCTCAGCCTTGGTATAATACATATCGTCACTGGTCAGGTCTGCCTGATTCAATCCACCTGCTTTGACATCAGACTCCATACGGAATCCCTCATAAGCTGACATTGCACCCTCGGAAGTCGAATAATTTTCAAGGAAAATATAGTTATCGTTCAGATGAAGCTGCAGGTCATTCATCTTATACCACAGCATCGTCTTTGCAACTTCCTGAAGTGTCTCGCTTTCAAACGGTCTTCTTCCTACATCCAGCATAAAGCCTCTGACTTCATACTTTGGATAATCCCTGCATTCGCCCTTCGGAATGGTCGTACCATTCTGCTTCAGGATCTGAAGGATCGTTCTTGTAGACCAGTAAGCTCCTGCTTTCTGCTCTGCCTTCACTTCCACTTTATCCGTTACATTCATGGAATATCCTTCTTCTTTCAGTCCATTTCCGGCTGCTTCAAGCGTAAAGAAGAAATCTCCCGCTGATGCCTGATCCGCATAAACGATCTTGATGGACTTTCCTGTGATCTCTTTATAATCATTCTTAAATTCTTCAGCCATTGCAGATAATTCTGCCTTATCCTTGGCTGCTACAACGATACGGCTGGAATCACTGATCTCAAAGGAACCGCCCTTTGCACCTTTCCATTCTGCCAGCTCCGGCATTACATTCGGCTTTGCATTATCTCCGTCTTCTGCCGTATACTTTCCGGTTACAGTCATGGTATATTCTTTTGAATCTACTGCCGTACTGTCGTCACCGGCTTTCTTTACATTGAAGTTCATCTTCACAGTCTTTGTAACAAGCGGCTGATAAACTGTCAGATCCCTGTCTACGATCTGCTCATAATCTGCACCGACAAAACTGATCTCATATCCTTCAGGAACTTCCGGCATTGCCAGGTTTCCTGATGCCCCGTCAATACTGGAAGGAACTTCCAGGCTGTCCGCAATCTCTTTCGGAGTTCTCTCCACCTCGGTTGTTCCAAGATCTGTCTCATAAGTCTCAAACTCATAGACAGAAACCGTCGGCCAGCTTACAGAAGCACTTCCCTCCGGTGCTCCCGCCTGATCAAAGGACTCAATATATAATCTCAGATATCTTGTTGTTACTGCCTCATCAAATACGATCGTCTCTCTGTAATCTGAAGGACTTGTCGTAAATGCTTTTACTGTCTCCCAGTTTTCTCCGTCGGCAGACTTCTCGATCCGGTATGCAGTTGCATTCTTTCTCTCCCAATGGATCTTTGCTGTTCTGATGGTCTTCTCACGGCCATAATCCAGCTTCAGCCAGTGTGATCCTGTTGCCGCCGGGCTTGCCCAACGGGTCGTATCATCACCGTCAACTGCCTTGGAAGCATCTGTTCCGGCTGTCTCACTTCCATCTGCTGTTACAGTTGCAGCGGTACTTAAATTCTCTGCTTCTCCAAGGATCTTAAACTCATACAGGGATACAGACTGCCAGCTTCCAGGATTTACTGTATAACCATTGACTGTCAGCTTTACATACTGAGCTGTTACAGCTTCATCCAACTGGATATCACTCGTAACCGACGTAATATTTTCTCCGTCATTTTTTACATAAACATCCCGGTATTCTCCATCTTCTGTATCACATACAGAAATCTTAAAGTTAGTAATATTCGTTCTTTCCCATTCGATCACAAAATGATCAAACGTCTTCCGTGTACCGAGATTCACCGTCAGCGTCCTTGCTGCCTGACTTGAACTCTGATTCGTTGCCCATCTGGACTGATCTGCTTTTGCAGCATCTCTGTTGACGATTCCGTCGATCGCCTTATCTGCTCCCCAGTAATTCGTCTCCTGATCACTGACGGTTGCCGTTGCACTTAATGCATAATTGATCTCATTATTTGCCGCAGCACTTACTGTGGCCGGCGGAATGATTGTAACACCACTCAAAACCATGGCAGCAGATAAAATGCACGCATTCATACGCTTTACTGTCTTTAATTTCATTCTTCCTCTTTCCCCTTCCTTTTAGATAGGATATTGTATGGTTTTGCCTTAAAAGTAACAATCCATTTACATAGTTTGTGTTAATTATCTCATTCATTCAGAAACTTTGCAAGGAGTTTTTATTTGATTTGCACAAATTTGTGGTTGTTGGGGTGATACGCTTGTAGATTAGAAAGCTTCTTTGTGAAGAAGCGGACGCGGAAAGCAGGGATATTCCTTCGCGGTGCAGGCCCGCTTTACCTCAGCC
>OGQU01001088.1_pt1 | contig 24684 bp, 9 predicted proteins | sample 1553341 | NCBI WGS metagenome assembly OGQU01 (sample SAMEA2579920, study PRJEB22360) | human gut metagenome | biome: human gut; feature: human-associated habitat; material: faeces | place: Denmark | collected 2008/2010 | reverse complement strand
CCTGCTTCAGGTCCACGACGGTGCCTTCGGGGATGTGCAGGTAGCCGAGGTCGGCGGCGATGGACATGTTGCGCACCATCGAACGGCCGACGAACACGACCTTGCGGCCGTACTTGTGGGCGGCGTCCACCACCTGCTGCACACGGTGCACGTGGGAGGAGAAGCTGGCGACGATGATTTTGCGGGTGGCCTGGGCGAACGCTTGGTCAAGGGCCGGGCCGATGGAGGTCTCGGGCTTGACGAAGCCGGGCACCTCGGCGTTGGTGGAGTCCATCATCAGCAGGTCCACGCCCTTTTCGCCGATCTTGCCGAATTCGACGAGGTCGGTGATGCGGTGGTCGAGCGGCAGCTGGTCGAGCTTGATATCGCCCGTGTCGATCAGGGAGCCGGCCGGGGTCTTGACATAGACGGCCAGGGCGTCCGGGATGGAGTGGGTGACGTTGACGAATTCGAGGTCGAAGGGACCCACCTTGAGCTTCTCACGGCCGGCAACCTCAACCTTGGTGGGGTTCTGGTGGTGTTCCTTGCACTTGGCGTCCACGAAGGCGAGGGTCAGCTTGGAGCCGATCAGCGGGATGTCCGGGCGCAGCTTGAGCAGGTAGGGCACGCCGCCGATGTGGTCCTCGTGGCCGTGGGTGAGCACCAGGGCGTCGACCTTGTCGAGACGGTTCTTGATGTAGCTGAAATCGGGCAGGATGAGATCCACGCCCGGCTGCTCCTCCTCGGGGAAGAGCACGCCGCAGTCGATGAGCAGCAGGTGACCGTTGTATTCGATCACGTTCATGTTGCGGCCGATTTCACCCAAGCCGCCGAGCGGCGTGATGCGCATGGAGCCCTTGCGGTACTTCGGCGGGGCGATCAGCACGGCATCCTGCTGGGGTGCGGTGGCCTGCCGGGTGGCGTTGATCTTACGGGACGGCGTACGGCTGTTGGATCCGTTGGCGTTGCGGCCGCGCGCGGAACCGCGACGGCGAGAATTCGTGTTCTTGCTTGTTTTCTTTTGTTCTTGTGCCATAACCTTTTTGGGATTTCTGTTGTGGTGCCTCTGCTCTGTCATGCAGGGGCGGCGGGCTGGCAACCCGTATGCAGCGTTTCGGGCTTACAGCAGTCCGGCAGCGCGCATGCCCTCTTCAGCCTTGTCAAGCTGAGTGGCGTCGGGACCGATGTTCGGCAGACGCATGGTGGTGGAGGGGATAACGCCCTTGACCTTGAGCGCAGCCTTGGCCATGACGGCCTGATAGCCGTCGCCATTCAACGCGTGGACAAGGGGGGCGAGCTGGTTGGCGAGGCGACGGGCGGTAGTGATATCGCCGCGATCGAATGCCTGGACAAGCTGCTGCATGGGGTTGGAGGCGACGTGGGCAATCACCGAAATGATGCCGACGGCACCGATGGAGAGGAACGGCAGGAACAGGCCGTCATCGCCGGAATACCAGGCGAGGCCGGTGCGCTGCTGCTTCTCCACTGCGGCTGCAAGATCGCCGGTGGCGTCCTTGACAGCCTTGACGTGTTCAAGTTCGGCCAGTCGGTCGTAGGTTCCGACCTTGACCTTCAAGCCGGTACGGCCGGGAACATCGTAGACGATGATCGGCTTTTCGGCGGATTCGTCGACGGCCTTGTAGTGGCCGACGATACCGTCCTGCGAGGGGCGGGAATAGTAAGGCATGACGACGAGCACCGCGTCGGCACCCGCTTCCTGAGTCTGTTCGACCATACGCACGGTGTGTGCGGTGTCGTTGGAGCCGGCGCCGGAAATCACCGGAACGTCGACGACCTCCTTGACGGCCCTGACCAGCTCGACCTTCTCATCCATATGGGTGACGGGCGATTCGCCGGTGGTGCCATTGACCACCAGACCATCCGCGCCATCGGCGACGAGGTATTTGGCGAGCTTCTGCGCGGCGGCGAAATCGACGCTGCCGTCGGATTGCATCGGGGTGACCATAGCCGGCAGAATGCGGCCGAAAGGTGCTGAATCAAGAAGGTGCATGTCATGCTCGCTCATAGTGTTCACCGTACTTCCCATTGTGGACTCTTATACTACGTACCTTGATTGTTGCTGAATGCGTGGCATTATGGCCGGAGCCGGTGGCAATGCCGTGATGCGCGTCCCGGCGCGCTTCCCTGCCTGAAATGCGGGGGCGACTACTGGTCGACTGCGGGTCGATTACAGGTCGAGGAAGCGGTCGAGGCCGATGGTCAGGCCAGCCGGAGCGTCGCCGGCGAGCTTGCGCACGGCAAGCAGGACGCCGGGCATGAAGCTGGTGCGGTCGAAGCTGTCGGCCCGAATGGTCAGCTGCTCGCCGGCATTGCCGAAGAGCACTTCCTCGTGGGCGTTGAGGCCGCGCAGACGCACGGCGTGCACGTGGATGCCGTCGACCACCTGGCCGCGTGAGCCGCCATCGGTTTCGGTGGCGTCCGGCACGGGGGCGAGTCCTGCGGCCTTGCGCGCTTCGGCGATGCCGTGGGCGGTGTGGATGGCGGTGCCGGAGGGGGCGTCCACCTTGGTGGGGTGGTGCAGTTCGATGACTTCGGCGGATTCGAAGTATTTCGCGGCCTTGGTGGCAAAGTAGTCGGCCAGTACGGCGGAGATCGCGAAGTTAGGTGCGATGAAGACCTTCTGGGTTTCGGGCTTCGGACCGTTGGCGATGGCGGATTTGATCTGGGCGAGTTTCTCGTCGGTCCAGCCGGTGGTGCCGACCACCACGTCCACGCCTTGGCCGATCAGGGTCAGCACGTTGTTCAGGCTGACGGACGGCACGGTGAATTCGATGACCACATCGGTGTTGTCGGTGGTGATCTGGGTCAGGTCGTCGCCGGCATCCAATGCGAGCGCCAGCTGCGTATCCTCGGCGTTGTTCACCGCTTCGACCACGTGCGAGCCCATGCGGCCCTTTGCTCCGACCACCGAAACCTTGATCATGTCTTCTTCCCTGTCTACCCGTACCTGCCCGGCAATGTACCCGGGACGTTTTCCAATCGGCAATCAGCCTATCACCGCAGGCCCCTCACGCCAATACCCCGTCCACAGAATCAAGCTCCCTCTGACGAGCCGAACCGTGAAGTCGAGCTCCCTCTGATGAGCCGAACCGTGAAGAAAACGCCGGAGGCGTTTTTAGGTGAGGGCGAACGACAGTGAGCAATAATTCAGTTGGCTGAAAGCCATCATTAATTGCGTTCGAGCTGGACGCGAAGCGGACTGAGGGAGAGACCCCGGCGAAGCCGCCAACCATCCATCGGGCGTAGCCCGATCCCGTTTCACCCACGCCGCTTGGCCAAGGCCCATCCGGCCAACGCCAATGGCACGGACGCCAGCGTGAAGATGAATGGCAGCATCATGCCCACATGAGGGTTGGAGGCGTCAAGCACAATGCCGGCCACGGACGAGCCGATCGACGTGCCGACCGTGCCTGCGGTGGTTACCCAGCTCAGTCCTTCGGTCAGGGATTCCGCCGGCACCAGATCCTTGACGATGAGGTTGCCGGTGGCGAACGTCGGCGAGACGGTCAGGCCGGCGAGGATTTCGAAGACGCCCAGCAGGATGAGATTGTCCATTGACAACCGGAAGAACACGCAGCCGACGGTCAGCAGCGACAGGAACATCACCATATGCGCCCAATGGGAGCCTTTGAGTTGGCAAGAGCCGAACACCAGCGCGCCGATGCACGAGCCGACCGCGAACATCGCCAATTGCAGACCGAGGAAGGGCTCAAGTCCCATGGATTTCATGGTGGCGGTAATGGACACGTCGAAGGACGTGAAGCTCATATTGAACACGATGAACACGGCGAGCAACGGCAGTACGCCGGCATAGAGCAATACACTCTTGGGCTTGGCACCGCTGCGTTTGAGTTGGCGCAGGGTCAGCTGGTCGGCATCTTCGCTTGCAGCGGGGCTGCCGTCATCGTGCGCGGCCACGCTGACCTGTTCCACGATGACCGGCGGCTGGGTGGATTTCAGCGAGAAGAATATGGTGCCGCCGATGCCGCATGCCACGGTGGGCACGAACAGTTGGGATACCGGATGCACGGAGGTGGCCAGCCAAGCCGCCAGAATCGGCCCCAGAATAAAGACGATCTCGTCAATGGCGGCTTCCATGGCGTAGGCCGTGTTGAGCAGCTGTTCGCCATCTTCCACACCGCGCAACGCATAGGACCAACGGGTTCGGACCAATGCGCCGAATGAGAACTGCGTCAGACCCATGATGATGGCCAAAGCGAACAGCAGCGGAATCGGCACGCGCACCAACGCCGCGAAGGCGAAGGCGAGCATGGCCACGATCTGCACGGCGAGCGCAAGCCGGCCCACGCGGGCTTGGCCGAAACGGTCGAAGGCGCGGGCGTAGAACGGGGTGACGCAGCTCATGGCCAGCACATAGGCGGCGCTCATGGTGCCGGCGATGGTCCAATTGTCGTAGAGATGGTTGAGCGCCAGAACGATGCCGAGACTCATCATGGAGATCGGCAATCGTGCCACCGCGCCGGACAGGCAGAACGCCTTGGCTCCGGGCAGCATGAACAGGCGCTGATAGGGCGAGTGGGCAGCGGACGACTTCGAAACCGCGCGAGTCGTGGACACAATAACTCCTTACTGGTGCGTTGTCCGGCACGTGCGCCCGCCCACACGTGCCATCCGAGGGGTAGCGGTTCCCAAGCAACGTCACGCGGCGCGTTTCAACCGCGGACCGGTACGTGGCCAGTCGTCTTCATCGTCGGAGATGCCTTGCGATGCATAAGGTCTCTCCGCCGGTGAAGGCCGTCCGATGCTGTACAGGTCATGAGCCTTTGGGCTCAGTCGTTGTCAGATTGTTCGGGAATGCCGGAGCTCAACTCGGTAAGGATTTCCTGTTTGGTTTTCGCGCGGGCGTGAAGCTCGCGCAAGCCCTCGTCGGGCTCACTGACATAGTAGAGAGTGGCGTCGATACTGTCCAATTCCACACCTTCGACCGCTGCCAGCAGCAGTCGGTACATGTCGAGCTGGGCGAGTTTGCGGGTGATGTCGTCTGGCTTGGTGGGCCGACGACCGGTTTTCCAGTCGACCACGGTAAAGCGTGCGGTGGTGCTGGACGGGTCAAGTCCACCGATGAATACCGCATCGAGTTTGCCATTGACCAGGCCCACGCCCGGCACGTCCACGACGATGGCACGCTCCGTCCACGCCGGGATGCGCTTGGCCCACGATGATTCGGCCAGTCTGCGCTGCCACGCCACCAGCTTGGACTCGGTGGCATTGTCGCTACTTATGGAAGTGGCGGAGGCGGCGGATACGGCGGATGCGGATTGTTGAGCCGTGGGCTGTGGGACAGCGGGCTGCCGTGTGGATGGCTTGCGGCATTGCCGCTCCCGTTCGGCCAAATCGGCCAACATGGCTTCCCGGGAAACGAATCCCGCATCCTGACCTGTATGCGGCATACTTGATTCGGCTTCATATGCCAGTACCGCTTCATCCGGCTTACCGGCATTGATGAATTGCTCAGCCCACGCATGGAACTGCGTGCCGGCCTCGGCCGCCGGAGACGATATGCGCGGAATCGGGCGGATAATGCTACGCCAGTAGAGGCGCTCCTCCCGTTCGTTCATGCCACCTACGCGGGCTTGCAGGCTTGTCACGTTCTGGCGTCCTGCAGCCAGAACGCGTTGCGCCTTGGCTTTGACTGCCTCATCAAGCGACTGGCCGCTGGCGGCATCGGCCATCAAATCGGCGTCGTCCACCAGCAATTGCGCCCGTTGCAGCAGTGGACCGGCGTCTTGGTGCTGCTCAAGTGACGAGGAATCTGCGGCGATAACATCGATGCCACGTGACAGCTGTTCATGCACTGCGTCGCTGAGGGTAGCCGGCCACGGCAATTCGACAGCGGCATCCGTCTGCGTAATCGGCGTCTGCCATGCCTCCCCCACCACGGCGTCACCGTATGCCGCGGCATGCTCTCCGATAAAGAACCCTTCGGGAGTGGCAATCGCTTCGCCTTGCGCCGAGATCAGCATGGGCTTCCCGGCATTGGCGGCTTGCAGCCGTTCCACACAGTCCTGAGCCGATATCGCATGTTCACGGGCTTGGAGCGCGTCATGCACTTCAAGCCAGAAATTGGATGGCTGAGCGGCGCGAGAGCCTTTGGGCACCACTGACGGGTCCCGCCCGGATTCGCCCGTATAGGCGCAATAGGTCATCAGGGCATCTTCTCGCGCACGGGTAAGCGCCACATACATCAATCGACGTTCGTCGGCATGCAGCCGGCGCCCATATTCCTCCGCCTGCGTCAAATACCAGCCGGATGCATCCACTTCTTCCACGCCATCGCCGAATTCGCGCATGGAGCCGAACACTTCATCATCAATAAGCTCCACATCATCCAAAGCCGCCAACGATGCGATGGGGTCGGCTTCCACATCGGCATCATGGGGGAATCGCGGCAGAATGCCGGCATCGGCACGCATAGGCACGGGTACGGCGGTGGGGTTGGTGAGCCAGGAGTCGGCGGTCTCATGATATTCGGGTGCGGTCCAGTGACCTTGCTCGGTGCCTCCCGTATGGTGCTCGTCCAGCACGATCTTGAGATGGTCGCCCTGATTGCTGGGGAATCCGACGGCGGTAAGCCCCACTACCGCAACGGCATCCCATTCCAACCCTTTGGACTGGTGTACGGTCATCAGTTCCACATCCACCGGAGCGTCAGGGAGACTGGCGGCTTCATCCTCCACCGAAGCCAGATGATCCACCCATGTGATGAACCCATGCAACGAGGGAGTTTGCTCAGCGGCAATCTCTTGCGTGTACGTATCCACCAAATCCACAATCGCATCCATAGGCATATGCGCCAAAGCGGGATTGGCGCGGTGCTGCGGATTATGCAGCACACCGGCCAATACGGTGTCGATGTCAAGATCCAACGCTTCTATGCCGGCGCGAATCACGTCGCCCAGTGGCCGCCCGACGGCATCATGCACCTGACGGAGCATCACCGCGGCCCGGGTTATGGCGTTGCGCCCGTGTGCGCTCAACCGTTCAAGCAGTTTTACCAGGTCGCCGCGTAGCAATACGTCTGGCAGGAATACCGCATTGGCCACCTGATCGCGGTACTCACGCACCACAGCCGCCCATTCATTCGCTGGTGTATCCGGTTGGGCAAGGCCGGCCTGCACCAATGCTTGGAAGCGTTGTTCCGTGTTCTGTTCTTCAGCAAAACGGGCCAACATGGTCAAATCCGCTGCGGACATGGTGAATCGTGGCGTGGCCAGCAAGCGCATCAGCGATCCCGTATCGGTGTGGTCGGCGGCCACGTGCAGCAACGCCATCAGATCGCGGATTTCCGGACGTTCCAACAGCGCGGAATAGCCGACCACGAATGTGGTCAATCCGGCCTGTTCCAATGCCGCCTGATATTCGGGCATATGTGATTTGGACCGAAACAGCACGGCGACCGGCGCTTTCTGTTCGCCCGGCATCTGTTCCTGTTGTTCGGCTGCGGAACGGTGCCGTGCGATGGCCGTCTTGCAGAAACGCACTACGGCGTCGATCTCCTGCCCGGCCGTGGCGAAGCCCAGTACTCCCAATGTTCCTTCGGGGGCATCAGGCATGGGGTCGAGCGATGAGACATCGACCTCACGCATCAATGAGCTGGAAGGACGCGACGGATTGGAGCGCAACGGCAGCGTGAGATTATTGGCGGCTTCGAGCACTATACGGCTGTTTCGCCTGGTGACGGACAGCGGGAATGGCTTGTATCCGGCAGACAGGTGGAAATCTTGCTGGAACATACGGAATGCACCAGGGCTGGCACCACGCCATGCGTAAATCGACTGGAACGGATCACCCACCGCGTTGACGGCGGACCTCTGTGACGCATCCACGTGGAACAGTGCTGCCAGCAGAGCGGCCTGCGTGGTGGAGGTGTCCTGATATTCGTCGAGCAGCACGTGGCTGTACCTGCGGCGCGTACGCTCTCCGATGGAGGGGAAGCGCTCGATAAGCTGATACGCGGCAATGGTGAAGTCGGAGAATTCGGCCATATTGCGTTCCCGCTTGGCTTGGGCATAGGCCTCCACCAGCTGGAGCAGAATATCGCGTTTGCGTGTGGTCTCCAGCAGCGCACCGCAATGATAGGTGCAGCGGGCGTGCAAATGTTCGGCACGGTCATCGAGCTTGGCTTGCCAGCTGGCGTCGGTATCTTTCTTCAGTCGTTTGATCTTGGGGATTTTCGGCTCATCCTCGGGCATGGGTTCATCTGCAACGGCTTGTTGCAATCGATTGATGAATGCCGAATCCCATTGCCGTACTCGATTGATCGCATCATCGAAGCTGGTGCAGCCGGCACCGATCATGGCACTGCCAATGGCATCCGACAACGCCAGAACACGGTTCGCCAAACTGGAGAAGGCGCCAAAATCCTCACTGAACGCCAGATCCATGTGACTGTCGATGACTTCGGTGGCCAGTTGAAGCGCTCCGGCTGCGCTCAATGGTTGCGTGTTCTGATCGAATCCGACAAGCAGTCCATATTGGCGCACGATGGTCTGGAAGAAGGCGTCATACGTGAAAATGGCCGGCTTGAGGAATGCCCGATCAGACACCGTGGCGGTCGTAGAGCCCGCCATATCACCGGCCACTGCGGCGGAGACGCGTTCCAGCAGTTCGCCTGCGGCCTTGCGTGTGAAGGTCAGGCCCAGGATGCGTTCAGGTGCCACACCTCGATTGATAAGCGCGATGATGCGTTGGGTCATCGTAAAGGTTTTGCCGGAACCGGCACCGGCAACCACCAATACGTCAGCATCGACTGGCGCATCGATGATGGCGGCCTGTTCCGCACTGGGAGTGAACGTGCTCATGCTTGCCTCGTTTCGAAAATCGTGTCGATCTGGCCTGCACAGGCAGGGCAGACGTTCTTCATACGGCAGAATCCGATATGGGTGTCTTGCGGATGGGCCTCGATGATGGCTGATCTGCTGGCCGCCGCGGCATAGAATACGCGGGCGATCATGGTCAGCGACCATAACGTCTGCGTACCGGCGAGCGCGGCGAATTGCGCCCACGCTTCGGCACTCACACCTTCGGGAGGAGTAGCCGGATCTATGGCGGGTATGTCGAAGAAACGGTTGGGGTCTTTATACCAGTATCGGGGCGTGAACGGTTCGGCATTCAACGAGCCATCAGTGAACAGCGGCGGCTGGAAGGCACCTTCCGGAGCGTAGCTTCTGGCTGGTGCCGCATTCTGCCCGACATGGAATAGCACGCTTTGGCTGATATGCGGCATTGCGGCAAGTGCCTTGGCACCGCGCGGCCCGTCTTCGGGGAACACGAGGCCAAGCTGATAGCACACGAGCTGCAAATCATTGAAAATCTGTTTGACCGTGGGCGTTCTGCCTGTTTTGTAGTCAATGAGGCGAATGCATTCGCCGCCGTCTGCGAGTACGCGGGTTTCCATACGGTCGATGCGCCCGGACAGTCTCACGGTCAGATGCTCGTCCATGCCTTCCGGCCACCCTCCGACCAGTGCTCCCATCAGACGGACCAGCGTGTTCCGACCGATTGGGTGCAGGCCGGGCACGGCATTGTATGCGTCGAGTATGTCACGCACATCGAATCGTGCGGCAAACTCCCGTTCGCATTCGGCACCGGCCAATGCGCCAATGCTGAAGTTGCTGGAGTTCTTGCCAAGATACGTTTCCGGATCGGCGTCGCTGCGCACAAAGTAATCGGCGATGTTGCGCAGGGTATCCGCCGCGGACTCGTCCTTACGGGTGGCCTCATAGCGGTTCCGGGTGTCGGCTATGGCATTCGGATCAGGACGTTTGCTCTGATAGATGGCATTAAGCCGTGCCGAGACAGCCTCGATGCGACGTTCCGCGCCGGCCGTGGAGTCCAAGCCCAGTGCGGCCAACGCCTGGGCATTGTGGGAAAGATGGTCCAGCCCTTCCTCGCTGCCTTGCTGCGCAACCGCATGGATGAGGGTTCCGAAACTGGTGGCCACGGAGCTGGGGCGAGGACCGGCGAACCGGTTCTCCAGCATCCAGCACACCGGGCACGCCCATAGGCTGTCGACCGCCGATGGAGATAAGGTGACCATGGGCGCGGCCTGCGCATCCGTCTTGCCTTTCCCTGTTTGGATACCGTCAGGCTGTACACCACCAGATGACGCGCTGTCGGATGAGGCACTGTCAGATGAGGTATCGCCAGATGACGCACCGCCAGATGACGCACCGCCAGATGACGCGCTATCCGATTGGGCCGGCGATTCCACAAACGCCCAGCTCTGCGGATTTGCGGCGCGCACACCATGCTCTAACAGGAGTGTCAACGCAATCGCGGCGTCCTTTGCGGCAGCCTGCTGCGGTTGAGCAGTGGCCAGAACCGCGCGGGCGGCGCTGACCAACCCACGTGGGTCGGCGTCCAATCCGGCCAGATCATATTCGGCGAATCCCGCATGTGCCCCCACTGTGGTGAAAGGCGCCTGTTGCCGGTTGCGCGGATAGTATTCCGGCAGATACCCGAAGAGAAAGTCCGAGGGGCTCATGCTGTCGTTCCATACCGCGCTGATCATGATTCGCCGTGCACGGGTCAGCGCGACCAGGAAACTCTTCTTCTCGCCCGACAATACAGCCGCGAACCGCGGATCATGCCCGGTTTTGTCGCTTTCTTCAAGCGCTCCCCTCAGCACGAGCTCGGCAAGGTCTTCACCACCGAACATGGTGTTGCGCCCGGCGAGGTTCGGCCACACGTCTTGCTGGACCACCGGTATCCACGCATATTCCCAGTGGCGTCCGGCCGCGCCTGCCGGCGTAGTCAATGTCACCGCGTCTTCCACCGGTCCTATGTGGGCCAAGGAATCGGCCTGCACTTCCATGCCCCGAACCTGTGCCATGAATGACGTGATGTCTCGACTGGCGGTGGAATCATCGGCGAACTGGAACAGGCGCATTGCCGCGTCCAGCCGGTCATTGGCCGTACGCCCCTCTGCCGTGTTGAATAATGCCGCACGCTGCCAGACCGGTGCCAGACCGGTGGCGTTCCACGCAACAGACAGCGCATAGCGCGGCTGTACGGTGACATTCGGCTTCCCGGCCGGCCGCTCCAAGCCGGAAGCAACGCTGCCCACCAGATGCCACAGGTTCGCAAAAGCGCGGGCCTGAGGGTCGTTGCCGAGCACCGCGTGGATGGATGCGAGCGCAGCCTGCGCCGGCGCGGCGGCATCATCAATGGCAAGCATCACGTACAGCGCGTCAACGCCAAAGGCCAAGTCATCGCCGGACGGTTCACCGAGTATTTCGACAGACACTGGCAACGAAGTCACTGACGACGAAACCGCTGACGTCGAAACCACTGACGAGGATGTTTCACGACCTGTTTCACGCCGTGTTTCATGGTATGTTTCACGCAATGTTTCCCATGCCGTCGTCAGAGAGGTCAGCATGGCATCATCCGTGGCGAGATGCGCCAGCGACTCCAACGACCCCATGGCCGATTCGATCGGCGCAAGCCTTGCGGGACGCCCCTGACCGGGTTTGGCCCCGGCACTCACCAACGGGCCGTTCATCAACGTGGCCACTCTAGTCCTTATATATGCCGCGCAGGAAGCCAACGTCATCTGGCATTCCGCCATCCCCTCGGCACGCAATCGGGCAAGCTCCACAAGCGCGAACAATCCCTGCACGAAAGTCTCGTCCTTCAAAGGACGGGTGACCGACGAATACCGCACCGGTACACCATCTCGGCGCAGTCGTTCGCCGAACAGCCGCACGGCGGCATTGTCGTGGGTGATGACCGCCATGTCGTTCCACCGAATATGCCGGTCAAGATGCGCCCGCTTGATGCGCCAGACCACATCATCCAGCTCCTCACGTGAGGATCGGTACAGGCCGGCGGTCACCGTGCCGTCCGCCTGATAATTCGCTGCATCGACTCCGCCCAGTATGGCGGTCAGCTTGCCGGGACGCTCGGCCGGAGGCAGCGGCTCGTCTTCCGGCGAGGGAATCGACAGCGAAATACGAGACGCGATCACATCAGCCATCGTCATGTGCGACTGATCAGCGACGGCACTACCGCCAACCAGCTGTTCTTCCTTGGCCTTCAGCCGCCCTTCCACGGCACGGCGCATCAGATATTCCGGATACGATCCGCGGAAGGTCTGCACCGATTCATCCGGGTTGCCGACCAGCACCAACTTGACGCCGGCATTCCCCAACTCCTCCAAGAAGCGCATGCCGGCCAGCGTGGTGTCTTGAACATCATCCACAACCAGCAGCCGGGGCAAGCCCAACGCCTCCACACACATAGGCCGGTCGGAATCATCCGCGTGATCGGCGGCGAATGCCTCACGCACCACACGAGCGCCTGCCACCAGCAAATACGAGGCATCCAAACGGTATTGCCCCGGATATACCGCGCTTTGGGCTGCAATATATTCACGGCGCAACGCGAAAGCCAAACGCCATTGCACCGACAATCGCGCGTCCTCCGTCACGGCGTCCAAGAGACGTGGCTCTTCGTGAACGCCTACACCGAGCTCATCCAATCGGGCCAGCATATCGCGCAACTGGCTGATAAACGCATCTGAAATACCTCGCGTGAACCTATCCGCGCTGGTCGAGCCGCCTGCCGACGTCGGAGACGGCGAATCCGACCCTTGTTGCGAGAGGCTTGATTGTGCGGAAGCGGCCGAGCCGGGCATCTCGCCGGCACCGGCATCGCGTATGAGTCTCGCCCAGTCATCCTGGGCAAAGTAGACGCGCAGCAAATCACAGGTGCCGCAATCATCTCCCGCTACGGCATGGCGCAGATGCACGGCCATGACTTGACGCAGCAAAGCATCCTGTTCCGCACCGTTCAGCAATCGAGGCGACGGCAATCCAGTTCCCTCGCGCGAAGCCGATATGGCCCGGAATGCCACGGCACCCAGCGTGGTGACCGGCCTGGCCTGCACGGAAAACCCGAGCTCACGAATCACCCGATTGCCCAATGCGTCGGCGGCCACACGGCCGGATACGGCCATCACCGCCTGCGTGCCACCGTAGCGGCGCAGCCCCGCCATCAACACCGATAAGGCGAATTCAGTTTTGCCGCTTCCAGGCGTGCCGACAATCAGCCTCGCCGCTCCATCACGGTCGATGCCGTCCAGCACTGTTCCAGGTTCAAGTCTCGTCATCATGGCTCCAGCCTAAACCCGACCGTCACAGAGGGAAAAATTTTACCGAACCCGACGAAGAATCGTACCCTTGACGGTATCCTGTAGAACGAATGCAGGGAGAGCGCATTTTCCAAGGAGGGAGGGAACAGATGGACAACATTCCGATGAGACCGCCGAAGCTGCCCGGATATGATTTCGTCCAGATGTTGGGAAGCGGTGCCACCGCCACGGTGTACCTATATAACCAGCGTATGCCCGCACGCCCGGTGGCGGTAAAGGCCAGCGCCAAAACCCTTGACCCACGGGCCGCTGCCCTGTTCAACCGCGAGGCCAACTTCATGGCCAAGCTGTCATCCCACCCGTACATTCTGCCGGTATATGGTGCCGGCGTCACCTCCGATGGCCATGGCTACATCGTCATCGAATATGCGCCGGGCGGCACCTACAACAGCATCATGAAGGCCCGGTCCATGACCTGCGAGCAGGTACTCGACCTCGGCATCAAGCTGTCAAGCGCGCTGTTCACCGCGCATCGCAGCAATATCATCCATCACGACATCAAGCCCAGCAACATTCTCATCACCTCGCAGGGCTTGCCTGTTCTGGGTGATTTCGGTATCTCCACCGATGTGTATGACCGCACCGAAACCGGATTCTCGCCGCCGTGGGCACCGCCTGAGGTGCTTCAGCATCTGACCAATGGTTCGGAAGCCGCCGACATCTATTCACTGGCGGCCACCCTGTACGCCATGTTCGTCGGCTGCTCGCCATTCCAGCACGATTATCACCCGCGTTCGCAATCGGAACTGATTTCGCTGATCGTCAACCAGCCATTGCCTCGCCTCAACCGCCCCGACGTGCCGGCCGATGTGGAAGCGGTGCTGCGCCGGGCCCTGAACAAGGACCCCGACCAGCGGTACTACTCCGCGTTGGAGTTCGCACGTGCCATGCAGCGTGTGCAATTCGCATATTTCGGGCATGCCACTCCCGTTACCGTGGAAGGGATGCCGGCCTATCCCAAAGACATCGAGCGTCGGCGCCGGGCCACGGACCAGCGAGATCAGATCACCCGTTCGTCACGGCGATGGGTCAAACCGGTGGGTATTACCGTCGGTATACTTGCGGCGATCACCGCAGCGGCACTGATATTCGCCTTCGTGGTCGTTCCCCGCATGGACAGCGCCACCGGATCAGATACCAAACAGGTGGCGACGCCCGGCACCAAGGATGATGACAACAACCGCAATAATCAGGATGACGTGATCACCGATACCGCGAACGCCCAGATTCCTTCCCCGGAGAATCTGAACGGCACCTATGCGGCGGATGGGTCATCCGTGACGTTCACCTGGACGAATCCAGACCCGCAAAGCGGTGATACCTATGCGTGGGCCATAGTGCAGGGCAGCAATACCGACCAGAGCGCGCAAACCGTCACAACGTCAGATCCCACGGTGACCGTCAACGCGCAGGAAGGCTCGCAGACCTGCATTCAGGTGTCCATTGTGCGCAAGAACCGCCAGATGTCCGTCAGCCCCGCCATCGCCTGTGCGGCCAAGCCGCAAGAATGATCCGCTCGCCACTGCCGGGCATGCCACCCTGGCATTGCGTATCGCATCAGACGTGCGCCCAGCAGCGGCGAATTCACCAAATGGACAACAGGAACGGCAGGTATTGGAACCGTAAAGCGTTGTCATTACACCAGCAACCAGAGAAAACAGGGGTCAGGGAGTTCAGATGGCCACATCGTCCCAGTCATACGATCGTCGCCGACGCATCAGCGCGGCTTTGCGCCGCCTTATGCCCTCCGGAGGGCATACGTGGACGGTTCCCGTAATCACGCTCCTGCTGCTTCTGGGACTTGTTGCCGGCGCGGTGATCATGAGCACCGTCACGCGCCGCCATGTGCAACTGGACGATGGCACCGTATGGGTCACTTCGCTGAAAAACCAGAAGGCCGCACGATTCAACGTAAAGAACAAGGAGGCCGACGCCGGCGTCTCCTCCTCCGCCCCACGATTCGACATCGCACAGCATAATGGCGACACCATCCTGACCGAAACGACCAAAGCCTCCACCATCAAGGCATCCACGGTCAGCACCGGTGTCAAGACCGACATCAAAGCCAACACCACCACTGTGGTCGGCGGGGATACCGCAGCCCTGATCAACGAGAAGACCGGCAATGTGTGGACCGGCTTGTCGGAAAACCTTGATTCCGTGACCCCCACCACTTCCGATCCGAAAATAAAGCTGGGCGAGGGCGGGCGCATCGCAGTAACCCACGATGGCAAGGTCTACGGATACCGTCCATCCGACGGTATGGTGCTGCGTCTTGACAATCCCAGCAGCGCCAAGGCCAAAACCCTCGAATCGCTGACCGACGGCAAGCAGCAGACCGTTGAAAGCTTTACCGTCATCGGGAGCACGCCGGTAATCGCAACCGGCAAAACCGTCATATTCAAGGGCGGCCGCGTCGATGTCGACACGACCGGCACCCTCACCCTTCAGGAGCCTCCCACCGATGACATACAGTCCGATTGGGTGGCCGCGGCATCACCGAGAGGCCTTGCGCTTATCCCGTTGAAGTCCAATGCCAAGGCGAATTTCATAGCCAACGGGGGCAAGGCGAATCCAGCACGACCAGTATCGTCCAAGGGCTGCGTGTACTCGGCTTGGAGCCAGAAGGCCAGCAACTACATTCGCGCCTGCTCCCCCACGGATACCAGCGTCAAGCCGCAAACCCTCGAATCCGTCAATACTACTTCCGAATTGGTGTTCCGCACCAACCATCGCCTTGTGGTGCTCAACGACACGGTTAACGGCAATGTGTGGAACCCTGAGGATTCCACCAAAGTCATCAAAATACAGTGGAACAAAATACAGACCGAGCAGACCGAGAAAGAACAGCAGAACAACGACTCGGCCAACAACCACCACGACTTCTCCAAGACCTGTTCCGCACAATCCGGCCAAATCAAAGCCGAGGATGATGAAATCGGCGCACGAGCCGGTTCGGAACAGATTCTCGACGCGCTGCGCAATGACGAGCAGACCGATTGTTCCGTACTGAAAATCACCAAGGTTGGCGCACCAAACAACAAAGACGTCACCATTTCGCCGATTTACGACGGCCGGTATCTGCAACTCGATGCCTCCGCCGCATCCGCAGGCACCGTTACCTTTACTTACGATATTTCCGATGGTCGCGGCCAGACCTCTTCCGCCACGGTGACCGTAACCCTGAATGATGGAGGCAACCACGCTCCCGTACAGTTCGACACTCCTCCCGAGATCGATGTGGAGCAGGGAGCCAGTTATACCGCCAATGCGCTGAGCAGCTTCAACGATCCGGATGGAGACCCGCTCACTCTGGTCTCCGCTGTGGCCCAGAACACCGACCAGGTGCAGGTGTCCACCCGAGCCGACGGCCAGCTTACGTTCAACACCGGTGCGCTGGCGTCGGGACGTGTGGGCGTCGAGGTCACCGTCTCCGACGGCACGGCAACCGGCACCGGCATGGTGTATTTCTCGGTCAAGCCCGCGAACACCTTGGCCGCGGTCATCGACCCGGTAGCGAAAACCACCGTTCCCAACACGGATACCGTCGTCAAGCTGTCCTCTTATGTGCATGGCACTTCCTTGCAGCCGGCACAACTGACTCAGGTGGATACGCCCAACGGCGCTTCGACGACCACCAATGCGGCGGATATGTCGTTGACGTTCAAGGCCACCAATCCCGGCACCTATTATGTGCCCTACATCATTACTCAAGGTTCGATTCCGGCCACCGGATTGGCTCGAGTCGAGGTGCAGCCTGCCACCGGCGAGGCCGCCAAACCGGTTGCCGCCAACGATGTCGCCCTGCTTGGCGCGGATAATACCGCCATTGTGGAGCCGCTCACCAATGACGTCGATCCGATGGGCGGTGTGCTGTCCGTCACCACGGTGAGCGCACCGGCCGACTCCGGCATCAAGGTTGGTCTCGTCAGCCATAAGCGCGTGTATATCACCGCGCGTCAGGTGCCCACGAAGCCCGTCGCCCTTACCTACACCGTGGCCAACGCCTCCGGAACCGCCAAGGGCACCATCGTGTTGCAGCCGCCGGCTCTGGCCACCTCGAATTCAGTGCCCAAGGCCAGCAATATCAATGCCCAGGTGCGTACCGACGGCATCGTGTCCGTGGATGTGCTTGACCATGTGGCCTACTCGGATGGCACCACGGTCAAACTCAAGAACAACCTGCAATACGACAAGGGGACGTTCAAGGGTCTGGCCTTCGTCTCTGGAGACACGGTCCGCTACCAAGCATCCAGCGAGACCGGCAACTTCCCCATCACCTATACGGTTGAAGACAATCTGGGTAATGTGGCTTCCGCCAATATCACCATTACCGTGCATAAGAGCGACGCAGCGAGCAAGGCCGCGCCAACCCCGCATGACGCCGAAGCGCAGGTTGCCGCCGGGCAGAAGGTCCGCATCCCCATCACACTGACCGGCATAGACACGGATGGCGACGACGATCAGCTGTTGGGTCTGGGCAACAAGGCACCCACGCTGGGCCGCATATCCGAAGTCGGTTCCGACTACTTGGTCTATGAAGCGTATCCGGATTCGTCCGGCACCGACACCTTCTCCTATGCCGTGGAGGATTGGACCGGTCAGCGCGCACAGGCGCAGATCCGCGTGGGCGTATTCCAAGGATCGTCCGACTCCGGCGTATACGCCAGGGATGACGAAATCACGTTGAGGCCCAATACGGCCGCAACCGTGCCGGTCGCGCAGAACGACATCTCCGGCGACAACACCAATCTGACCGTCGACAAGCATGTCGAGGTCCAAGGTCTCGACGGGGTGAGCGTGAAAGACAATATGATCTCCTTCACCACGCCCGGCAGCGCCACCACCGACTATATCGCCTACACGGTCAAAGACAAGGCCGGCTTGTCCGATACGGCCACCCTCACGGTAAACGTGGATCCGAGTGCCGCCATCGAGCCGCCTACCGCCTACGACTATCGTGTGCCGTCCGCCGCCACCATCGATAAGAAGTCCGTGGATGTGGATGTTTCCCAGTGGATCGCCAATCCTTCCGGCACAGCCAATGAGCTCAAGGTCGGCGTGCATCCCTCCGCCAGCGCTCACGCTCACGTCAAGGGCGGCGAGCATTCGACCACCATCACCGTCGACCTGACGTCACAGGCGCGAGCCGTGCCTTACACGGTGACCAATACGAAATACAACATCACCTCCACCGCGTTCATCCAGGTACCGGCCTATGGTGTCTTTCCGCCCACGCTGCGTCCCAAGGCACCGGAATTGAAGGTCAACTCGCGCGAGACCATTGAAATCAACATCAATGACTATGTCCGCGTCGGCGCCGGCAAGGAACCGTATATCGAAAGCGCTGATTCCGTCAGCGCCACCAAGGCTTCCAACTCCGATTTCTACGTGAACGACAAGACCCTGAAGTTCACTGCGGCAAAAGACTACGCAGGCCCCGCCTCCATTACCTTTACCGCTGTGGATGGCAAGCAGGGATCGGATAAGACCAAGATCATCAATTCCGCAGTGATCACTCTCCAGATCACGGTGATAGGCCGCGATGTGCCGCCGCCCACGTTCTCGTCCTCCACTATTGATGTCGAGGCGGGCGCGGACCCCAAGACCGTTGATCTGACGGCGCTCACCCATGCACCGTCCGGCGTGTATGACGACGAAAAGCAATACACGTATTCCGGTGGAAGCTCATCATCCAGGCAAATCACCGCAAACCTGTCCCGTTCCGGTAGCTTGCAGGTTTCCGCCACCAAGGATGCCGCTCCTGGCACCACCGCGTCCATTCCCGTGCAAATCGCATACGGCGCGGGCACCGTGAATGCCGGTGTGACCGTGCGCGTAGTGTCTTCGACCCGTCCGCTGACACGCGTCGGCAACAAGACGTTGAAGATCAAGGCCGGTGCCAGCGATGCCGTGAACGTGCTTACCGGCGCGTACAATCCGTTCCCCGATTCCTCGCTGACCGTCATCAGCTGCAAGGCGGATGACGCCGCCAAACTCACCATCGCCGGATGCGATGCCTCCGGAAACATCACCATCGCCGTCGCATCCGATGTAGGTGCTTCCACGAACACCGTGCTCGTCACCGTGCAAGACGGCACCAAGTCCAAGGATCGTGAAGTCACCGCATCGATTACCGTGTCCGTGATCGACAAGCCCGAGCCGCCACTGCTCTCTCCCGTAGCCGGGGAACCGCAGGACAGCGCGGTCAGCCTCACATGGACGCCCGGTGCCGCCAATGGCAGCCCGATCACCAACTACAAGGTCAGTTGGACCGGTGCCGTCACCGGAGAGAAGGATTGCGGTACCGTCACCTCATGCCAGGTCACTGGTCTGAAGAACGGCAAAACCTATTCCTTCACCGTCGCCGCGCGAAATGACGTCGGCTGGTCCAAGCCGTCCACCGCCGTCGAAGCCACACCGGACAAGGTGCCGTCCGCTCCCACCGATGTTACGGTCACAGGTGGCAATAAAACCGCCAAGGTGACGTGGAAAGCGCCGAGCGGTGATTTCAGCGCCGTCGACAACTATTCAGTGACCGTCACCGGTGCAGGTGCTCCGCAGACCAAGGAAACCGGCAATACGGCCACCGAGCTGTCGTTTACGTTCAACAACAACGACATTTCCGATGGCACCGCCATTACGGCGACCGTCAAAGCCCATAACAAAATCAATTGGAGTGCCGAGTCCGCCGCATCGCCGTCAGAGAAGATCTGGGGAGACCCGGATGCGCCGAACATTGCGTTGTCGAACGACGACACCACGGTAACGGCGAAAGTCACTCTCGGCAATAACCGCAATGCCGGCTGCCGGCGAATTTCCTTGGGAGGAGACGTCAAGGACACCATCGATTGCAGTGACAGTGGCGCTACGTTCGATATCAATGAGAACGATTTGAACACCCGGGAAATCACCGTAACGGCCACCGTGGTGCCGCAGCGCGATGCTTCCTCCGGCACGGGCAAGAGCAGCTTTGTCCCGCAGTACAAGGTCCAGCCGCCCACTGACGTCTACACCACCGGATCCGGCAGTACATGCACCGTGCATTGGACCAAGCAGGGACATGCGCAGTCCTACAGCGTGACTGCCGATGGCATCGATTCCGGTACAGCTACTAACCGGAACTCACTCGACTTCCGAATGAGTCCTTGGGCCAAATGCAACACCGCATCGGTGCAACAGGTGTTCAACGGCGCTACCAGCGACGCCGTCACCGGAGGCCCGCACAATGGCGCTCCTTACACCTATGAGAAGAAGGCTGTAATCAACAAACCGCAGGAGCTGCGCTGGTCAGACAACGCTCACGTCATTAACGTCACCGGCGGTTCGGTTGATGTCTATGGCAAGTCGGCCACTGTACAAATCATCATCAATGGCCAACCGTTCACGTGGAACTCCGGCCAGCCATTGGATGTCACCGACTTGGCCGTGGCCGCCGATGGCAACTACGCGTGGAGCGTCAAAGTCACCGGCGGGCCGGGATACTCCGGTCTCGACAACACTGCGGACGGAGGCAGCGTCGCGGGCACACGTCCCTCTGACTCCTCGGAGGGGACCAAGTCGCTCAAATCCGGTACCGATGTCACCACTTTGGCCAAGAACCCCTGGATTCTTGGTTTCGGCAATACCCCAATATCGTCAACCACCATTCACAAGCAGTAGGAGAACATCCATGAGCGAGAACATCGATGACGCGACGCAGTTGTCTGACACGACCCGTCTGTCCGACAGCACGCAGCTATCCGACAGCACGCACTTGTCCGACGCCACGCACCTGGCATCCGCACCACACACCGGCACGACCCCAAGCACCGAGTCGGCGCCGCAGTCCGTTGCGCTGCCTAACCTGCCGCAGCGGCCGTCACAAGCGCCGTCAGAAAAGCCGTCTCCTACTACTGATGCCGCCTCCATTCCTGCGGGCGATGACAGCACCGTGCTCAAGCCGCGCAAGGGATCGACGCCAGCCATCCCGCAGCAGGCCACCGCGCAATCCCAGCCGCAGCGTCAGTCGAGCAAAGCCGCGCAAGCAGCCGCATCGGCACTGCCCGCCAGCATCAATTCCGGACTACTGCCCCAGCCCACGGCTCAGGTCCGGGATTTCCAGCAGTCCTTCAATGCGCTGGTCGAAAATGTCTCCAAGGTGGTTATCGGCAAGACCATCCCTATCAAGCAATGCGTCACCGCACTGATGGTCGGTGGCCATATTCTGCTTGAAGACAACCCCGGCACCGGTAAGACCCAGTTGGCCCGAGGCTTGGCCAATTCCATTTCCACCGGTTTCAAGCGTGTTCAGTTCACGCCCGATCTGCTGCCTTCGGATGTGGTGGGTGTGACTTTCTACGATCAGAAGCGCGGAGAATTTGAGTTCCGCGAAGGCCCGATTTTCGCCTCCATCGTGCTGGCCGATGAGATCAACCGTGCATCGCCGAAGACGCAGTCCGCACTTCTGGAGGTTATGGAAGAGCAGAAAGTCACCGTTGACGGCGTCACACATGATGTGCCGCAGCCGTTTATCGTGATCGCAACCCAGAACCCCATCGAGCAGCTCGGTACCTATAAGCTGCCTGAGGCGCAGATGGACCGATTCCTTATCAAGACGTCAATCGGCTACCCGGGCCATGATGTGTCCGTCGATATCCTCAAGCAGGTCGATATCACCGACCGTGCGCAGACCATTTCCCCGGTGCTGAGCGGTGACGATGTCATGCGGCTGCGTCAGGTGGCCACCGAAATCTATGTGGATGATGCGATTCGTGAATACATCGTCAGGCTCGTCGAGGCGACCCGCCACAACGAGAAGATCACGGTCGGCTCCTCCATGCGTGGCGCTTTGGCACTGACCCGATGCGCCCGTATCTGGGCCGCGGCCGATGGCCGTGCCTACATGGTGCCGGATGACGTCAAGGACCTTGCAGTGGCCGTGCTCGCACACCGTATCACGCTGACTCCGGAAGCCACCTTCGATGGCGCGACTCCGGAAAGCCTGATCGCACAGGTGCTCGAAGACGTTCCCTCCCCCACCATCGGTTCCTGATAGGGCCCGGAAAGGTATCCGACCATGGCATCTACATCCGCCGCATTACGCCGTCGCCGGCGCGCTGAACGCATGTTCAAGCGCGCGGTAAGACGCATCAGACGGTTCTTCGCATCCTACGTCTCGCCCTTGGGCTGGGCGGTAACGGGCGCAGGCATCGCATGCCTTATTGCGTTCCCGTTTCTGGGCTGGTATGAGCTGCTCGTATTCGGCATCGTGGCGATGGTGATGATGCTCGCGGCAATCGTGCTTTCCCTCGGCAACACACGCTTCCACGCGTCCATCGTCGTATCCAATCATCGCGTGACCGTGGGAGACACCGTATCCGTTATCGTCGGCATCGACAACACCGGCAGAACGCCGACGACCACGGCACGCGGATATCTGCCAATCGGCGATGCGCATGAACGATTCAACATCCCCATGCTGGCTCCCGGGCAATCCAAGCAAACCGATGTGGAGTTCCGTACCGTATCGCGCGCAATACTGCCCATCGGCCCATTGCGCATCCGCAAGGGAGACCCGTTCGGTCTGGTGCGTCACGAAAAGGAGCTGGCCGACCGCATCACCGTATTCATCCACCCTCGTACCGTGCGTCTCGATACTCTGAATGCCGGCGTGCCCCGCGACCTGGAAGGCCAACCATCCGGCCAGATCGTGGATGATGATCTCGACTTCTACGGATTGCGCGAATACGAGCCGGGCGACGACGTGCGTAACGTCCACTGGCTGAGCTCCGCGAAAACCGGCACGTTGATGATTCGCCAATATGAGGCCACGCGCCGCACCGACACCTCGGTGACCATCAGCGTGAACCCGGACGAATACGTCAACGGCGAGGAATTCGAGATGGCGGTGTCCATCCACTCCTCCATCGGCGTCAAATGCCTGCTGCAGGATCGTCCATTGTTCTGCCACGCGGGCAACGCGCACGGCCAGCCGCGCAACGCCATGGAGTTCCTCGACAACGCCAGTGCCATAGAGCCTGATCGTGAGGATAATCCGAATCTCGCCGAGGGCACGCTGAAGCACAGTCCTGATGCTTCGTTCTATTTTTTCACTGTTGGATCGCTGAAAGACATCGAGCAAATCAAGCGCATGACCTTGGCCTTGCCCCGATCGGCCAGCTGCGTGGTATTGCAGGCCAGCGCCGGCGCCAATCGCGGCATCAGAAGATTCGCCAACTTCACATTGGCCACCATCGGCGACCTCGATGATCTCCCGCTGATCATGGGGGTGCTCGCATGACCTTCGACCAGTCCAGTATCACCAATACCAATACCGCTGCGTACGCCGGATCGAGCGGCACATACACCGGCACTTCCTCCGGCACGTACACCGGGACCTCCACCACCACCGGCTCCTGGGCCGACTCCACACATTCGGTTATCTGGATGACCAGAGGCAATGTGCTTCGCGGCATGGGCCTCAGTCGCCAGCCGTGGGGCAAACGAATCGCCAGCCTCGTACTCATAGCGGCGATGATGTTGCTGGCGCAAGCCAATCTCATCGACGTGTACGGCGGCGTGGCCACTTGGGCGATTGCCGCTGTACCGGCCACCTTGCTGGGCGCGATCATCGCTCTGGCGGGCATGTTGCCGGCGTTGCGACTGTGGTGGCAAATCGTGTTTCTGGCGTTTGCCCAATTCATCATCGGCCCGGTGGTAACGCTGAGTTCCACTACGTCCCATTACGTGATTCCCACCTTGAAGACCTTGAGTTCAGGTTGGGAAATGACGTTTGGCTCGTTCAAGTACATTATTTCCGTCGATCCGCCTCTGGGCACGCAAGACGGCGTGCTGATGGCGGTATGGACCATCGGCCTGTGGCTTACGTTCTTCACCGGCGTGTTTGCCATTAATGCCAACGCATGGTTGTCTCTGGTGGGAGTGCTGCCCCTTGCGGCGGCCGTGGCCGTATGTGCCCTGCTGGGCACAGACAGCGGCTGGCAACGCGCCATCTGCGGTATTGCCTTTGCCTTGCTGCTGATTATCTGGCTGTCTTGGCGTCTTGAACTGCTGGAAGGGGGGCGCTGGATATCCGCGCTGATCATCGTCGTGCTCGCTGCCGGCCTTGCTTTCGGGGGCACGTTGCTGGTGCCACAGGACCGTTTCGTGCTGCGTGACCGCTACGATCCGCCGTTAAGCCCCTACGATTACACCAGCCCGCTCAGCGGCATGCGATCCTATATCAAGGACCACAAAAAAGACGTGTTGCTGACCGTTCATAATCTGCCGGCCGGAACACCGGTCAAACTTGCGGTGATGGATCGATTCGATGGCACAGTATGGAACCTGTCCGATTCTTCCGAAGCCACGGACTCCTCGAATTATCATCGCGTGGGCACCACGATCAAGGCGGATGAGCAGGGTAAATCCTTCACTGCGACCTTCACCGTCGATCAGGGACTGACCGACACCTGGCTGCCGCTGGCGGGCGCGGGCCCCAGGCGGGGGTTCCTCCGAGGACTGCC